>OKRU01003291.1_pt1 | contig 13060 bp, 10 predicted proteins | sample 1601131 | NCBI WGS metagenome assembly OKRU01 (sample SAMEA3541558, study PRJEB24748) | human gut metagenome | biome: human gut; feature: human-associated habitat; material: faeces | place: China | collected 2012 | reverse complement strand
CTTATGTGCCGCTGCGATCTGTTTCCGAGTGGAAACGATGTCAGCGTTTCTTATATGCAATCGAGGCTACGGATGGCTAGCCAATAAGTTCGTTAACTTGCTATTTAGCAGGAGATTTCTTCCGTGCTTTCACAACATACACAATGGCGATCACCACATCCACGCAGTAGATAAAACATCCGACTCCCATGAAGATGGCACCGGGCAGGGATACAAGCCCTTCTTTACGCATGCGGACGCTGCAGCCAATGGAACTGATGCCGGTGAGCAGAATCGTCAAAAGATCAATGAGTACCGCCCATAGGAGAAAGCCGATACCCCAGACACTCATGGCAAGTCCGATAAAGCCGAGAATAAAGTGCATGATATAAGCGGGAATCTGCACACATTTGATGATCAGGTTCATTCTTGCCGCCTGCCTTGCGGTCATTTTCCCCTTCGCTGCCTGCACCGCATTGACGATCACGATGATAAAGGAATACAGATTATAAATCACTGCAACGATCAACAGCCCAATCAGTGCGACATCAGTGTAATCTTCCGGCAGAATACCTGCGAACAATAAAAAGATAGCAAGAATCAATACATAAATATAAGGATAGATAATTACAGGTATCATTTTCAGATATTTCAAAAATTCGTTCATGACAATTCCCCTCTCATAATAACAATGCCTGTAAAAAAATGACAAAAAGAGTATAGCAAAAAAACATAAAATGTGCAAAAAAAGATATTGCTTTTTTGGAGCGCCGCGTATATACTCTCAACGATAGAAATAACAGGAAACACTGATAAATTCAGTGCCTGCGGTTGATTTGAAAAATGGAGAGGTTATTACCATGACGAAAGATCTGACAAAAGGAAGCCCCATGAGACTTATCATCAGTTTTGCGGTACCGTTACTGTTCGGTTTTCTGTTCCAACAGTTTTACAATCTGGTAGATACCATGATCGTAGGACGGTTTCTTGGTGTGGATGACCTGGCGGCAGTAGGCTCTACCGGATCTATTAACTTCCTGGTGATCGGTTTCTGCATGGGTGTCTGCAACGGATTTGCTATCCCCGTATCGCATAAATTCGGTGCCGGAGATTATGTGGGCATGCGTAAATACGTGGCGAACTGCGCCTGGCTGGGACTGGTATTTTCCGTGGTTATGACGGTGGTGACGGCAATTCTGTGCCGGGATATTCTGGTATGGATGAAGACCCCTTCTAATATTATTGATGGGGCTTATGATTATATTTTTATTATTTTCATAGGTATCCCTACTGTGTATCTGTATAATATTGTGGCAGGTGTGATCCGCGCTACCGGTGATAGCAAGACTCCTGTGGTATTTTTAGTGCTGTCTTCCATGATTAATATTGTGCTGGATCTGTATTTTATCATATCCCTGCACATGGGCGTGGCGGGGGCAGCCTGGGCAACGGTGATCTCCCAGGGCGTCTCCGGTGTGGCGTGTCTGGTCTATATGGTGAAAAAGTTCGAGATCCTGCGGATCCGCAGGGAAGAATGGAAAGCGGACGGACATATGATGATGGTGCTGTGCGGCATGGGCGTTCCCATGGGATTGCAATATTCCATTACCGCCATTGGCAGCGTCATCTTACAGACAGCAGCCAACACCTTAGGTTCTGCGGCAGTTGCGGCCATGACTGCAGGCGGTAAGATCGGTAACTTCTTAGCCTGTCCTTTTGATGCCATGGGTTCTACCATGGCGACCTACGGTGGACAGAACGTGGGAGCCGGCAAACTGGATCGTCTTGGCAAGGGCCTTAAATCCTGCGTACTGTTGGGGGTAGGATACTCTGTGATCGCATTTTTGATCGCCGTATTTTTCGGCGGTCCGCTGGCACAGCTGTTCGTGGACAGCGGCGAAGCAGAGATCATTGCCAACGTGCGTGCTTTCCTGTTATGGAATACGGCATTCTACATTCCACTTGCACTGGTGAACATTGTCCGTTTCCTGATCCAGGGTATGGGTTTCCCGAAATTCGCCATTTTAGCAGGTGTCTTCGAAATGATCGCCAGATCCCTGGCAGGCTTTGGGCTGGTGCCCATCATCGGCTTCACCGGGGTATGTCTGGGCAGCCCCATTGCCTGGATCATGGCGGATGCATTCCTTATTCCGGCTTATTTCCATGTGAGTAAGGTGCTGCAAAAGAGGATGGCGCCGCAAACGGATGCCCCACAGGCAGTTTGACGATACGTCGGTCGTAAGTTACCAGACCGTTGACCTCTTCCTCTACATCGGAGAGCTGCGTGTATACCGCACCGCTCAATCCTTTTGAGATCAGAGGAAATAATTGTCTGGAAAATAACTGCTTCAAGGCAGCAGCCATCTCCTCCGGAGTGTCATATTTCTGGTATCCGTAGACACGGTCCACGCTGGAATGCCCATCAATATGGCAGGCGTAGCCACCATATTCCGAGATAACGAAAGCCCTTTTTCCATCCAATTTAACCTGTAACGGACGGAAATAATTATGAATACTGCGGAAATCCCCGCCTTTCTGGTCGAACCAGCCGCTGGCATGGTCTACCGGACGGGTGGGGTCTTTTTTTGCCACCATTTTCGCGATACGGGCGGCATCGAACTGCCCCCAGCCCTCGTTGAAAGGCACCCACACGGCGATGGAAGGCACGTTGTACAGATGGTCAATAGTGTCCAGACATTCTTGCTCCCAGCTTTTCCGGCCTTCTTCGGAGCTACGGGAGAACAGTTCGTAATGATTGTCCTTCGTGTGGGCGGACATGTGGGGAAACAGTGTTGGCATATAGCATACCCAGGGCATATGATAGGTAGAGCCGCCACTGACCATATCCTGCCATACGATCATTCCCAGACGATCACAGTGGTAATACCATCGCAGGGGTTCGATCTTGATATGCTTCCGGAGCATGTTGAAGCCCAGCCCTTTTGCGAGGCTAATATCATAGACAAAAGCCTCATCGCAGGGAGCAGTCATCAGCCCGTCGGACCAGTAGCCCTGATCCAGGATCCCATGGAGAAAATAAGGCTTGTGATTCAGACAAAACCGCAAAATTCCCTTGGAATCCTTTTCGACTGAGAAACATCGCATGGCAAAATAACCATCCACGGTATCCTCATCAGCGTTTAAGGTAAAAGGATACAGCCAAGGGTGTTCCGGGCTCCAGGGCTTGAAATTCACCGGCTCCGGTGCATCCGCGGGAACCGTAGCGGAATAGGTGATACTGGCGGGAAAAGAAAGTACTACCGTGGTATACGTGAGTCCAAAGGGATCCGTTTGCTCGGCAAGTTTTCGCAGCCGCAGCTGCACCGGTGTATCTTTTGGCGTGTTAGACCCGTCGCAGGAGGGGGCACTTACCTGGAATTCCAGATGTTGAAAAGGCTTCGGAGAACACAGAACGAAGGTTACGGAAGCCTTGTTGTACTCCGGGGTGATCTTATAATTGATCACATAGTTTTCCGGGACCCATTCGTACCAGACACTCTGCCAGATGCCACTCTGGGCGGTGTAGAACATGCCGCCGCGGTTCAGGGTCTGCTTTCCTCTGGTGGCGTAACCGGTGTCGGTCAGATCCCGGACTTTTACATAGAGAGATACCGGATCTGCGTTTACATATGCTGTGATATCTAAAGAAAAAGGAAGGTAGCCGCCGCTGTGAGTGCCAAGCTTCTTTGTGCCGAGGAAGACGGTTGCCTCCTGATCTACCGCGTCAAAATGCAGAATGCAGCGCATATTTTCCTCTTTTTGGGAAAGCTCTTCCGTGGAAAAAGAGAGTTCCCGGTGATACCACAGGTATTCTTCAGGTTCCAGCCGTCTGTTTACTCCGGAAAGCAGGGATTCCGGAGAAAAAGGAACCCGGATGATACCCTGAGCGGTAAAATACGCAGGATCTTCCGAAGCCTTACTTCCGTCCGCAGGCACAAAAGCATATTCCCAGAGACCGTTTTGCGGATGGTAATCTGTCCGTCGCATCTGCGGACGGGGATATTCCGACAGGATATCGTCATAAGAACCGGAACGCATTATCATTTCACCCCAGGGAGTAAAGAGGGGATGCAGGGTATCCTCCGGGTGTGCCTGATTCAGATTCGCAGCAGCATCTTTTAAGTTCATGCGAAAACCTTCTTTCCTAAAATAGATTATTTATAGTATACTACATTTGGAAAGCATAGCACATGAAAAATGATACGATTCTTTGAGAAAAAAGTTTAGATAAGCCATCCAGAGAATTAATTCTGAAAATATGAGGTAGTACAGATGAATATATTGACTGTTGACAATATTACCAAAAGTTATGGAGTACGCAAGATTTTTGACGGAGCCTCCTTTTTCCTGCAGGAAGGGGAAAAGGCCGGAATCATTGGTATTAACGGAACCGGCAAATCTACTTTGTTAAAAATAATTGCCGGGCTGGAGGAGGCCGATGACGGTACCGTGATCAAGGCGAATCACTGTCTGGTGCGTTACCTGCCCCAGAATCCGGAGTTCGCATCGGAAGAGACCGTACTGGAAGCGGTGCTTCGGGGCAACCGCGTGGAGGAAAACGCCGGAACCATCGAGGCGGATGCCAAAAGCATGCTGACGAAGCTGGGTGTTACGGAATTTGACCAGCCCTGTGGGCAGTTGTCCGGTGGACAGCGCAAGCGTCTGGCACTGGTATCGGTACTTTTGTCCCCGGCTGAGATCCTGTTATTGGATGAGCCTACCAACCATCTGGACAATTCCATGTCCGACTGGCTGGAGGACCAGCTGCGCCGTAGAAAAGGTGCCATGATCATGGTCACCCACGACCGGTATTTCCTGGACAGCGTCACTGACCGGATCCTGGAGCTGGACAAGGGGAAGATCTATTCTTATGATGCCAACTATTCCGGCTATCTGGAACTGAAAATGCAGCGGGAAGAGATGGCACAGGCAAGTGAGAAAAAGCGTCTGAATATTTTACGCAATGAGCTTGCCTGGGTGCAACGCGGTGCCAGAGCCCGTTCTACGAAGCAGAAGGCGAGATTACAGCGTTTTGAGGAACTGAAAAATGTGAAAGGTCCTGTGACGGACGGTAAGGTGGAACTGACCTCCGCAGCATCGCGACTTGGCCGGACTACCGTGGAGATCGAGAATGTGTCCAAAAGTTATGGGGATAAAGTTCTGATCCGTGATTTTACCTATCTGTTTGGCAAGGATGACAGAGTGGGATTCATCGGTCCCAACGGCAGTGGTAAGACTACCTTGATGAAAATGATCCTGGGGGAAGTGACACCGGATGGCGGGCACATCGAGATCGGACAGACCGTGAAGCTGGGATATTATGCCCAGGAGATCGACGACACCATGATGCATCCGGAGCAGAGAGTCATTGATTATATCCGAGATGTGGCGGAATATATCACCACGGAGGACGGACAGATCACGGCAGCGAGAATGCTGGAGCGGTTCCTGTTTTCCGGAGAAGACCAGTATGGACAGCTGGGAAAACTGTCCGGTGGAGAACGGCGCAGACTGCAACTGTGCAAGGTACTGATGGGAGCACCGAATGTTTTGATCCTGGATGAGCCGACTAACGATCTGGACATTGCCACCCTGCAGGTACTGGAGGATTATCTGGATACATTCCCGGGCATCGTTATCGTAGTGTCCCATGACCGGTATTTTCTCGACCGCGTGGTCCGCAGGATCTTCGCACTGGAGGATACCCGCATGGTGCAGTACGAGGGCGGCTACACGGATTATGCCAATAGAAAAGCCGCAGAAGGAACCACGGAGAGCACGGGAGCGGCGGCAACTTCCCAGCCGAAGAACGCCGATGAAGAAAATACTTCTAAAAACTGGAAAAGCGGACAGAAACGCAAATTAAAATTCACTTACCAGGAACAGAAAGACTATGAATCCATCGAGGGGGAAATGGCGGCTTTAGAAGAAAAAATCTCTACGCTGGAAGCGGATTTCTCAAAATACGCCAGTGATTTTGTGAAATTGAATGAATTAACACAGGAAAAAGAGGCTGCGGAACAGCAGCTGGAAGAAAAAATGGAACGCTGGATGTACTTAGAAGATCTGGCGGCGAGAATAGCGGAACAGTAAAGTCTGAAGTTGCATATGAATATCGGTAAGTGTAAGGAGGAATGAAAATAATTGAACGAAAAAGAATTACTAGAAATTATAAGGAAAGGCGAGTGTCATACCACTGAGTTTAAGAAATCCACAACAGATATCACGAAGGATGTTTACGAAAGTATCTGTGCATTTTCTAATCGAAATGGCGGTCATGTTTTTTTAGGTGTAAAAGATAATGGGGAGATACTTGGCATAGAACCGAACTGTATTGATAAAATGAAGAAAGATTTTGTGACTGCAATTAATAATGCAAACAAAATGTATCCACCGCTATTTTTAATACCGGTAGAATATGAACTTCAGGGTAAAAAAGTACTGCATATTTATGTCCCGGCTGGTACGCAGGTAAGTAGATGTTCCGGTCGGATATATGATAGAAATAATGAGTCCGATATTGATATCACAGATAATGAAGAACTTGTGTATAAATTATATGCAAGAAAGCAAGGAACCTATTTTGTAAATAAGGTATTTCCGGAATGGGGAATGGATGTACTTCGTCCTGATTTAATAGAGCGAGCCAGAAAAATGACTCGTGCAAGAAGCAATAATCATCCCTGGCTGTCAATGGATGATGAAGAACTGTTAAGAAGTGCAGGTCTTATTTTATTAGATCGTGAGAGCAGACAAGAAGGGATTACACTGGCAGCAATTTTATTATTTGGAAAAGATACGACTATTATGTCTGCACTGCCACAGCACAAAACAGATATGATTTTCCGAGTGCAGAATTTGGACAGGTATGATGATAGAGATGTGATAGTTACCAACTTGTTGGATAGCTATGACAGAATGAGTGAGTTTGCGAAAAAACATTTAAATGATCCATTTGTTTTAGATGGAATGCAGTCTGTCAGTGCAAGAGATGCTATTTTAAGGGAAATTATTTCGAATAGTTTGGCACATCGGGATTATTCAAGTGGTTATGTGGCAAAAATGGTAATTGAAAAAGATAGGATTTTTGCAGAGAACAGTAATAGAACACATGGATATGGAAATCTAAATTTGAATACATTTGAGCCATTTCCTAAGAACCCTGCAATTTCCAAGGTGTTTAGGGAAATAGGTCTTGCGGATGAACTGGGTTCCGGTATGCGGAATACTTATAAATTTACCAAATTGTATTCCGGAGGAATACCGAAGTTTGTAGAGGGTGATATTTTTAAAACAGTAATTCCGTTGAGTGAAACAGCAACAATGAAGTCAGGTCCGAAGCGTAGTGACCAAGTCAGTGACCAAGTCAGTGACCAAGTCAGTGACCAAGTCGAAAATGATACGATTACAGAAAAGATACTTGAATTTTGTAAAATAGCAAGGACCAAGAAAGAGATTTCTGAACATATAAGTTATAAAAATTTAACCTATATGACAAGAGTTTATATTAAACCATTATTGGAAAGTGGTAAACTGGCGTGTACAATACCGGAGAAACCAAAGAGCAGATTCCAAAAGTATATAACGAAAAGATAAACGAACTTAAAGGAGCAGACGAAAAAAGTCTGCTCTTTTATTTAAATGTCTGTTTTCTGTATTTTAGCGGAGAAATGCCTACGATTTTTTTAAATGCATCAGAAAAATAATTGCTGTTGTCATATCCGCATTGACCGGCAATCGCTGTAATGGTCAAATTTGTATTAACAAGTAATTCCATGGCATGAGAAATTTTTACTCCTGTGAGGAAACGGGAGTAGGTTGTGTCCAAACGAGATGTAAATAGCCTGGAAAGATATGCATCAGACAGGTGCACTGCTGTTGCTGTTTCTCTTAGGGAAGGATCCTCTGCATAGTGGCACTGAACGTAATGGATTGCATTTATTAAAGAAAAATGAGCTTCTTTCAGAATGACATCATTTTTGGGGGAAAATGATTGCCCGCGTAATGCTATTACGAAAAATTGTATAACAAGCCCCTGAATAATGGCATTGGAGTATGTGTCATAATTATTCCATTCATGTTCGATAAGTTTAACAATCTGATCGATTTGTTCAGTAGCCTGTGGAGTGAGTGCAATGCTGATTTGATCATAAAGCATATTAAAACGCTCCTGCCCGATTACTGAAATGATATGTTCTGCCACAGATTCCCGAAATTTTATATCAATATTTTCATAGATTCCCTCAGAAATATAAGTGGTACGATGTATGAGATTTTTGTGAATGAACTGAATTGTGCCGAGATGCACAGTTACTGTTTTTTGAGGAGTAATGATGATACGGTCTCCAGAAATCATATAACCAATGCCGTACATATTTTCATAGGATGCAGCGGTATTCATGGAGTAATGGTTGTCCCGTTTTTTATGATTTACTTTGAAATTGTAGTCTGGATGGATTGGTGCCGGCACAGTAGTTCTCCTTATGTTTATTTAATGGAATAACAACTTCATTTCTAAAATATATCAAGAAAACTGAAAAATCAAGCAATCTCTCTATATATACAGAGGCTTTCTGCAAAAAAACTGATATATCATTTGATAGAAATGAAGAGATGGTATTTCCGAAACAATTTACATTAAAGGAGAGGTACGAATGAAAAATCCTAATCTTTTGAATTCCATTCGAAAATATTGGTATTTTTGTTTCTTGTACATAATTTTTTCTTATGCGTTAGTTCTGATAATTGTGGCTGGAAGCAGTAAGATTGCTGATGCTACAGACAGTTTATTTGCCGGAGAAAATATTGCATTGTTGGAGTTTATGATTCCGTTTATTATGCTCATGCTCATGGGAGGGGGAATGGCTTGGGGAAAGAGTTATTCCAAGAATACCTTTAGCATCTGCATGCAAACGGATATACGCAATATGTTGGTGAGTAAGCTGGTAACGATTCGCACTCCGTATTTCGATGCGGAAGGAACGGGAACTTTAATGAATAAACTTCTGTCGGATATGTATCAGATTGAGACGTTGTTTGCGGAGTGTATTCCGGAGCTTTTCGTAGCAATAATTACTATAGTAACTGTGTGCAGCTACATAGGCTTACAAAGTATACGGTTGTTGTTAGTGACAATAATTTGCTATCCATTGTTGTTTTGGAGTGCAGGGAAACTGACAAAAATGGTTGGGAAAATAGCTGTAGTGCGCAGGCAGTTGTATGATAAATTGGAAAATTCTGTTTATGATGTAATCCAAGGTATTTTAGTAGGTAAAACTTTTAATTTATATGAACTCCAGAAGAAACGTATTTTTGATATAGCAGATGAGATTGTGCGAAATGAGTCACGCCGAACCAAGGTACTGGCGATGAATTTTGTTGTGGGGGATTTGGTGCGATGGATACCAAAATTCTGCTGTTATTTGTTCTGCATCTATGAGGCATATCATGGACGGATGACCGTTGGCACAATTTTGGCCTATGCAATGTTGTTGGATCAGATTTCAAAGCCTATGGGAAATATTCCGGGTCAGATTGCTTCCATCCGAGAGTATAGTATTTCTATAAAAAGATTACAGGAGATTCTTAATCAGGAAGAGGAAGTGTCTGGAAAAGGTGATTTTGCGCCTGAAGGTGAGATTGTCTTGGAATTGGAGCATGTGAATTTTGGTTATTCAGAAGAAAAGCAGATTTTGAAGGATATTAATCTGACCATTAAAAGGGGCAGTAATGTAGCATTTATCGGTAATTCTGGAGGGGGTAAGTCTACCATTATGAAGATTTTGTGTGGTTTTTATTATCCACAGGCCGGGCAATACCGCATTTATGGACATGATTTTAGAGAATGGGATGTGAATGCGCTGCGTAAACATATTAGTCTGGTGTCCCAGAATGCTTTTTTGTTCCCTGGCACTATTGCACAGAATGTGGCTTATGGTAAGATTAGCGCTACCAGAGAAGAGATCATAGAGGCTTGTAAAAAGGCGAACATTCATAATTTTATTATGAAACTGCCTCAGGGTTATGATACGGAAGTAGGAGAACGAGGGGCAAGACTGTCCGGAGGGCAGAAACAGAGGGTTTCAATTGCCCGAGCCTTTTTAAAGGATGCACCTATTTTGCTTTTGGATGAACCAACTTCGGCAGTGGATGTGGAGACAGAGCGAGAGATTCAGGAAGCTTTGAGAGAAGTTTCACACAATCGAACGGTAATAACCATTGCACACAGACGAAACACTATTGCAGATGCGGACGAGATATATGTCTTTGAAAATGGCGAAAATGTGAGAAGGGAGGTACGAACAAATGGCATTTAGTGATTTGATTATTAGACAGTGTGGATCAAAAGATGCGGACAGTAATCATGATTTGCACATCCTTTGGCGGATGCTGAAAATGATGAAGACAGGATTTATCAGATATCTTTTTGCTATTATATTCATGAGTGCAGCGTTATCTGCCTTTGATATGATAACGGCACTCTTGTTTAAAAATATTGTTTTTCGTATAGAAAACTATGCACAGAGGAATATGTTTGCAGGACTTTGGAAAGAGCTGCTGGCGTGTGTGGGGATAGGACTCTTGATGCTTTTTATTTATGCGTTGTCTTTTTATGTATATACTATGGAGGCAAAAAAAGGTGGTGCTAATTTGCAAAAAGCTCTATATTCTAAATGTATGCGGCTGCCTTTTTCCTATTATGAGCAGACGGGCAGCAGCGATTTTATGTCAAAAGTAATTAATGATTGTGAACGGGCTCAGGGGATTTACGGTTCTCGCTTTCGGCGGGTTTTGATGCCATTTTTAATGATGAGCTTTTACCTGATAGGAATGTTGATACTCAGTTGGCAGGTGACGCTCTGCCTCTTCGGTGCCAGTGTTGCGCTGTTTGTGATAAATGGAATGTTTATCAAACCTATGCAAAGAGTCAGTCGGGAAATGTCCACCACCAATGTATCCATTACCGAACGAATTTCCAATATTTTGTCAGGAATGGAGCAAATTAAAATATTTTCCCTGAAATCAGTGATGGTAGAACAATATATTGAAGAAAATGAAAATAAAAACATCATAGCAGAAAAAAACACTGAAAATGAATTACTTTTAAATGTGTACACAGATATTAGCGAATTTGGTGAAAAAGAAAAGAATAAGTATAGTGGAATAGTAGAATATAATTTTGAAGAAATCGTAGAACTAATAAATAAAATGTTGGCAAATGGCATATGTATTAATCCTAATGCAGAAAAATTTAAAATTAAGAATAATGAATTAATGGAATTAAAAAGACAAATGAATTTTAGTGGGTCTAATGAAGAATTTAGGCTAAGCCAAAATGATGATTTTATTAAACCAGCATACAGAATATCTGAGTTAAAATCTAATAGTAACAGGATTATAGAAATATATGATAGATATTTAAAAGATAATAATGAAGAAACACTAAACGAATTTTTCAAAATATTAGTTAATGAGTCAACGTTTTATTCATTAGTTTTACCGGAAGAAAATGCTAAAGTTGATGGCAATGGGCATCCATTAATTTCTAAAAATAGAGTTTTACAAAATAGAATAAGTGAAAATAAGGCTAATTATTATTTGTTTTTAACAGTTAATAAAATGATAGAATTTATAGGTGCAAATGAGAATAGTTATATATCAATATTTAATTTTGATGATTATATGACCTTGATAGATTCTAATTGGAACAGAATTGAAGCATTAAGAATTGTTGGCGATTTAGATTTAACAATACCAGTTAATGAATTGGAAAGACTAAAATTTATTCATGACAAAAATAAAAATGAAATTGGACAAATAGTACTTATAAATAAGTTTGATAAAAAAGAAATAAGATTTAACTTAAAGAGAAATAAAAATCTTCCTAGGTAACCAAAACACTCCAGTATTTTAAATAAAAAAAGATGCAAAATAACAATATAAAAATATTTAGGAGGATTTTTAAATGACAAAAAGAAACATTATGACTGAAAATCTAAAAGAAGAAATAGCAAAAGAATTAGGTGTTTATGAGCAAGTAAAGAAAGACGGAGGTTGGGAAAACATACCTTCAAAAACCTGCGGAAACATGATAACAAAAGCAATTGAAATAGCAAACAGAAATACAAAATAGCAAAATAAAAAAGTTCAAATTGTTAGAAAAAATTTAACAATTTGAACTCTTTTCATGCTTTTAGTAATTTAAAAGAGGAATATTAAAAGAACTCTTTATTATAAGTCTTAATTGTTTTTGTATCTAATCGAGGATAGTATGAATTTTTATATTTCATATTCTCTACGTAGCCTCCTTTATTAAGTGTAAGATTTGTTTTTCCTGTGATTTTATCAACTGTTAGTGTAGCTTTATCCATATAATAGTTTACTCCTTTTATAACAGCAGGAGCAATACCATTTCTATCAGCTGATGGCCCATAATAACTTCTACCTACATAATATACTGTATATGTAAAAGTATTTTTATTTTCTTTTATGGATGTTTTAATAATAGTATCTCTATTCATATTTAGTACGGCCAATAAATCGCCAAACTCTTTTACGGACTGTTTATTAGTACATTCTTTAAAATAAGGATAATTAAAATAATCAGTTTTAAAAATCAAGAGTGTGGGGGATTCACAAATTGTTTCTGATAATGTGCTTGTTCTACGATACTTATAAGTGTACGTACCTATATATTTATAATATTGTTTTGTTTCATATGATTGAGCATATTTTAGACCTGAAAAAGCTTGTTCTGATCTAAATTCTTTTGATGCACCATCATTGAATTCAATAACATATTCATCCCATAATTTATTTGCGTCTTGCAGTGTTTTTGCACTTTGATTTAAGACAATTAATGATTGCATGCTATTTCCAAACAACTCGTTATATGTTTCTTGTAAGTATTAGTCTTTTCTTCATATAATTAACCCCTTTTTATTTCTTAATTTTATTATAAATGAAGAAATTTGAATTAGCAAATAAAGTTAAAAAAAATTATAATTTAATACTGCCGGTCACTGTTTGCTCCGTTTCAGCAAAGAGTTCGGCGAAAGGTTTTGCTTTCGCAGGAACGGGG
>OKRU01003290.1_pt1 | contig 13061 bp, 16 predicted proteins | sample 1601131 | NCBI WGS metagenome assembly OKRU01 (sample SAMEA3541558, study PRJEB24748) | human gut metagenome | biome: human gut; feature: human-associated habitat; material: faeces | place: China | collected 2012 | reverse complement strand
AAAAACAGCAAGATATTATCCGCTTACCGGATTTATGACCTGCGGCAAATGTGGAGCACCCATGTGAGGCGGTGTTAGTTATTCGAAAGGAAGACCCTATTACAAATATCATTGCAACGAAAAGTGCGGCAATAAGCCGATCCGGGCAGACTATGCTGAGATCTTTGTGATCCATGCGATCAATCAATGTCTTTTTTCAGAACCAAGTCGGGAATCACTTCGGGAGCAGTTGAACGCATATGCAGCTGACCAGTCCCGGGAAGCCAGTTCTGAGTATCACAAGCTGAAGTGCAAAATTGCCGGATTGGAGAAGTCTCAGGAAAACCTATTGCAGGCAATTGAAAAGGGCAATGCTAAGCGTGTTCTTACGCAAAGGTTGGAAAGAGTCAGCCAGAAAAAGGAACAAGCAGAATTGCAGCTTACCCATTTCAGTAGGGAGACACACATTTTTACAGATGAAGATCTGAATGCCTTGCAGAAACGATTCACAAGCTTTTTGCAGACCAGAAAAAGCATTTGCAATTCTGAATTTTTGAGGGCTGTGATTGACAAAATTGTAGTAGATGACGAAAACATCCATATCACACTCAAAAGTGGAATCGCCATTTCGAAATCTACGAAAAATAAAATGAAAGGATCGAACCTTATGAATGGATCTACAGAAAATCATCAGGATTATTGCGGCATCCTGATTTCCGCAGCAAACGCACAAAACCAAGTCAACATAAAATTGAAAATTGGAATTGAATGCGATCAAAACGTATGGGGCTACGATACGATTCTGGACATTGATGTTCCGGAAGAATTGTTTTTTGAAATCATGGCGGAAGCAGAAGCAGAGCCAGCAGATATTGCAGGGGCTCCGTTGACTGTTCACTGCAGCCTCAATCAAACAAAGGAAATTACTGGAATTGAGAGCATTACTCTCGCAGATAACTATGGAGGAGATTACGATGAAGATTTTTGATGACCGGATTGTATTTGACAATGGGTATACCATTTCAACAGCGTATATACGCAATGAGAACGCTCTTACTACGTTAAGTGCGGTATACAGCTACAGCATCAGGCACAGGAACGACAAAAAAGAAGTGACTGTAAAAGATATGATCGAGCTTTATGAGCCGGGTGCATACAACAAGTTTCATTTGCATGAAAAGCTTCTTTCTGGTGCAGTTATCAGTAAGCTATATTCTGACGGCAAAATCAGCGGGTTAAAAAGAAGCACAAAAAAACGTGGAAACACCTGGCTTTATCACTGCTAAGGTTTCATAACCCGTATCAACCTTCAACCCTAAATATATATTATAATTCCGATAAGGTAACTTTCAGCCTTATCGGAATTTTTTGTTTTTGGAGGAATTTGAAATGGAAGAAGTACGAATTTGTGATTACTGTGGCATGGAACTTGCAGAGGACGAAGGCAGATACGTAGATGATGAACTGCTCTGTGAAGATTGCATTGCTGATTACTGCATCACATGCGACCACTGTGGTGAAACCATCTGGACAGCAGACTGCGTGACCGACGATAACAGCTTTTTGTGCCAGAGTTGTTTTGATGCACATTATCACCGCTGTGAATCCTGTGACCGAATCATATCGGATGACGACTGCTATTGGCACGATGATCTGCCATATTGCGAAAGCTGCTATGAGGATTTGGAGGATGAAATCGAAGATTACAGCTACAAACCCACACCGATTTTCTACGGAGATGGAAAACGATATTTTGGTGTAGAATTGGAAGTGGATGATGGTGGCAAGGACAATGATAATGCCTATAGATTGAAAAGCATTGGAAATGCACAACTTGAAACCATCTACATCAAGTCAGATGGCAGTTTGGATGATGGCTTTGAGATTGTTTCTCACCCCATGACTTTGGATTATCACACAGAAGAAATGAACTGGAAAGGTATTTTTCAAGAGGCAGTTTTCATGGGCTATCGTTCCCACCAGACCAGCACTTGTGGTTTGCACGTTCATGTCAACCGGAATGCTTTCGGAGATAACCAGACAGAACAGAAAGAAGTCATCAGTCGAATCCTGTTTTTTGTGGAAAAGCATTGGAATGAACTCTTTACGTTCAGCAGACGCAGCAGTTACAACATGAGCCGTTGGAGTGCAAGGTTTGGTTTCGAGAAAACAGGAAAGCAAATTTTAGAAAAAGCGAAGAATGGTTGCAATGGCAGATATGTTGCGGTCAATCTGAACAACTACCACACAATCGAGTTCCGCCTGTTCCGAGGCACGCTCAAATACAATACTTTCATCGCCACATTGCAGATGGTCAATCACATTTGCGATGTGGCGATTTCTTTTTCTGAGGAGGGCATTGATGCCATGAGTTGGTCAGAATTTGTGAGTTCCATCGAAGAGCCAGAATTGATTCAATATTTGAAAGAGAGAAGATTGTACGTCAATGAGTATGTGACAGAAAGCGAGGAGATGTAAGATGTGTGCAGTATTTGGCTATCTCGATTACAAGGGAAAAGTGAACAATGCCATCTTGAAAAAGCTGATTCGGAATCTTTCGATTGCAGCAGAAGTTCGGGGAACAGATGCCACCGGAATCAGCTATGTAAATCATGGAAAGGTTGTGACATTCAAGAAAGCAAAGCCGGCTCATAAAATGAAGCTGTATTTTCCGAAAAATACAAGAACAGTCATTGGACATACCAGAATGACGACACAGGGCAGCGAAAAATACAATTACAACAATCACCCGTTCGAGGGACATTGCGGCACGGAAACATTTTCCCTTGCACATAACGGCGTGCTGTATAATGATGCTGAATTGAAAGCAAAGTATCATCTGCCAAAAACGCCCATTGAAACGGACAGCTATGTTGCCGTGCAATTATTGGAGCAAGAAAAGCAGCTGCATACAGAAAGTATCAAGAAAATGGCAGAGTTGATAGAAGGGAGTTTTGTTTTTACGATTTTGAGAAATGACAATACGTTGTTTCTGGTAAAAGGCAATAATCCGTTGACGATTTATCATTTTCCGAAGATTGGAATTTACGTATATGCCAGCACAAAAAGTATTTTGGACAATGCTTTGCAGAAAATTCACATGATGAAAAATCCGTGCGAAATTGATGTTTCAGAGGGTGAAATCGTAGAAATTGCAGCAAATGGAAAACACAGTAAAACTACTTTTGCAATGCAAAATTCCGTATTCAGCCCGTATAACTGGGACAATTTGAATTGGTATGAAACAGAGGAACAGGAAGAATGTTTGTTGGAATACTGCCGGATGTTTGGTGTGCCGGAGGAAGATGTATATTTGCTGTTGGACTATGGCTTTTCAGTGGATGAAATCGAAGAAATGCTGATGAATCCTTGTTTGTTAGAAGATGCATTGGCAGAAATCAGCGTATTAGAACAGGAGGATGCAGAATGAAAGGATTCCTTGCAGGCGTGATTTTGACTATTGTGGCAGAGAGTGCGATAGCGGTAGCAATCATGATAAAGAAAGGAGAGGATGCGTCATGAAGCTGGTGATTGAAGCAGCAATGGAAGTAGTAATCTGTATTGCGGCAATTCTGAAAGTAATCAAGAAAAAGTAAAAAACGGGCAGGAGTAAGAGAAAACTTTACTTCTGCCTATTTTTTTGTCTGGAGGGAAATTTGATGTTGGAAGAAACTACCATCATAAAAAGCAAAGCGATTTTCTCAGACGACAAAGAGCATCGCTTGCTTCTACGAAAAGAATGGAACAACGAAAAGCCATCGGCAATGGTCATCATGATTAATCCCAACACAGCGGATACGGTCAATTTTGATATGACCACGATGTTGGTTATCAACAATCTTCATAAGCTTGGATTTGGCAGTGTCAATATCGTGAATCTGTACAGTAGAATCATGGAAAAATTGTGCTTGCGGTTCAATGGTGATGATGAACTAATTGACAATGAAGCAGATGATGTGATTGAACAGTACGCTGCAATGAGTGATGCCATTATCATTGCCTGGGGGACGATTGGAAAGAATACTTTGCGAGTGCGAAAACGACAGAAATATCTGCTGGAAACGATAAAGCAGCATGCCAACAAGATGTACCAAATCGGACAGAATGCTTGTCATCCACTCACGCCATCAGTTAGAAAAGAATGGACGTTAGAACCCTATGAAATGGAGGAAATCGAATGATAAAAGTAACTAACTTGCAGGAAATGAACCACATTGAAAACGCTGCTCTGCAAATGCACATTCAAAAAAAATCAGAAACAATGATGCAGGAATACCAAGTAGAAAATCTGGATGACATCGGCTGTTTTATCGTACTGGAACAAGAAGAATTTACAGACTTTCCAATCAGTGAAATGGAGTTTGTAGAAATGCTTTTTTTGAAAGAAAAAGTGTTTTTGCACGGTGTCAAAATCGTTGGTGACGACTATGGCGAAGACATCTATTTGCCTGTTGAGGTGGTAACATGCTGAACATACCAAGAGTAGCACAATATGCTCGATTCAGTTCTGACAATCAACGAAGCGAATCCATCGATGCACAGATACGAGCTATGAATCAGTTCTGCAAACAGAACCACTGGCAGGTTGTTTCCACTTATACCGACGAGGCAAGGTCGGCAACGACTGACAACCGACCGCAGTTTCAGCAGATGATTGCAGACAGTGGCAAAGGAATATTTGACATCGTTTTGGTGCATAAGCTCGATCGTTTTTCAAGAGACCGTTATGACAGTGCCATTTACAAAAAGAAACTGAAAAAGAACCACGTCAAGCTTTGCAGTGTGCTGGAACGTATGGACGATTCCCCGGAAAGCATTATGATGGAAGCGGTTTTGGAGGGTATGTCAGAATACTACAGCAAGAATTTAGCACGAGAAGTCATGAAAGGCATGAATGAAACCGCTTTGCAGTGCAAACACACTGGCGGTTGTCCACCACTGGGATATGATTTGGATGAAAACCACCACTTGATTGTCAATGAATGGGAAGCTCAAGCGGTAAGAATCATCTTTCAGATGTTTGCGGATGGCTATGGTTACAGTGAAATTATCGAGCGACTCAATGCTCATGGATACAAGACAAAAAGAGGCAAGATGTTCGGGAAGAATAGCCTTTATGAGATTTTATCCAATGAGAAATATACTGGTGTTTTTGTGTTCAATAAGGCAGCTGCAAGAGCAGACGGCAAGCGGAATAATCACGCCCAAAAGGAAAACTACATTCGCATTGATGGTGGTTGTCCTGCAATTGTGGGGAAAAAGCTGTTTGCACAGGTGCAGCAGATTAAGGCAAAGAATAAGCGGAATGCCGGACGCTATCACAGCAAAGAGTTTTACCTGCTGACTGGAAAGTTGGTTTGCGATGTCTGCGAAAAGCGGATGATCGGAAATCTGCGATTCAGTGGCAGGAATAAGACACGGCTTGCCACCTACAGATGCAATACCTACCGGGCGATGTGCAACAACAAGGAACTGAATAAAGATTATCTCGATGCCTACATTGCTGTGCTGATCGGAGAGAGGTTGAAGTCGAAAAATCTAAAGCGAGCTGTTTTCAAAGTGAATCAGCAGGTGCAAAAGTTTAATCATGATTTCGATACTCACCATGAAACGATTTCTGCACAATACGCTGAAATAAAGGACAGCCTTGCCAATATTACAAGGGCAATTGAAAAGGGCATTTTCACAGATGACTTGCTGCAAAGAGCAGAACAGCTGGAGAACGAGAAAGCAAAACTGGAAACCAGACTGCACGAGTTAAAGCTGTTGGAACCTATCGCCTATGAAGATGTTGCATATCTGCATACGCAATGGCAGGAATTGAAACGAAATACAGAAGAGTTCCGCACATTCATCCAGCAGTTTGTGAAGATGATTCACGTGAGACCCTATGATTTCGACATTGTTTTGGATATGGGGTTTGGTGTGGTGGAGTTGACAGAAACCATTACCATGCGACGGGGCGAACTGTACGAGATGTTTAATTCTAAGGTAAAGGAGTAAAGAATATGTTTGAAAAATCAAAAGGCAGATACTTGACACGAAGTGTGGATGCGGAGATACCGATTGCACTGCAAATATTTCTTTGGGATGCAGTGGACAACATGCCAGAGCCGAAAGACTACCTGCAGGTGTTTCGGCTCAGCGAGGAGAACGGTTTGCAGATCGTGAACCATACCTCAGAACAGCCGCAGTTTGAGATGACGTACATTGTGGAGGCAGAAAAGCCGGTCACAGCAAAGGTGTATATCATCGATGATGGAGAGCATTGCACCATGCTGTTGGCAGAAGAGTACTGATTAAAAGTGCTCTAAGCCGGTAAAGAAAGAGTCCGCTGTAATAAATTCTACTACAGCGGATTTTTTTCGTCGATTTTTGTAAATTGTTTTTAATAAATCAGCACATATATACTATTAATTATACAATCGATTTATTAGCCATCCAATAATTAAAAGAAGATTTTATTGGACTATGCATAAATATATAATCACTTATAGTAAATTATGCGGATCGAGTACAACCTTAACGCATGAAAAGGAGTGTTTTCACACTATTTTTTTCTCTTTCTTTCCAAGGAAGAATGGGAAATTGAGAAATTCCTGATCAAATTCTGTCCTTCTGGAGTGTTCTTTATAAATATGCAGAGAGAATCATAGATTGGAGGAAGGTCATGTATTTGACAGTTTATCTTTCCAGTTTTACACATAAAAGACATCCGATTCACTTGTGGAATCACTGCTAAAATAAGAGATGGATTTATTTTTTTGATTTCTTTACATAAATTTCGAATGAAATTCCATCGAATCATAGCTTCTTTATTGCCATGAATGATATTTTTGGCATAAATATCTAAAATTTTTTCAGGAAGAAGTGGGATGACACAAATAATGGGATCTCCATTATGCATTTGAACATGATAATGATTGTATTCTAATATATCTTTGATAATTCCGTAGTCATAGTATTTATATATATAAATTAAACGATATAAAACAGCTACAGTGAGTCGTTCCCCCGGCGTATATTGGTGATTTTTAGAAAGAAAAGAAATCCAGATTTTTCGTACTTGTAAGAATCCCGGGAACTTGAGTGTCGCATAATTCACTGCATCTGATGCGTATTTCTTTACTTCTTCATATATCTCTTGTGTAGACAGAGAAAAAAACACTTCCTTTTTGTGTGTGAGAAAATATTCTGCAGTGACCTCGCAAATTTTTTCATGGATTTTATCGGTTTCGGATCTACTTGCCATATTGACCTCCTGTTAAAACATTTCCAAATGAGGATGTAATTTTCTGAAATGGCGGATGATTTTTTTTCGTGCAGAATCATCTTTGCAGAGAAGAACCACAGTATCTGTGTCAAATGAGAGAAAGAGAATCTCATCTTTAAATTGTTCTTTTAATCTTTTGGATAAATAATAAAAATGACTGTTATAATCTTCTAAAGAAATATTCTTTTCTTCTGTTTCTTTTGTCTTTTTAAGACGAATAAATAACCAGACAGCCTGACTTGCTACGGTGGGATAGGATATTGTAATATTTTGTGAAAGCGTTTTTAAAAGAATTTTTCCATGTGCGGCTACAGCCCGATATAACTCTAACTGGATGTTTTTCTTATGACAATCGATGTTAAATTCCTTTCGAATCTTCTCAGAATAAAGAACATATCTAGGAACCTCTTTTCCTTTCTTTTCATACTGGAATTTTAATCTGTCATAAAGTTCCTTCATCGTACTGATCAGTTTTCTATTACCATTCTTGGTCGTATCACGTATTATTTTTTTGCTGTCTTTTACAATTTCATTCCAATTATATTTTGAATTCATTATAAGGACTCTTTTCAAATATGTAATTAATAATATAACAATTATCCATTCTGAGCGAAATCTTTATTGGAACGATCCAATTGCAATCAATCAGAAAGAGCCATTTTCAGAATTTACAATTTTTTTAAACAATTCTAATTCGCTATTTGCAGCTTCAGAGTCCCAAGGGATCCTATGGAAAGAACTTAAAACTGAAAAATAGTAAAGTTTTCTGGTTGGTAATAAACCCCGAAATTCCGCTGTTTTTATTATCATGCAAAACATCATTTCTGTCAAGATTGCAGTCTTTACATTTCCAAAAAGTTGTGCTAAAATTGGAACACACTTGAAAGAACTCTGCAAAAGGTTCAGACAAGTGCAATTCAACAACGGAAAGGAATCAATATTATGCGTGTAATTAGTAATGAGGTTTTAGCTGTCGAAAATGGCACTGATTCAGCGACTGTGTTCGACTACGGAGAAGACAAAGTTTGTATGAAGTTCCAAATGGAAGATGGAACCATATTGGTCAAGTTCTTCAGCGGCAAGGAACTGGGGTCTTATCCATGGTCGAATGTGTTTCGGGCACTCGATGCAGACAACACAGATGCTCTGCTGAATCGGTCAGTTGAGATTACAGTTTCCAACAATGTTTCTAAGAAAACTGAAAAGCATTTTTGCAACATCAAAAAGGTTCAACTTTTGCAGTCATAATTTGGTGAGGAGGACATATGGAATACGAAAAAGATTGCAGCCTTACAGATGAGGTTGTTCCTGTAGATTTCACCATCTGCATGAATGAACAGGCTGTGATTTCGGTGTCGGAGTACACACGCTTAAAGTGCAAATCGAGAGAATACAACGTTGGAAATGGCAAGAATATGTGTACCTTTGATTTGGTACATACCTCGGCTGGGATGGTTGACATTGGAATTGGAACGTCTGAACCATTTGCCAGATGGATTGCGGATTCCTTTACTGTTCGAGCGGTTGTCGTGGATGAAAAGAATCGCCATTATGCGGAGATTGAAAAAGACGAGAAATGCGTTCGCATTCCGTTCGAGAACCGATTGCCCGAAAAAATCTGCTCGACATTGTTTAGCAATGGCATTGCGGTATGCAGGACAAACAACGCACATAAAGCATTGTCGCTACATCTGCAACATCTTTTTCACAACTTTGCGGTACAGGATGCAAGTCAGACATTGGAATGGAAATACAAGAATCAGGTTTTGACATGGGATGCATCTAAAACGCTACTGCAGCATCTTTCGGAACCTTCTTTGGAAGCATACCTTTCCAAATTGAATGCGTTGATACAGGATGTGGCAACATTGCAATTCGTGCTTTGCACAGCAGCGACATCAACCGTGCTTGCATATCTTTACAACACCGAAAAAATTCCTGTAGCTTCGTTTGGGCTGTCTTTAGTCGGAACGAGTTCAACAGGGAAGACAACTGCTCTACAGCTTGCTGCCTCGTTGTACAGTTCGCCCGATGATGAAACGGTATTTTCCGGGTTCTATGGAACGTAAAATGCATTGCTGTATCTTTTGGGTCGGCATCACGGCGTTCCGATTTGTTATGACGAATCCACCATTCAGAATGGCATCAACAAATCTGCTTTCATCTACACATTCGCAGAAGGAAAGGATAAGCTTCGCTTGAATCAGGACAGCACACTGAAAGAACGAAATTCTTGGTTTTGCACCTGCCTGTTCAGTGCAGAAGAATATCTGGTGGATCTCACTCGCAATGAAAATCTTGGATTGGCAGCCCGCATTTTGACGATGGAACATTGTACCTATACGAAAGACAGTATGCATGCCGATCAGATCAAAGTGTTTTCCAGCAAAAATTTTGGAATCGTTGGCACATTGCTTGCAGACAATCTGTTGAAAGCAAAATCAACCGAAGTGCATCAGATGTTCCAGTTGCATAAGAATGACCTGTTAGAACGATTTGAGAAAAGCAAATGCAAGTTGACAGAAAGATTGGTAAACAATTACGCCTTGATTCTGACGACAGCTGACATCTTGAATGCGATTGGATTGCGGATGGATACAGAAGCATTGTGTCATATTTGTGAGGAACTGCACAAACAAACAGCAGTGACCGCTACACCGGGAAAGAACTTAGTAACCAATATTTTCAACTACATCTGCTGTGAGTATCGGCACTTAAAGGGCATCAAATGGACAACGGACAAAACTGGAATCCCTTTGAAAATGGATATGGTTGAAACAACCTTTTCAGCCATCGTTGCAAAATGTGGCATCACCGAACCGAAAATTGCAGTCAATACACTCTTAGAAGAAGGGTTCATCATACGACCAGAGAAAGACCAGCTATAAAAAGTCAATACCCCAAAAGTAAAATTCAAGATAAATTTTGAGACTTTTTTGGGGGGATAGGCAAATAAGGTCTGTTCTCTTTGAGAATTACAAAAATGATATTGCAAAGCTTGCGAGCAACAGCACCGACAGCAGTCAGATGATGCTTGCCTCTTGCTTTGAGAGACTGATAGTATTCAGATAAAATAGGATCACAAAAAGCGGCACGCTGTGCGGCACGCCAGATTGCCCTTCTTAAGTAAGGGGAACCACGTTTTGAAATTCTGTTTTTCGTACCTGAAAATTCACCTGATTGCTTAACAGTCACATCAAGCCCAGCAAACGCAACAAGCTGATTCGGACGTTCAAAGCGATTGATATCGCCGATTTCACTGACGATAATTGCACCGAGAACATCACCGATACCTGTGATCGTGGTGATATACTGATTAGTTTCATGAAGCAGATTCGCAATTTGTTCCTCCAGTTCAGAAAGCTGCTTTTCAGTAAAGATGATCTGCTGAATCAGCTGCTTTATCTGAAAGGAAAAAGCGTCTTTTGCAAAAGCAATGCCAAAGGTATTTTTTGCGGCATCTTTAAGCTCTTCTGCTTTTTCTTTGCCAAACCGTCCACGGCTTGCTTTATTCAAAATATTCGTGAGCTTTCTTGTGGAGACCGCAAGCATATCCTCAGGCGTGGGACAGTTGAGCAAAAGCTCTGAAGAGGTCTTTCCGAATGTATCTGAAAATAGCTTGTCATACTCGGGAAATACTTGGTCAAGCAGAGCGATAACACGTCTTTTGCAGTCGCCGCAGGCATCTACAAGAGCAAGGCGATATCGTGAAAGCTGTCTTAATGCAATGATGTTGTCCTCAGAAAGTGTAGTTGCAGAGTATTCTCCAAAACGCATGATCTGAGCGATGATATAGGAATCTTTTGAGTCATTTTTAGTTTGACGGATGTACATTTTTCTGAACGCTTCGGACTGAATGGGATTGATAACTTTGACTGTATATCCAAGCTCAAGGAAAAAGGTATATACGGAAAGCCAGTAATGACCCGTTGCTTCCATTCCGATGACAACATTGTCAGGTGTTATTTCTGATTTTTCAAAGATGGCAAGAACCTTTTCACAGCCTTGTCTGTCATTTGCAAAAGTAATACTGTTACTCAAAGCTTTGCCGGACATATCGATGACAGAAGCTTCGTGCTTGTATTTTGCGATGTCAATTCCACAGTAAAACATTGTGATGCACCTCATAAAGTTTTGTTACAGCAAAGGATGTCCTCTGTATTTTACGGAAACACAACCTCGTTAGAGATTCAGCACTTGAATGCGATCCAGCTCATTCGTATCTGTCCGTAAAGCAGAGGTGCTACTCTTTCGTTGGAAGCCAAACTTCAAGGAAGTGATCAGCACCCTCTGACTGTACAGATTTATTATCTCACCTTTCTGTGCGATAAACAAGAGTTTTCATGTGGGTTCTCTTTAAATTACCCATAAATATATTATACGAGGATGTGACCACCCATGGAAACCATTGCTGCCATTGCAACCCCACACGCTGCCGGCGGAATCTCCGTCATCCGAATTTCTGGCGATCAGGCATTTGCCGTTGCAGACCGGATTTTCCATTCTGATTTCGGAAAAATCCCCTCCAAAATGGCAGGGTATACTTGTGCCTATGGCACACTTGCCAACTTAGATGACGGTATTCTGACCGCTTTCCGTGCACCGCACAGCTATACGGGCGAGGACGTTGTAGAATTGTCCTGTCATGGCGGAATTTATCTCACACAGCAGATTTTAGATGCTGTTCTGCACGCTGGTGCAGTTCCGGCACAGCCGGGCGAATTTACGAAACGGGCATTCTGTAACGGAAAACTCTCTCTTACGCAGGCAGAAGCGGTGATGGATGTCATTGCAGCTTCTGGCAGCCGAGAATTACAGTTTGCCAACGCCATGCGAGAAGGAGCAATGGTTCGTCGGGTGCATGCCGTACAAGAGCAGCTAGTAACAGTTCTGAGCGGTCTTGCAGCGTGGGCGGACTATCCGGAAGAGGATTTGCCGGAAGTCGCTCCGGAAGCCCTGCAAACCTCCTTGCAACAGATTCAGCAGAACTTGCAACAGCTGCTGCAAACGAAAGACTATGGTCGGATTTTGAAATCTGGTGTGCTGACCGTCATTGCAGGGAAGCCGAATGTCGGAAAGTCCACACTATTCAATCTGCTCTCTGGATGTGAACGCAGCATTGTTACAGAAATTGCCGGAACGACACGAGACGTTGTAGAAGAATGTGTGCGGTTGGGAGAAGTTACGCTGCGGTTGTCGGATACTGCCGGACTGCGGGAAACAGAAGACTGCATTGAACAAATCGGTGTGCGGATTGCCAAGGAAAAGCTGGAACAGGCAGACTTGATTCTTGCCGTGTTTGACAGTCGGCAACCGTTGACAGAAGAAGACTGGGCACTGCTTGAACAGGTGAAAAGTCGTCCGGTCATTGTCATTCTGAATAAGAGCGATGCCGGAACAGCACAGATTACACCGGAACAGTTGCCGGATTTCCCGTATTGTATTACAATGTCTGCAAAGGCTGGCAGTGGGTTAACCGAACTGGAGGCAGCTGTAAAGGGACTGTTTGACCGAGGCGATGTTACGCCGGAACTGGGAATTTTGGCGAATGCTCGACAGACCGCATGTGCAGAAACTGCCTTGCAGATGGTGACAGATGCCTTGCAAGCGTTGCAGAGTGGAGAATTGCTGGATGCAGTGACCGTATTACTGGACGAAGCAGCACAGGCGTTGATGACCTTGACAGGAGAACGGGTAACAGAAGCAGTTGTAGAAGAAGTATTCCGGCATTTCTGCGTTGGAAAATAAGAGATTGTGAAAGGGGAAACGAGCCGCAGGCAAAAGCGGTCGAGCTGGCTCAGCTCGGCGG
>OKRU01003287.1_pt1 | contig 13074 bp, 13 predicted proteins | sample 1601131 | NCBI WGS metagenome assembly OKRU01 (sample SAMEA3541558, study PRJEB24748) | human gut metagenome | biome: human gut; feature: human-associated habitat; material: faeces | place: China | collected 2012 | reverse complement strand
CCGGGGCAGATGTGGTCTGCCCGGATATTGCGGGGCTTATGGGGGCCTTTGGCGCTGCACTGATTGCCCGAAGCCATGACCGGGGCGAGGGGACCACCATGCTTCCTCTGGAAGAGATCGTCAACCTGACCTATACCACCAAGACCCGGCGCTGCGGCGGCTGCGCCAATAACTGTATGCTCACCGTGAATGTCTTCCCCGGCGGACGCCGGCACATTACCGGCAACCGCTGTGAGAAGGGCGCAGGAAAATCCGACCGGGGCGAGAAGGCACCCAATATGGTGGCCTATAAGCAGAAGCGGATGTTCGATTACACACCTCTGACGGAAGAAGAGGCGGAAAGAGGCACCGTGGGCCTGCCCAGAGTGCTGAATATGTACGAGAACTATCCCTTCTGGGCCACATTCTTCCGGCATTTGGGTATCCGTGCGGTGCTCTCGCCCTTCTCGGACCGGAAGATCTATGAGCTGGGCATGGACTCCATTCCCTCAGAATCCGAGTGTTATCCCGCCAAGCTGGCCCACGGCCATGTGCAGTGGCTCATAAACCAGGGAATCACCACCATTTTCCACCCCTGTGTGTTTTATGAATACCAGGAGCACAAGGATGCTCAGAACCACTACAGCTGCCCCATGGTGGCCTCCTATGCGGAAAACCTGAAAAACAACGTGGAGGCTGTCACAGAGGGAAAAGTGCGCTATATCCGCCCCTTTGTGGCCTTTACCAATGAAAAGGTTGCTGCCGAACGGCTGATAAAGCTCTGTAAGGAGGAATGGGACATCCCTGCTTCCGAAGTCAAGGCGGCAGTCGAGGCAGCCTGGGCGGAGCAGCGGAAGGCCAAGGCCGACATCGTGGCGGAAGGACAGCGGGTACTGAAGCAGATGGAGGACAATGGCGGCAGCGGTATTGTCCTGGCAGGGCGGCCCTATCATATCGACCCGGAGATCAATCACGGTATCCCCGAGCTCATCACCTCCTATGGCCTGACGGTGCTCACGGAGGACAGCCTCCCGAATCCCGAGGAAGACCAGCACCTGCGGATCGTGGACCAGTGGGTCTACCATTCCCGGCTGTATTCCGCCGCCCGGTTTGTCCGGAATCGGGACGACCTGGAGTTGTTGCAGCTCAATTCCTTTGGCTGCGGTCTGGACGCTGTGACCACGGACCAGGTCAATGAGATCCTGGAGGGCAGCAATAAACTCTATACGCTGCTGAAAATCGACGAGGTGAACAATCTGGGCGCTGTCCGCATCCGCATCCGCAGCCTGATTGCGGCCATGAAGATGCGCCGGGAGGAGCAGATTCATGCCTGCCCCCGGCCTGTGGACTTCGAGCGTGTGGAGTACACGGAAGCCATGCAGCTGGAGGGCTATACCATTCTGGCACCCCAGATGAGCCCCATTCACTTTGAGATTTTGCAGCCGGTTTTTGAAAAGCACGGCTATCATGTGGTGATTCTGGACAATGACGACCGGACGGCCATCGATACGGGGCTGAAATATGTCAATAACGACGCCTGTTTCCCCTCCATTACCGTGGTGGGGCAGATCCTGGAGGCAGTGCTCTCCGGTAAATACGATACGGATCATCTGGCCATCATGATGACCCAGACCGGCGGCTGCTGCCGGGCCAGCAACTATGTGGCCTTTATCCGCCGTGCCCTGCAAAAGGCGGGCTACCCCAATATCCCCGTGATCTCCGTCAATGCCAACGGAATGGAGAAGAATGCGGGCTTTCAGATCACGGCAGGGCTGGCCATTGATGCGGTGCACGCCCTGGTCTATGGCGACCTGTTCATGCGCTGCCTGTATCGGGTGCGGCCCTATGAGAAGGTCCCCGGCTCTGCCGAGGAGCTGCACCGGAAGTGGAAAGAAATCTGCATTGAGTCTCTGGTGGATAAGGACACCACCTATTCCTATGGCTGGGTTTGCCGGGGTATTGTCCAGGCCTTCGACAGCCTGCCCATTGACGAGACCCTCCGCAAGCCCCGGGTGGGCGTGGTCGGCGAGATCCTGGTCAAGTATATGCCCCTGGCCAATAACCACCTGGTTGAAGTCCTGGAGGCTGAGGGAGCCGAGGCCGTGGTGCCGGATATGCTGGACTTCTTCAACTATTGCCTGCTGGGCGGTAAATACCGCCATGAATTCCTGGGGGCGGGCTGGGGCTCGGAGTTTACGGCCAAAGCGGGCATCCAGGTGGTGCGGGCTCTGCGCCGCCCGGCCATTGATGCTCTGCGCAAGAGCAAGCGCTTTGATCCGCCGGTACCCATTGAAAAAATCGCGGAGATGACCAAGCCCTATCTGTCCCTGGGCAACCAGTATGGCGAAGGGTGGTTCCTGGCGGGAGAGATGATCGAGCTGATTTCTTCCGGTGTGCCCAATGTCATCTGCATTCAGCCCTTTGCATGCCTGCCCAACCACGTGGTGGGCAAGGGTGTGATCAAGGTCCTGAAAAAGAACTATCCCCAGGCCAACATTGCCGCCGTGGACTACGACCCCGGTGCCAGTGAGGTCAACCAGCTCAACCGGATCAAGCTGATGCTGTCGGTGGCTAAGGAGAATATGAAATAAAAAAATTCCCGGTGTATGCACCCGTGCATACACCGGGAAAAATAATGTTTTGTTATGTTTCGGACTCCGGAGTGTCTGGGCTTGCGTCTTCGGAGGGTTGGGGAGCCTCTGTAGGCAGAGGGCCTCTTTGCATAACGCGGTGCCTTTCCCATAGCGGATAAACCTCTCTTTTCTGATGCTGCGCAAAAGGTTGTACATCGGAACTACGCTACCGGCATTCTATCATGAGCCTGGTGATTTGGCAAGAAAAAACTTGACAAATACCCCTGAGGGGTATACAATACAGATACCCAGGAGGGGTATTCGAAAGGAGCAATGCGAAGTGGAAGAACATTCTTGCTGCTGCTGTGGGGGCACCGAAAAGACCACAATGCGGACCGAGGAGGAGAAGCGAAAGCTGCTGAACCGGCTCAAGCGCATTGAAGGCCAGGTCCGGGGCCTTCAGGCCATGATCGAACGGGATGCCTACTGCTATGATATCCTCACCCAGTCTTCTGCCGTCAATGCGGCTATGAATGCCTTTAACAAGGAGATTTTGGCCCGCCACATTGAGGGCTGCGTGGCCCGGGATATCCGGGAGGGCAAGGATGAGGTCATCGATGAGCTGGTGACCATTCTGCAGAAGCTTATGAAATAACCTTCCCGAAACAGGGAAGAATAGCAGATAGGAGGAGAAACATGACACAATACAATGTAACGGGCATGAGCTGTGCTGCCTGTGTAGCCAGGGTGGAAAAGGCCGTGAACCAGGTTCCGGGCGTCAGCAGCTGCGCAGTGAGCCTGCTTACCAATTCCATGGGCGTGGACGGCACGGCAGACAGTGCGGCTATTGTCAAGGCCGTGGAGCATGCAGGCTACGGCTGCTCTGTGAAAGGCGCGGAAAAAACAGCGGCCCCCCAGGAGAATGCCCTGGCGGACCGCGAGACTCCCAAACTGAAGCGGCGGCTCATTGCCTCCATCGGTTTTCTGGCGGTGCTGATGTATTTTTCCATGGGCCGTATGATGTGGGGCTGGCCGCTGCCTGGATGGTTTGACGGAAATCATGTGGCCATGGGCCTGGTGCAGCTGCTGCTGGCAGGCATCATCATGGTCATCAATCAGAAATTTTTTATTTCCGGCTTCAAAGCTCTGTGGAACCGGTCTCCCAATATGGATACCCTGGTGGCCCTGGGCTCCATGGCCTCCTTCCTGTGGAGCGTGTATGCCCTCTTCGCCATGACCGATGCCCAGGTCCGTGGCGATATGGCAGGGGTCATGACCTATATGGACGAATTCTATTTCGAGTCCGCCGCCATGATCCTGACCCTGATCACCGTGGGCAAAATGCTGGAGGCCCGCTCCAAGGGAAAGACCACGGATGCCCTGAAAGGGCTCATGAATCTGGCTCCCAAGACTGCGACCCTGGTCCGGGATGGACAGGAGGTCACGGTGCCCATTGAGCAGGTGCAAAAGGATGATATCTTTGTTGTCCGCCCCGGGGAGAGCATCCCCGTGGACGGCATTGTCCTGGAGGGCAGCAGCGCTGTCAATGAATCCGCCCTCACCGGCGAAAGCATCCCTGTGGACAAGGCGGTGGGCGACGGGGTCTCCGCTGCCACCATTAATCAGTCCGGCTTTCTGCGCTGCCGGGCCAGTCGGGTAGGGGAGGACACCACCCTTTCCCAGATCATCAAAATGGTTTCCGATGCGGCGGCAACCAAGGCCCCCATTGCGAAAATTGCCGACAAGGTCTCCGGCGTGTTTGTTCCGACGGTTATTTCCATTGCGGTGGTGACCACCGTTGTCTGGCTGCTTTTGGGCCGGGATTTTGCCTTTGCCCTGGCCCGTGGCATTTCCGTGCTGGTCATCAGCTGTCCCTGTGCCCTGGGCCTGGCTACCCCTGTGGCCATCATGGTTGGCAACGGCGTGGGTGCCAAGAACGGTATTCTGTTTAAGACGGCCGTCTCTCTGGAGCAGACCGGAAAGACGGATATCGTTGTTCTGGACAAAACCGGCACCATCACGGAGGGCAAACCCAAGGTGACGGATATTGTCAGCGATGCGCAGGAGAATGAACTGCTGAAGCTTGCCCTGGCCCTGGAAAGCAAAAGCGAGCATCCTCTTGCCAAGGCCATCCTGGAGGAGGGGACCGCGCGAGGTATGGAACCCGATGCGGTAACGGATTTCGAGGCTCTGCCCGGAAACGGCCTGCGCGCCAAGCTGGAGGGGAAAGCGCTGCTGGGCGGCAGCCTGCAATTTATTTTCGGTGCCGTCAGCGTCCCTGCGGATATGACGGCCAAGGCCCACGCCCTGGCAGAGCAGGGCAAGACCCCACTGCTCTTTGCCTGTGACGGCATTTTCGCCGGAATGATCGCCGTGGCGGACACCATGAAGGCGGACAGCCCCCGGGCCATTCGGGAGCTGCAGAACATGGGCATCCAGGTGGTCATGCTCACCGGTGACAACGAGCGTACGGCCAAGGCCATCGGGGCTCAAGCCGGTGTAGACCAGGTCATCGCCGGGGTGCTGCCGGACGGCAAGGAGGCTGTGATCCGGAAGCTGAAGGCCCAGGGCAAGGTCGCCATGGTAGGCGACGGAATCAACGATGCTCCGGCCCTGACCCGGGCGGATACGGGCATTGCCATCGGCGCCGGCGCGGACGTGGCCATTGACGCGGCGGATGTGGTACTCATGAAGAGCAGCCTTCTGGATGTGCCTGCGGCTATCCGGCTCAGCCGGGCTACCCTGCGGAATATCCACGAGAATCTGTTCTGGGCGTTTATCTACAATATCATCGGCATTCCTCTGGCCGCAGGCTGCTTTGTGGCCTTTGGCCTGACGTTGAATCCCATGTTCGGCGCGGCGGCCATGAGCCTGTCCAGCTTCTGCGTGGTGACCAACGCCCTGCGGCTGAACCTGTGCAAGCTCTATGACGGCAGGCACGATCACAAGCGCAGCGCCAAGGCCAAAGAAAATATGGTAAAGACCGTTCACATCGAGGGCATGATGTGCCACCACTGCGAAATGGCAGTGCAGAAGGCCCTGGAGACTGTTGACGGTGTCGCCTCTGCACAGGCGGACCACGAGGCGGGTACAGCCGTTGTTATCCTGAGCAAAAAGGTCGACAGCGAGGTTCTGAAAAAGGCCGTGGAGGCCGAGGACTATACAGTCACATCAATTGATTAAAATGGAGGGGATCATTATGGAAAAGATCATTCATATCGAAGGCATGGGCTGCTCCGGCTGCGAGAACCGTGTGAAAAAGGCTCTGGAGGCATTGCCCCAGGTTGCCCAGGCCCAGGTCAGCAAGAACAGCAAAACCGCAAAGGTTACTCTGAATGAGGCGCTGGCGGACGCCATCCTCGCAGATACCGCCGCCTGCGGCGGGAAGTACACCGTAACGGGTGTTGAATAAGAAAAGAGCTTTTTTCCAAAGCCGGAGAGGGGGCGCTGTTTTTGCTGCGCCCCCCTCTTGACGTGAGGAGTATAATAAAAGAAAAGAGCATTAGAAAGGCCAAGGGGGAGAATAACGTGGCGGCAAATAAGCTGATCGTGATCGAGGGACTGGATGGCAGTGGAAAGGCCACTCAGGCGAGAAGACTGATGAAAGCCCTGATGGAGCAGGGGGTTTCCGTGCGGGAGGTGTCCTTCCCGGATTATGACTCTGATTCTTCCGCACTGGTTCGGATGTATTTGTCCGGGCAGTTCGGTACGGATCCCCAGGATGTGAACGCCTATGCCGCCAGCTCCTTCTTTGCGGTGGACCGGTTTGCTTCCTATCGGAAGGACTGGAGCCGGGATTATGCCAAGGGGGTGGTCATTGCGGACCGGTATACAACCTCCAATGCTGTGCACCAGTGCAGCAAGCTGCCGAGGCAGCAGTGGGAAAGTTTTTTGGATTGGCTTTTTGATTTTGAATACAATAAGCTGGGCATTCCGGTCCCGGACTGTGTGATCTATCTGAATGTAGATCCCCAGGTCAGCCAGGCTCTGATGACTGCCCGCTACAGCGGGGACGAAAGCAAAAAGGATATCCATGAGCGGGACCTGGCCTATCTGAAGCACAGCCGGGAAGCAGCGCAGTACTGCGCGGAAAAGCTGGGCTGGCTCACTGTAGACTGCTGCCGTGACGGACAGATGCTCCCAATTGAGGAAATCCATAAGCGCATTATGCTCTTGGTTGAAAAATATATTTGAGAGGAGATTTTACCATGAACAAGAAGCTTTACAAATCCAATACGAACAAGATGATCTGCGGGGTATGCGGCGGACTGGGGGAGTTTTTCGGAATTGATCCCACCATTATTCGCCTGTTCTGGGCGATTCTGGGCCTGGCCGGTGGTACGGGCATCGTTGCCTATCTTCTGGCAGCCGTCATTATCCCAAATTCCGAAATCGTTGTCTAAGCCTGGCCAATTGAGCAGCATTTCAATGAAAACAATCCCATAAGAATTGACAACGCGCCAATTGTATGATAGAATGACAGAATAACAAGAAATATCAAAAGGAACGTTTAGGAGAGAATGCAATGAGCGAAAAGAAGACGCAGCAAGAGTATGAGATCGACTTGCTGGATCTGGCGAAGGCCATGTGGTCACATATCGTGGCCATTGTGCTGGCGGCGGTTGTATGCGCCGGCCTGGCCCTTGGCTATACCAAGCTGCTGATCACCCCTACATATAAGGCAAACGCCCTGCTGTATGTCAACAGCTCGGATATTTCCGTGGCAGGCAGCAAGTTGAGCATTTCTGCATCCGACCTGACGGCAGCCAAAAGCCTGGTGGATACCTATATTGTTATTCTGAACACCCGCACGACGCTGAACGATGTCATCGAGCAGTCCGGTGTGAGCTATAGCTATGACCAGCTCAAGAAAATGATCAGCGCCAGCTCCGTGAATTCTACGGAGATCTTCTCTGTAGAGGTCACCAGCACAAGCCCTCAGGAGGCGGAGCTTTTGGCCAACACCATTGCCAGAGTGCTTCCGGAGAAGATCGCCTCCGTGGTAGACGGCTCCTCCGTGCGCATCGTAGATACCGCCGTGGTGCCCTCCAAGAAGGCAGCTCCCAGCACCGGTAAGAATACCATGCTGGGCTTCCTGCTGGGTGCAGTGCTTGCCTGCGGAGCCGTAGTCGTTTTGTATCTGATGGACGATAAGATCCACTCTGCAGACTATCTGCTGTCCAGCTATGACCTGCCCCTGCTGGCGGTCATCCCGGACCTGACCCAGGACGACGATGATGGTTATTATTATTACGGCTACGGCAATGCCGGAAGAAAGGGGCGGGGCTGATATGGCGAAGGAAAAGAAAAATGCACAGGTTCAGGCTGCACTTGGCCGGGATATGAGCTTTGGTGCGGCAGAGGCCTATAAGCGTCTGCGCACCAATCTGGATTTCAGCATGCCGGACCTGGGCGATAGCTGCAAGGTCATCGGTATTACCAGCTCTCAAAAGGGAGAAGGCAAGTCCACCACTGCTGTGAATCTGGCCTATACCATTGCGCAGACCGGTAAGAATGTGCTGCTGATCGAGTGCGATCTTCGGCTGCCTACCTATTCTAAAAGGCTGCGTCTGGCTCCGGCGCCCGGCTTCACCAATCTGCTGGTTGGCACGGCGGACGGCAGTCAGGTACTCCAGAAATTTAACGGTATGTCTACCCTGCGTATTATCACTGCCGGAGATATTCCCCCCAATCCTGCGGAGCTGCTCAGCTCCAAGCGGATGCGCCTGGCGATTGAGGCGATGAAACAGGCGGCAGATGTGATCATTCTGGACCTGCCCCCTGTGTGCGAGGTCAGCGATGCACTGATCGTTTCCAACCTGATGGATGGCATTATCGTGGCCGTCCGGGAGAACTATTGTGACAAGCGCTCCCTGGAGGAGACGATGCGTCAGCTCCGTTTTGCGGAGGTGAAGGTCCTGGGCTTTGTCCTGACGGATTCTCGGATTCAGCATAAGAAGTACAAAAAAGGCTACGGCTACGAAAAAAAGAGTTCCGCAGCCATGGAAATGCCTTGACTTTTGAAAAGATATCGCGTAAAATATGACCGATTACCATAGCCATATCCTTCCGGGGATGGATGACGGCAGCAGAAGCGTCGAGGAGAGCCTTTCCCTTCTGCGTGAAGAGGTGCGCCAGGGCATCGATACCGTTGTTATGACGCCCCATTTCTATTCAGGGCAGAACAGCCCCAGGCGTTTCCTGAAGCGAAGGTTCGATTCCTTTCAGAAGCTCCTACCCAGGCTGGATCGCTCTTGCCCCAGAATCATTCTGGGAGCAGAGGTTCAGTTCTTCCCGGGGATCAGCGATTGCGAGGACCTGTCTTTGCTGACCATTGGCCAAACGAAGTTGCTGCTGCTGGAGATGCCTTTTTCCAGGTGGGATAGGCAGACGGTTCAGGAGACGCTGCTGCTGGGAGAGTGCCGGGATGTGCGGGTGGTTCTGGCCCATATTGATCGGTATTATACCGATCAGCCCGTATCTCTTTGGCGTGAGCTTTCCGAGGCCGGCATTTTGATGCAGCTGAATACCTCTGCCTTGGACGGTTCCCTGAATCGCTTGCGCTATCGCAAGCTCATTGATGGCGGCTCGGTCCATATGCTTGGGTCCGATTGTCACAATATGACCGTTCGCCCGCCCAGATGGGAGCGCGTTACGCCGGATATTTCCGAAAGGGTATTGGAGAATATGCGCTGTGCCATGGGCAGGGGCCTGTAATCAAATGATGTATTTTCCGGGTCAGGGTGACCCGATAAGAAAATGGAGGTAACAAGTATGAAAAAAGTATTGCGTGCGCTGAGTCTTGCACTTGTCATTGCAATGTTGGCCGTGACCGCCTTCGCAGACAGCTATGTGCCCAGCATTCAGCAGAAGAAGGCGATGGGCATTAAGACCGTTACCGCGACGCTGGAGGATGGCACGGAAGTGAAGCATCCTGCGACCGATGTCGTGGTGACCCCCCTGGTAGATGGCGAGAAGCTGTCTGAGGAGGATCAGAAGCTGCTGGACGAGGCCTATGATTCCGTTCTGGGAGCCGGCTCCGTTCGGAAGGCTGCCCCCAAGCTGGTAGAAATGCTGGAGGACGAAGAGAACAAGGCCCTCAACCTGAATGTGGATGACTTCGTCGTTCGCGACCTGGTTCTTGTTCAGTTCGTGAATGAAGAGCTGAAGAAGGACGGCGTGAAGGTGACCGTTCAGTTCGAGCTGAACGTGGACAAGGACGAGGATGTCCTCGTTATGCGCTATGTTCCCTCCGAGGAGGAGAAGGACACCTATGAGTGGGTGCCTGTCGCTCTGGACGATGTGACCGTGAATGCAAATGGCACTGTCGATGTGGTTCTCGATGGTGAAGGTCCTGTGGCATTCCTGGTCAAGGCCGAGAAGTAAATGGGTAAATTCGCTGGGGCGCACAGAGCAGCCGCACTGTCTCTGTGTGCCCTTGCTCTTTTTGGGCTGACAGCCTGCGGCGCAGGAGCCGCAGAGACGACTGCACCCACTGCTGCCGCGGTGCAGACCACCGCCGCGCAGACCGAGGCCACGGAGACCACACGTGCCCCGGAGAGAAAGCAGCATTTGGAGACGGTTTTGATCCTTGGCCTGGATAAGAATGAATATCCCCAGGATGAACGTGCATACCTCAATGATATGCAGGCAGACCTGGACCTGGTTCTTGTGATCGATCGGGACAAGAAGGCATGCACGCCCTTGCTCCTGAACCGCGATACCATGACGAAGATCACCCGTTTGGGCGTCTTTGGAGATGTTGCAGACAGTTTTACCGGTCAGCTGGCCCTGGCGCATACCTATGGCAGCGGCGGCTCTGACAGCTGCCTGAATTCCAAGCGGGCTGTCCAGGACCTTCTGGGCGAGGACGTCGACCATTATATGAGCTTTACCATGGAGTCCGTTCCTGCGGTGAATGATGCCGTTGGCTGTGTTGCCGTGATGGTCCTGGAGGATTTCGGGGAGAATTATCCGCAGCTGAAAAAAGGTGAAGAAGTCCTGCTGACCGGGGAAAATGCCCTTGTATATGTGCGTGGCCGTCAGAACGTTGGGGACCAGACAAACACCGGCCGGATGGAGCGGCAGGAGCAGTATATGTCTGCCCTGATTGAAAAGCTACGCAGCTGTGCAAAGGAAAACCCGGACTTCCTGACAAACCTCACGCTAAAGCTTGGAGATGCCTTCCAGACGGACTATACGGTGTCCCAGCTGCAAGCACTGTCTGAGCTTCTGCTGGATTGTCAGATTGAGCCCTTTGTTACACTCACCGGTGAAACCAGAAAGGGCGAGGAGTTTATGGAATTCTACGTAGACGAGGCAGCCCTGGCTCAGACTGTACAGGATATTTTCTATCAATGATGAAGAACCGAACTCCTTTTGGGGTTCGGTTTTTTCTGAAAATCGCGCTGGCGGAGCGGGAAAGTCGTCAAGCTTCGGCATATTAATCCAATTTTTGCAGACTGGGCATTGGTCTGCGAATATTCACGGAATGTTCCTTCCCGCAACCGTCCCGATGCCGCTGCTTCGCAGTTGCAAAGAGGGGAGAAGTATTGTAAAATAAAAAAGGTATCAGAAGCCTAATTCATATTTCAAGGAAAGTGAGCGCGATTCATGGAAAAGAAATATATGATCCTCTGCGTGGCCGGTCAGTCCAACGCGGTTGGCTTTGACGAATCCCGAATCCCTGAAGATTACTTGAGTCATTTTCGTACGGAGCGTATTCGGCAGTTGGGGCTTTACGGAGAGGATAATCTGAAAATCATCCCTTTGGGGGCCTGCGCCCAGAATTACCAGGATATGCGTCCCTTTGGCAATCCGGAAAATCCTGCTGCAATGCCCGGCACCCGGGGGATGCACCTGCCTCTGGCAGACCTTTTGCTGGATATGATCCCCGGGGATTATGATATCCTGGTGCTGCCCTGTGCCTATGGCGGCGTTGGCTTTACCGTGGGGGAGCAGGGGAGTTACGACAGCGTTGCTCTGCGCCCGTCTCAGGGCCGCCTGCGCTGGGGCAAGGAATCCCCATTTTATTTCGCCATGCGGGACCGCATCCAATATTGCCTGGAGTTAAACCCGGAGAATCGCTTCCTCGGTGTGGTATGGATGCAGGGCGAGTTTGACTTTGAAAACGGCCCGGCACAGATGGCGGGCTTTGATGCCATGACAGAGGACTTTTTCCGATATATGGCAGAAGCCTGCCCCGGAAAGGTTTACAAGGGCGATTGGAACCGGGGCATCTGGTACAATGCCGAAACCGTGGCCCATTGGTACGGTGTAGGAGACTGCCCCAAGATTTGGGCTCACTACGCCCAGTGGAGCCCTGAGACCTATGTGAAAGTTCCAAGGGATACGGATTCCAACGAGGTAAATGGCACAGGCCTGACGGCGGCTGTACGGGCCATGCATTATGGCAACGATGCTTTCCGCAGGGTTGTTGCCCCGTGTATCGCGAAAACAATGGCTTTGGAATAAAGAGTGGTAGGATGAATCTGAACATAGTCAAGATGCTCTAAACGAATTCCATGCTTCTTAGAAATGTCTAACGCATCTCCTGTCAGATGAGGGAAGTTTGTGGAGTGCTTATAACATCCACCGATACCACCGCTTGCAAAAATCGTATCCTTGGCGTGGATGTGCATGATCTCGCCATCCTTTGTCTTAGCGATAATACCTGCACAATGTCCGTCCTGTACAATAATATCTATCATGGTCGTATATTCATAAATCGTTACATTTGGAAGCTTTTTCACCTGTGCAAGAAGCTTGCTCGTAATCTCCTGTCCTGTGATATCCTCGTGAAAAAGAATTCTTGGTCTGGAATGTGCCCCTTCTCTTGTATAAAGAAGTTTATCACCGTCATGAGCAAAATCAACACCATAGCCGATCAGGTCATGAATAATCTCCTGAGAACTGCGAATCATAATGTCAACTGATTCTTTACGGTTCTCGTAATAAAGAATATCAAATATCAGTAACTCTTGCAAAAAAATAAAAACCTGCCGAAAGGCAGGAACCGTACACGGTTTTTGGGAAAAATTTAAGTGGAAGTAATTTTGAATGCATCGGCCAAAAAGTAGCTAGGAAAATCGATAAGTTTTACTATGTTATACTTACCGAGCTTCCATTCATCTTCCACGATGTAGGCTCTACCAAATTCCAATTCAATATTGGGATTGTGACAAAACCATACCTGAGGAACATTCTTGTTGACAAACTTTGCCCACTTAGTTTTTTTCGCCATGGTAATGCCTCCTTTGATTGTAGTAAGGCGAAATTCTCTAAAAAGAATTTCTAGAAAAACCATACTATTATTTTAACACGAAAAGAAATTAATAGCAATAAAAAACAAGAAAAATACTTTACATAAAAATGAAAAATGGAAAATAAATAAAATTTAATATAAAATATCAAAAAAATATTGCAAAAAATTAAAATCTGTGATATATTAAATAAGTACTTTTTAAAAAGTACTTATTTCGAGGTGTAGCGCAGTTGGTAGCGCGCGTGGTTTGGGACCATG
>OKRU01003278.1_pt1 | contig 13101 bp, 9 predicted proteins | sample 1601131 | NCBI WGS metagenome assembly OKRU01 (sample SAMEA3541558, study PRJEB24748) | human gut metagenome | biome: human gut; feature: human-associated habitat; material: faeces | place: China | collected 2012 | reverse complement strand
CCGTCCCCGGGATATTATGACGGAAGCCGCCTTCCACAACGCCGAGACCGTGGACATGGCGCTGGGCTGCTCCACCAACACCATGCTGCACCTGCCCGCCATCGCTCACGAGGCCGGGGTGGAGCTGGATCTGCACATGGTCAACGGCATCAGCGACAAGACCCCCAACCTCTGCCATCTGGCTCCTGCCGGTGACACCTATATCGAGGATCTGGACCGGGCCGGCGGCGTCTGGGCCGTGATGAAGGAGCTGACCAAGGCCGGTCTGCTGGATACCTCGCTGCCCACCGTGACGGGTAAGACCGTAGGGGAAAATCTGGAAACGGCGGAGAATCTGGACACCAGTCTCATCCGCCCGCTGGAGGAGCCTTATTCCAAGACCGGCGGCATCGCCGCCCTGTTCGGCAATCTGGCCCCGGACGGCTGCGTGGTGAAGCAGAGCGCCGTGGCCCCGGAAATGCTGCGGCACAAGGGTCCCGCCCGGGTGTTCAACAGCGAGGAGGAGGCCATCGCCGTCATCTACGCCGGGGGCATTCATCCCGGCGACGTGGTGGTGATCCGCTACGAGGGTCCCAAGGGCGGCCCCGGTATGCGGGAGATGCTGAACCCCACCTCTGCCATCGCCGGTATGGGACTGGACAAGGACGTGGCCCTCATCACCGATGGCCGGTTCTCCGGCGCGACCCGTGGAGCCTCCATCGGCCACGTCAGCCCGGAGGCTGCGGACGGCGGGCCGATCGCACTTGTGGAGGAGGGAGACCTCATTCACATCAGCATCGAACAGAGAAAAATAGATATTGTTGGAATTCAGGGAGAGAAAAGAAGCGCAGAGGAAATCGAACATATTTTGAAAAAAAGAAAAGAAAACTGGAGACCAAAGTCTGCAAAATATACCAAAGGTATTATGAAACAATATACGGAACATGCGGTATCTCCTATGAAAGGTGCATACATGGAATAATAAAACAAAAGAAGGGAAGGTATTTTTATGGCATCAATTCAATTAAAAATTTATTCGGCAGCATTGAAGACAAGAACCAATGTTAATGTGTTTTTACCGTCATTGCTACCGGACCAAAACGGAGCAACCAAGAGGAAACATGATTTTACAACGTATTATGAGACACATAAAGATTTTCCGGTACTTTATCTGCTCCATGGAACCTTTGGGGATGAAGGAGACTGGCAGAGATTTACCAGAATTGAAGATTATGCCCGTAATCATAATCTAGCAGTGGTTATGCCCTACGGCGAAAATTCATTCTACCGGGATACAGATGCTGGGAAGGACTATGAAACTTATATCACACAGGAACTTCCACAAGTAATTCAGTGGATGTTTCCGGTATCGAAAAAGCGAGAAGACACTTTTATAGGTGGCTTATCCATGGGAGGAACCGGTGCAGTAAGATTGGGACTGGCGCACCCGGAAATTTATGGGTATACAATTGGATTGTCGGCAGTAACGGATCCTATAGAAAATTTGATAGATAAAGAAGAGTTTACGGTATGGTCGCATGCATTTGTAAACAGTGAACACGGACAGGGAAGTGCAGATGACTTGTATGATCTTGCGGATAAAGCTATGAAGAGTGAAAAAGTCAGAACAAAACTTTACCTGGCAGTGGGAACCGGAGATTTCCTCTACGAGGGAAATTGTAAGTATCATGAGTATCTGGAAAAGATAGGATATGAACATGTATTTTCTACAGGAGAAGGAATACATAATTTTGATTTTTGGGATCCACAGATTCGTAAAGCAATTCATGAATGGCTGCCGTTGCAATCAGCAGGGCGTGTAGCAGGATTATAATCGGGAGGAAAAAAGATGGATGCATATATTGTAATAGCCGTATTAATATTGATGATAGCAGCATTTGTGGTTAATAAATGGCCATTTGGTCTGATTACCATGACATGCTGTATTATTCTGGGAGTTGTGGGAGTATTGGATGTACCGACCGCATTTTCAGGATTCTGTAACCCTTTCGTAGTTATGCTAGCCGGTGCGTTTGTAGTAACGAATGCTTTGGCTAGGACGAGTTTTATCGGTAGATTGCAGAAAAACCTCATGAAAATGCAGGATGGTAAATCTGGAATCAAATTGATGCTGATCTTTGTGATCGCAATTATTGTTTTGGCAACGTTTATGCCGGGACCTGCATTACTTGCAATCATTATTATGATGGCACGTAATTTAAATGATGAAGGCGAAGTGAATGCAGCAAGAGTTATTCTGCCGGCAGCAGCATTGACAACTTTGTGGAACGGCAGAATTCCTTTTGGAATCGGTGCAGGGCAGTTCGCGATTTTAGACGGATTCCTGGAGTCGGCAGGAGAACAGTATAGTATTGGAATGTTTGACCCAATGCTTGCGGGCCTGGTTCCCGGCATTTTATTGGCAATATATACAATTTCCTGTTATAAATTACTGCCTCATAAGAAACTGGATACGATTGCGGTAGAAACAAATGAGGATAGGAATAAAGAACAACCCAAAATGTCGAAACGGAATGAAATTATTACCTATGTTACGTTCGTAGTTATGCTATTACTGATGATCTTTAATCAGTTTACAGGAAACCTTCTTTATATTGGACCTGCAGTATGCGCAGTATTTTTGGTATTTACAAAGGTTATTACCGTTGAGGATGTAAAAAAGGGAATTACAGTGGACCTGATTTTCATGCTGGCAGGTATCTTTACATTGACCAGTGCGCTCTCTTCCACAGGTGCCGGTGAAATTATAGGACATGCTATTATTTCCCTGTTCGGTGGAAATATGACACAATTTAGCCTTGTTGCTATCTTTAGCGGTATTGCAGTTGTAGTTACAAACTTTATGAGTAACAATGCAACAATGTATTCACTGATTCCTGTAGCAGTTACAACAGCATTGGCAGCCGGTTTAAATCCTGTTCCCGCAGTGCTTGCAATCGACGTGGCAGTAAAATGTGCCTGCGCATTGCCTTGTTCTTCCGGTGAAGCAGCTATGTGTTACGGAGCCAGCGGATATACTATTAAAGACACATGGAAATTTACAATTCCCGCAAATATCCTTTTTTATGTAGGAACTTTAGCCGGAGTGTATCTTTTCTTCTAAGAGAAATGAAAATATTAATATGAAGGAATATTAAGGACAACCCCCTGCATAAAGATAGTTAGAATACTTTATGCGGGGGATTTTTATGTCATATCAGAAACGGATCAGCTATTTGGAATTACAGGAAAACGGGCAGCGGATCAAAACAGCGGGATTTGCGAGACTGGAAAGTCTGGACAAAGAGGATATTCTTACGGTGCTGCTGAATGGACAGGATATCCTGTCCGGTAAGGAGGTAATGCTCTATCTGCAGCGGGAAAGCGGAGAACAGCTACTTGGTGAAATGATGGCAGACCGGGGAAAAGTTTCCGGTGAAATGCGGCTTCCGGGGCAAAAGGAGCGGGAGCCGATATTGGGAGTACGTATTCCATTGGAAGAAAATATTGAGATCATAGGACAGTTTGTGAAAGGGGGTGTCACGAAAAAAGATTCCACACCGGAGACGGACAGACAAGACTGGGAACAGACCAAAAAAGCGGCAGAAACCGTAGTGGCAAACGGGAAAACGGACTGTGTACCGGGCGTGCAGAAGCTCAGTGAATTTCGAAATAGCAGAGATATTGAAAAGCCCGACAGTCTTGTTCCATCGCAGGCGGCTCGAATCTCAAAAAGATCTGTAACGGAAAATACTCTGCACATGAAGGACACCAAATGGGAGCAGTTAAGCAGCATTTACCCGCACATCCATCCCTTCCGGGATGCCAGGGAATTTCTCTCTGTGGGGCCGGAGGATTTCGTAGTGTTGCGGGAGCACTGCTATCAGATGACCCATAACAGCTTTTTACTGCACGGCTATTATAATTACAGACATTTACTGCTAATGCGGCAGGAAACAGCAACATCCGGTCAGACACGGTATTACATAGGAGTTCCCGGAAATTTTTATGAACGTGAGAAGCAGGTGGCCAGAATGTTCGGCTTTGAAAGCTTTGAAGGTGCCAGGGAACCGGCATGGGATGGCGATTTCGGATATTATCTGATCCCGGTGGAGCTGTGATACGGTGTGGCTGGAGACAATCACAATCCACGCTCATCAAACTCCGGAATAAAGCTTTCACTGGCGGCAGCTCCCTCCTGACAGAAACCGCGTTCAATGCCGATACGCTCTGCAAACCGTAATACCCGGTCGTATTCTTCAGGCGTTACAGTGCGGTTCAATGCTTCGATATCTGCTACCTGTGGCAGAGGTGTATATTGATTCATGATACTGATATAGATATGATCTCCGTAGGTCTCATGGAGATAGCGCAGGATCTTCTTAGAATCCTTCGTCTGTCCCGGAAGCAGCAGATGGCGGACAATAACTCCCCGCTGCATCAGACCGGTATCCGCGCCGATGACAGGATCACCCACCTGCCGGTACATTTCCGCAATGGCAGCACAAGCAATTTCAAAATAATCCGGAGCATGGGAATAAGCAGCGGATAATTCCTCAGACAGATATTTCAGATCCGGAAGATATATATCCACAAGTCCATCTAAGTGCCGTAGTGCATCCGCGGATTCGTAACTTCCGGTATTATATACAATAGGAAGATGAAGTCCGCGGCATTTTGCCTGTTCTAAAGCAATGGCAATCTGCGGCAGAAAATGGGTGGGAGTTACCAGATTGATATTATTTGCACCCTGCTCTTGTAGATTCAGAAAAATCTCCACCAGATGCTTGGGGGTGATCACGCGACCTGCTTTTCCCAGGGCAATATTATGATTCTGACAGAACACACAACGCAGATTGCAGCCGGAGAAAAAGACGGTTCCGGAGCCGGAAATGCCGGAGATACATGGTTCTTCCCAATAATGCAGGGAAGCTCTTGCCGCCATGAGTTCAGCGGTCTGCCCGCAGTACCCGGTCTGCCCGGCGAGGCGGTTAACATGGCAGGCACGGGGACAAAGCACACAATCGGACATGACATCACGGAGCCAAACGTCAGCATTATTATTCGAAAAAGCAGTAGTTCCTGAAGCCATATCTGTACCTCTTTCTTTTTATTCCTATCATATTCTATAAATCCTATAACTACTCAGACCGCTCCATTTGGAATATAAATCATGTCAAATGAAAGCATTCGATGTACATACGGATTTGATTTGCATGGCTCTGAACAATTACAAAAATCAAAACCGCATACGTCGGACCATGACAGCAGCTCCACCCAGTTTCCTCACGGCACATGGAAGGTTCTACTTAGTGCTGCTTTGTTCCCAACCTGACACGGTTCGTAGATTTCCATTGCGTAAGACCGAGTTTCATCACCACTGCATGGCAACCCGACATATACGGCTTTTTAAGTTTAGCGTGTTAATCTCTTTTTGTCAAGTCTCTTTGCCTTGATGGAAGTGTGGAACCGTGCTATTATGAAAACAAAAAACATCTGTTGTTGGAGAAAAGCAATGAAGAACGATCGAAAAGGTACGACACTGCTGGGATGGATCATAGGAGCACTGCTACTGATATATCTTGGGGTATTCTGTTATCTTAACCTATACAAATATGCGCAGCATGTGGATTCGGATATTGCTGCGGAAGCGTTGCTTGCGAGGGAAATCTGGATAGAGAAGGACATCGCTCCGAATGACTGGATCTCCAGCACAGAGCGTCGCATTATCGGTATGCCCACGGTGGCATCCGTATTTTACGGCATGACAGGCAGCATGCAGACTGCTGTGGGCATTACCTGTATCTTGTTGGGAGCAGCGTTTCTGGGCACTTTTTACTATTTTTTAAGAAAACTGTCACTGGGAAGACCGGCGACAATTACGGCACTGCTTGTATTGTGCGCACTGCCGGCGAACGGATGGCGTAATGAAGGGCAGATGGTGCCGTTTGTGACGTTATTATTGTTTTTGTTTGCCGAGTATTATGTCTTTCATGGGATTTTCTTATTTTTCAGTATTTTATTTTACATGAAATTACGGGAAGAACGCAAACTCACGAAAAAGGGACTCCTTTCATGGCTGGTTTTATTTGTAGTGGCTGTATTGTTAAACTGCGGAGGACAGCGTTGTCTTCAGGTAGTGATCCTGCCGTTGGCTGTAACAGAGGTGATAGCATTATTCCTGGAATCCGGACATCTGCGGGAGAAACTTCCCGGTGGGCGTTATCTGGCGACGGGATACATCGGAAGTCTTGTCGTCGCATTTTTGATATCTTGCCTATATGGCGGCAGAGGGGATTATGCAGTATATCTGCTAAATCCAAAAGAGGCGGTGGAGAAGCTGTTCTTAATCGTACCGGCGGCAATTTTGGAGAATTTCGGTCTGGCGGGCAATGCGAAGGTAGGTAGTTTTGACTCCCTGATCCAGCTGTTTTTGTGGGCGTTTCTCATCCTACTGGGATACGGCATCTGGTATATTTTCCGTAAAAGATCCGATGCCTCCGACCAAGAGAAGCGGACTGTTGGAATCTTGCTGACATCAGTGGGGGTTACGGCATTTATTATCGGCATTACTTCCGCAGAAGCCGCGCACTATTACTTTTTTATGACATGGTTTGCAGCTGCGGTGATTGTGGCGGTCCTGGTGGAACATCTGACCGGAAAACAGTCTGCTTTTGCTGCTTTAATCCTGCTAGCGGTAGCGGCTTTCTCTGTATTGAATCTGAAATACACTTATTACGAAGCGGTAACGACCCGGGATAACCTGCAGGAATACCGGGAAGTGGCGGATTTTCTGACAGAAAATGATATTTCGTATGGCTATGCGGAATTCTGGGATGCGGAGAGAATCTGTCTGATCACGGACGGAGAAGTCACCATGGGACATTCTTATTCTATGGGGAACCTGGCAGGTTACTGGTGGCTTACCAGTACAAAATGGTATCCCCCCACACTTCCCACCGACATGCGGACCGCTTATGTAGTGCGGATAGATATGCAGGAAGCCTTTGAACAGCAGTTCCCGGAGGGTGAAGCCCCCATGTTGGAATATCAAAATGAAAAACTGGCAGTATACATAGGCAATCGGAATTATGTGAATTTGTAGAAGATAACCGCTTCGAAAAGGATACAAAGCGATGAAAGGAAAAAGAGAACAAATATATCAGCTGCTATTGGGAATACTTCTGATCTGTGCGCTTCCGGTCATGGCACTGCTGGGTTACTGGGCATGCCGTTATTCCTATTACGGAACCGTGGATTACAGCATTCGGAATATTCTGGTCAAAGATACTGCCTGGAAGCACATTCTTGTATTTCTGCTGGCGGTGGCAGTGGTCTGGGGACTGGACAGAATGCTTGCGAGAACCAAGCGCATGCAGCAGGAGAAAATATGCCTGGGAGTACTGATACTTACCGTTGTGGCGGCATTTATACTGGGAATTTTGTATATCTTGAAGAATCCCTATTTTCCGGAAGGAGATCAGATCGGCGTGGCAGCGTTCGCAGCATATGCCAGAGAGGGCAACTATGTCATGCTGGGGCCCGGTGGCTATGTGGGAATGTACCAGCAGCAGAAAGGACTGGGGGCACTGTATGAGATTCTGTTCACCTTTTTCGGTAACTTTAACTATACTTCAGCGAAGATTGCACATGTGATCTGGTGGCTGTTTGCAATTCTGGCAGGTTATGGCTTCTTAAAACTGAACACAGATCGGGCAGTATTCCGTATTCTTTATTGTGCGATGCTGCTTGGCTGCATGCCGTTTCTGCTCTATTTACCTTACATCTATGGAGACATCTTAAGCGTCAGCTTCTGCATGATCCTGTTCTGGGCGGTTAGCGCTTATGAACACTATGAGCAGAAGAGGTATCTGGCACTGGCGTCATTTGCAGCAGCTATGGCGCTGCTTGCCCGGAAAAATACATGGATCGTCCTCATCGCTGTGGCAATTTATGCATTACTTGTGAGTCTGAAGAAAAAGGAGTGGAAATTCCTGCTGACAGGAGTAGTCATATTATTGACTGCTACACTTTCAGTGAAAGCAGTGGATGTAATGTATGAATACCGTTCCGGATATCCGAATGACATCGGTATCCCCAGTATTCTCTGGATCGCTATGGGAATGCAGGAGACAGACGGCATGGCGGGCGTCTATAATCGTTATCAGCAGTCCGTGTTTGAAGACAATGATTTTGCACCGGAGCCTTCTGCGCAGATCGGAAAAGAATATATCCGCGAAAGAATACAGGAATTTAAGGAAAATCCGTCGATGACGGTGGAGTTTTACAAAAATAAACTGGAAGACCAATGGCTGGAACCATTGTTTTCCAGTCTGAAGGCAACACATTCCTTCCCGGAAGGAACGGAACTGCCGCCTGTAATTTATAGTCTGTATTATGGAAGCTTGCACGAAATGGTATGGAAATACGCCAACTATTATCAGAGTATCGTATATCTGGCAGGTGCGTTTATCGTGATTGCGTCCTTCGGAGCATGGTATCAGAAAAAAGAGCTTCCGGCGGCGTTGTGGCTGCCATTCATCTCCGTAATAGGTGGATTCCTGTTCAGTATTCTGTGGGAAGCACAGTGCAGATATGTATTCCCCTATTATGCGTTTCTGATTCTGTATGCGCCTATGGGACTTTACGCGGTGGGCAGAATGATCGGAGAATTGTGGAATCTGCACAAAGGAAATAGGATCAGGAATCAGGCAGACACGGACAAAGAATTACGTGAGATCGCTTAAAGCTTTTCTTGCAGCTTTCTCCTGCTTATTCCGGATGCGGAGCTCTTCAAAAAAGGTCTTCAGCATCTGACTACAATCTGCCTCCAAAATGCCCCGGGTAACCTTCACCTGATGGTTAAACTGGGGCATTTCTAGTATATTCAGGATCGAACCGGCGCATCCGGCCTTGGGATTCATGCAGCCCATGACAACTTCCGGGATTCTGGCCTGGACGATGGCACCGGCGCACATCTGACACGGTTCTAAAGTTACATAGAGCGTGCACTCTTCCAGCCGCCAGTCACCGATGACCTTGCTGGCTTTGTTGATCGCTGTGATCTCCGCATGTGCCAGCGTATTTTTATCTGTATTACGACGGTTATAACCCCGGCCGATGATCTTTCCCTCGTGTACAATGACACAACCGATGGGAACTTCTCCCAGAGCGTAGGCTTTTTTTGCCTGTTTCAGGGCTTCTTTCATATATTTTTCTTCCACACTTTTGATGACTGCCATGATATGTGCCGCCTTTCCGGTGCTTTCGCTGTCCTGTTTTAATCTGTTTTGGAAAACCTTTTCCAAAAAAACGCATTATATTTCGTAAATGCTGTACATTGACTTAAATGTCGTTAACTTATAGTATAGAGAATATATGGACAAACGTCAAATGGAACGAGACCGCACTTGGCTGCGGTGACAGACAAAAACGGGCGAGGCAGTAAACAGCCCGGAACGGGGGATTTATGGTATCAATCAAAGAAGTTGCAAAACATGCCGGCGTGGCAATTTCAACAGTATCCAAGGTCTTGAACGGCTACCCGAATGTCAGTGAAGAGACGAAGAAAAAGGTACAGGACGCCATCAAGGAGCTGAATTATATTCCGAATTCCATTGCTGCGGCGCTTTCCTCCAAGCAGTTCGGAAGAATCGCGCTGGTGCTGGACCCTAACAGACAGACCCAGGCTATCGACCAGATCTTCATGCAGTATCTGGTAGGAGCACTGGACAAGGCGAAAGAACTGAACGTGGAAGTCGTGACAATCTTTCCGTCCATGATCGCAGGAATGACTGCGGAGGAGATTACGAGATATTTTCTCTCACAGAGTATCTCAGGTCTGGTGATCTACGGCATGTCCAAGGAGGACAAGGTACTGCAGAAGCTGATTCGGGAGAAGCAGTTCGCCTGCGTGGTCGTGGATGCACCGATTGTCAATGCCAGGACCACATCTATCAGTATCGACCAGGAGCAGGCACAGTACGATGTGGCGAAAAAGACGGTACTGGATGACAACTGCAGAAGAGTTCTGTATATCGCTGGCAGAAGAGACGGCTATGTCACGGAACAGAGATTAAAGGGTATGAAACGTCTGGTGAAGGATCTGGATCTGACCATGATGGTGAGACAGGGAGATTTCAGTGAACTGACAGCGAGAAACGTGGCATTGAAATATGCAAAAAATAAGGACGTGGTAGTCTGTGCCTCCGACCTGATGGCAATCGGTGCCATGAACGCCCTGATTGATATGGATATATTCCGTCCGGTGTGTGGTTTCGATGGCATCACCCTGATGGGATATGTCGGTAAGCAGATGAATACTATCAGACAGGATTTCTACAGTATCTCCAGCAGGGCCGTGGAAGAAGTACATCAGCTCATGAACGGCGGCGAGGGACATCAGGTAGTCATGCCCCACAGTATCGTGAAAATGTACTATAAGGACATTATCTGTTAAGCTATTTTGCACAAAAATCCAGGAAAATCAAAGAAAGGGTTGCGGAAAACGTTTTCCTATGATATTCTGTGTATTGTAAGAGAAAGACATACACAAAATCTTAGCATTGCGAGGGTATGGAGAGCGGAAAAAATAGGAAATACCCAGAGATCAGCTGAGATAAGGGTATAGATACCAAAAAGTAAGTATAATACCCAGACAAAGAAAAATGATATGAAAAATGAGTGTGGCACGGTACATTCGTTTTGACAAAAATAAAACTATCGTGCAGAATGGAGTTTGAAATGAATTTAGAGCAGACTTTAAACGAAATCACTGGCAAAATGTATGGAAAAAATATCGGTGCCTGCACCGATGCACAGCTGTACACTGGCGTACTGCAGCTGACCAAAGAGAAGATGGCAGAGACTCCCACAATCACCGGAGACAAGAAAGTATATTACATTTCCATGGAGTTCCTGATCGGTAAGCTGTTATCCAACAACCTGATCAACTTAGGCATCTATGAGGAACTGAGTGAGATCCTTAAGAAAAACGGTAAGAACATCGCTGACATCGAAGAGGCAGAGCCGGAACCTTCTCTTGGTAATGGTGGACTTGGAAGACTGGCAGCATGTTTCCTGGATTCCATCGCTACTCTGGGACTTCCCGGAGACGGTATCGGTCTGAACTACCACTTCGGTCTGTTCAAGCAGGTATTCAAGGATCATCTGCAGAATGCTGAGAAGAACGACTGGATCCAGAAGGATTCCTGGCTGAACAACACCGGCACTAAGTTTGAAGTAGCTTTCGGTGACCGCAAGGTGACTTCCGTATTGTATGATATTGACGTGGTAGGTTATGAGAACGGACTGAACAAGCTGCATTTATTTGATATTGAGACCGTGGATGAGAGCCTGGTAAAGAAAGGCATCACTTTCGATAAGGAATCCATCGAGAAAAACCTGACTCTGTTCCTGTATCCGGATGATTCCGATGAGGCCGGTAACCTGTTACGTATCTACCAGGAGTACTTCATGGTATGCAACGGTGCCCAGCTGATCCTGAAGGAAGTAAAGGAAAAAGGCTATGATCTGCATACTCTGCCTGAGCATGTGGCAATCCAGATCAACGATACCCATCCTACCATGGTTATCCCTGAGCTGATCCGTATCCTCACCACTGAGGAAGGCTTCACCATGGACGAAGCCATTGACGTGGTAAGCCGCACCTGCGCGTATACCAACCACACCATCCTGGCAGAAGCTCTGGAAAAGTGGCCTTTGGCTTATATTGAAAAGGTAGTTCCTCAGCTGGTTCCCATCATCAAGGAGCTGAGTGACCGCGTGGCAAAGAAATATAAGGACGAAAAAGTTCAGATCATCGACAAGGACAAGAGAGTGCACATGGCACACATCGACATCCACTATGGTTACAGCGTCAACGGTGTGGCAGCGATTCATACCGAGATTCTGAAAGAGAGTGAACTGAATCATTTTTACAAGATTTACCCTGAAAAGTTCAACAACAAGACCAACGGTATCACATTCCGTAGATGGCTGCTGTCCTGCAACCATGAGCTGGCTGCATTCCTGACCCAGACCATCGGCGACGGTTACAAGAAGGATGCCGAAGAATTACAGAAGCTGTTAGAACATAAGGACGATCAGGCGGTACTGGATGCCATCTATGATATCAAGAAGACCAAGAAGACCGAACTGGTATCCTATATCAAGGAGAAGGAAGGCGTGGAGCTGAATCCCGATTCCATCTTCGATATTCAGGTAAAGCGTCTGCATGAGTATAAGCGTCAGCAGATGAACGCACTGTATATCATTCACAAATATCTGGAGATCAAGGGCGGCAAGAAGCCTTCTACACCGCTGACCTTCATCTTCGGTGCAAAGGCTGCACCTGCGTATGTGATCGCTCAGGATATCATTCATCTCCTGCTGGTAATGTCCGACATTATTAATAACGATCCCGAAGTCAGCCCTTACATGAAGCTTGTTATGGTAGAGAACTACAACGTAAGCTATGCCGAGAAGCTGATCCCTGCCTGCGATATCTCCGAGCAGATCTCTCTGGCATCCAAGGAAGCATCCGGAACCGGTAACATGAAGTTCATGTTAAACGGTGCAGTAACACTTGGTACAAGTGACGGCGCAAACGTAGAGATCCATGAGCTGGTAGGCGATGACAATATCTACATCTTCGGTAAGGACAGTGACACTGTTATCAAGCATTACGAGAAGGCAGATTATGTCTCTAAGGACTACTACAAGAAGAGTTCTGTGATCAAGGAAGCAGTGGACTTCATCGTCAGCAAAGAAGTACTCAAAGTGGGCAAAAAGGAGAACCTGGAGCGCCTGTACAACGAGTTGCTGAACAAAGACTGGTTCATGACCCTGCTTGACTTAGAGGACTACATCAAGGTAAAGGATCAGGCATTCGCTGATTACGAGGATCAGCAGAAGTGGAAGAAGATGATGTTAGTGAACATCGCCAAAGCAGGCTTCTTCTCCTCCGACAGAACCATCGCAGAGTACAACAGAGACATCTGGAAGCTGAAATAGGCTGGAAAGAAAGTATAGAGACCCCGGTGCAGGAATGTACCGGGGTTTTATGATAACTTGAGAGTTAGTGAAATAGTTGTTCTAAAATCCACGCAGAAAGGGCTGCCC
>OKRU01003273.1_pt1 | contig 13121 bp, 10 predicted proteins | sample 1601131 | NCBI WGS metagenome assembly OKRU01 (sample SAMEA3541558, study PRJEB24748) | human gut metagenome | biome: human gut; feature: human-associated habitat; material: faeces | place: China | collected 2012 | reverse complement strand
AACACCCGCGGTCCTATCGCTTCGATCTACTATCAGGGTCTCGACCGCTACGATCAGGGTCTGGATTCGGTCGAGAAGGCTGTCGTTTCCTACGGTTCGGTTCAGACCGGCATCGGCTTCGAGCAGTGCCATCCGGACTTCCCGCATGGCTTCCTTTACGTCTGCTTCTGTGAGCTTTCCGTGCGAACGCAGTTTTTTGAACACGTTTCCAAGCTTATCTGACAATCCTTCAAACGCCATGGTGAAACCCTCCCTGCTGTCGTTTTTCGTTTAGAGCAGCTCTAAGCCCGCTTCCACACAACTGCAAATCGCAGCACAGGCATGCTGTACCGCAGGTTCGGCACGACTGGCTGCCAGTGTTTCCGCTGTCCGGGCAATTGCCGCATAATTTTGCCGCAGTGCACAGAGTTTTTCTGCAAACTGCAACTTTTCTTCCATATCATTCAGCACTTGTTCGCTGCGTTTTACGCTATCCCGCACAGCCTGCCGAGTTGTTCCCGTCAAGGCAGCGATTTCGCCGAGCGATAAGTCTTCGCTGTAATAATGCGTCATCATTTCCTGCTGTCGGGGGGTCAAGAATGCCCCATAGCAATCCAATAAGAGAATGATTCGCAAATCCTTTGCCATGTCCAGCCCTCCGTTATCTGTAAAGGTAGACTGCTTTACAAGTATAACGGATTTTTCGGGATTTGTCAAGGGGGTTTTACAATTTTTTTCAGAGATTCAACTTTCTGCACACTTTTTGCGGGTTCTGTCGCTTTTTCTGTAATTATGCACAAAAGCAGGGTTCTTTTTTCGACACAAGATAAATGTTTCCACGTTTTTTTCACGGTTTATCTGCATTTACATTGACTTTCCCCCAGAATTCTGCTATACTATAAACAATATGCAGAAGAATTTCCAATCGGGAAATCAAACCTGCAAACCGACAAGCGACACCGCAAAAAAAGAGCGGTGTCATGCAGAAAGGACGATTTTTTTATGACGTTTTTTGAAATGTTTGACGCAGCAAAAGCTGGATTTGCAAACGCCAATGTCAGCGGTCTGAATGGTCACGTTGCCATTCAGATTGAAGTAACCGAGGATGGCTGTGGCATCTTCTATGCAGAAATCACCGATGGTGTACTGAATGTACAGCCGTATGATTATCGTGATAACACCGCCACAGTTACCCTGCCGCACAGCACTTTGTTTGCACTGCTGCGGAGAGAAACCACACTGCCGGAAGCTGTTGCACAGGAAAAGGCATTTGTACAGGGCTGCATGGAATCCGCTGCAAAGCTGTTTGCTGCTGTACCAGCTCCAAAGAAGGCAGAAGCTCCGAAAAAGGAAGCTGCTCCGGCAGAAGAAAAGAAGCCGGCTTGCTGCAAGGCAACTGCTGCTGAAACCAAGAAAGAAACCACTTGCAAGGCTGCTGCAACCCCAGTGGTAGAAGCAAAGGCTGAAACCACTTGCAAGGCTGCTGCTACTCCGGTTGTTGAAGAAAAGAAGGAAACTGCAACCACTCCTGCAAAGGCTACCGCTCCGGTCGTAGAAGAAAAGAAGAAAACTGCAACGACTGCAAAGGCTGCTGCTCCGGTTGTAGAAGAAAAGAAAGAAGCTGCTACCGTTACCACAACTGCAACAACAACTGCACCGAAAACCGCTGCTGCAAAGACGGTCAACAGAAAGGCAACTTCCAAGCCAATGACCAAGCACAACAGCAGAAGAAAGTAAGCATTTTCTTTTCAAATTTAGAATGCAAACAAATAGAATTCCCAGCACAGTTGCATTTCCACAAACTGTGCTGGGAATTTTTGTTTTTCCAATTGCTTTTCCCCATTTTGCAGAATTCCTCTGCAAAATACGGACTGCTTTCAACGAATTTTCCACATCGCCTGTGACTGTTTCGTTTTGAGAAATCCAGCATTTCTGCCGCTTTTTGCTTTGGTTTTATTTCAAATAAGCAAAAGAAAAAAGACCTTTGCCGCCGGTTCGTTCCGGCTGCACAGGTCTTTTTTTCGTCATTTTTGTAAGAGAGCTTGCATTAATAAATCGGCAGTGCTGTGTAATGACCAATCAGGTGCTGTAAAATAACAGCAACGTCTGCTTCGTCCAGCACGCCATCTGCAACACAATCGGCATTTGCCATTTGTTCATGGGATAAAAATACCATGCCATTGATGTGCTTTTGCAGAAGAACGGCATCAATTGCAGTCACTTCGCCGTCACCATCGACATCTCCATACAGGGTTGCAGCAACGCCATGATTCTTGTTGTCATCAATTGCAGCTGCGGTGGTCGTTGTAACAGTTTCTTCGGTTGCAGAAGTTTCGGTTTCTGTTACTTCTGCGTCCGTTTCTACAGTTGTCGTTTCTTCCATTGTGATTGCTTCTGTAGTTGTGGTTGTTTCTTCTGTTGTAGTGATTTCTTCAGAAATGGTTGTCATTTCTTCCGTTGTGGTTGTGGTTTCAGTAGTAGTGGTGGTTGTTTCTTCTTCCGGAACGGTTGTCACATCCGGCATTACCGTCAGGTAATCCATGGAGCAATAACCGTTCTTGCCCTCATACGTTACGGCTGCCCACTTGCCATCTGCCATTGTTACAGTAACCACTGCGTTTTTCGGCAGGGTTGCAACAACAGAAGCGGATGTGGACGGATTACTTCTCAAGTTCAGAGCGGAAGCAGTGACAACATAAGTGCCTGCATAGCTGTCCGAAAATTCAGAAGTAACCACAGTAGTTGTTTCCTGTGTCGGTTCGTCGGTTGGGTCGGTAACTGGAGCGGTGGTTTCCGTATCTCCGTCACCAATGTTCATACTCAGAAGGCTCTGATAAACCATGTTGGTACGCTGTACAAACGCAGCGTCCGAATTGTAGCTGTCATTCATTGCGGCACGATACATATCATCCAGAGAAACTGCACCGTAAGAACCAACATAGCCGGCTGCACGGGAAGCAATTCTGGAAGCGATGCCGCTGCCAAAGTTGTAAATATCGGCATACATGACCAATGCACCTTCGCTCACCAGTCCTTTATTCTGACCGGAAACGATGTAACCCTGTACATCGGAATAAGCGAGTGCGTCCTGTGCTGCAATACCAGCATCCGTTGTCAGCAGTGTTGCAACGGCACTTCCCTCAGAAACTGTGAATGTTCTGTAATTCCAGTTTGAAGAAGACAGGATTTCATTGTAAAGGGTGCTGCCCAGAGTGGACTGGGACAAGTCCGGAGCATTATAGCAAATGCTCTGGAGTAAGCCCAGTGCCCGACCAGCGTGCCATTGCAGCTTTCCGATGCTGACGGCACCGCAGTCGTTGCGGTTGACTGAGCCATAAGAACCTTCATGGGACATGATACAGGAGATTGCAGTAGATGTCATCTCGTCAAGGGTTGCTGCCGCAGTATGTACTGCACCGCCAATCAGAGATAACAGCAGCAGAAGAACCGTGATACAGGAACAAGCGACTGCTGAAAGTTTTTTGAACATAACGTATACTCCTTTTGTTGATTCACTTCAGGTGCGTATACAGCAGTCTATGGCTGCATCGCTTGTACGGCAGCCGAAACACGCCGTCCGGTCTGTCGGCAATGCAGTTGTTCGATGCAGGGAAAAACGTGGAAGCAGACTTGCCCGGATTCGTTGCAACAGGGTGCATTGTCCTGCAAAACCTACCGTTGTCGGAAACAGCCTGTCGAGCTTCTGGGTTTCTCTCTGTCCCGATCGCCTGCATTGCAAAAGAAAACGGCATTGTTTTTGATAAAAACTTGCCGTCCCCCACGGCAGAAAAGATGGTTCATTTCTGTACCGTACTGCCCTTATTATAGCACACTTGTAACCGTTTTGCAAGACTTTTTCATCGGTTTTTTCCGTTCTTTATCGAGAAAGTACAGTTGGAAATCCAAAAAATTCGACAATTTTGTGCAAGAAATACAAAAATTTCTGTTGATTTCACACGGGAATCGCCGTTTTCCCAACAATTCCCGGTTCTATCCGAGTCTTCTTTTTTCCAGAATTCCCCACTGATCTTGGAAATCCGCATGAGAATTTACAGAATTTTACTTGTACCCGAAACAATTCCATGCTACAATAAAAAAAGCATTTGCGGGGATAATAAACCAACACTTTTATTTTATGTGTTGGCTTTTTATCCGTTTTCTTTGATGCCTGCTGTATTTTCTGCCCTTCCTGTCGGAAAAGTTTGGCGAAAACAGCAATTGCAAATGCACCAAAAACAGAGTATAATAAATATAATTAGTGGTATCAACGATGCAGGTGCCGCTTCCCCTGCCGGCAATTCTCGCACGGCAATACTAGGATTCATTTTTTCATGCATCGAGGAACGGAGAAAAAATTTATGGAGAAAAAACAACTCACGCAAAAAGAGGAACTGAAACAGCAGTTCATCGACCGTTTGCAGCTGGATTGCAGCGTTTCCCCGGATGAAGCTTCCGACAGCCAGATTTATCAGGTTCTGTCTGCAATGATGGTACAGCGTCTGAAGCATATGCGGCAGCACTTCGTCAACAAGACCAATTCCATCGGCGGAAAGAAAGTTTATTATCTTTCCATGGAATTCCTGATGGGTCGTTCCCTCAAGACAACTTTATACAACCTCGAACTGGTAGACGATGTGACTTCCATTCTGAATGACTATCACATCAACATCAACCAGATTTATGAACAGGAACCGGATGCTGGTCTGGGTAACGGCGGTCTGGGCAGACTGGCTGCTTGCTATCTGGATGCAATGGCAACACAGGGCATTCCGGCAACCGGTCATTCCATCTGCTATGAATATGGTATCTTCCGTCAGGAACTTCAGGACGGCTGGCAGACCGAATTCCCGGACAACTGGCTGCCGGGCGGTTCTGTATGGCTCGACCCGAAGCCGGATGAAGCCATTGAAGTACACTTTGAAGGCGAAATCCAGGAATACTGGCAGGATTCCTATCACTACCTCTCTCACCACAACTACAACACCGTACTGGCAATTCCGTACGACCTGTATGTTTCTGGTTACGGCAGTGAAGGCGTTTCTGCTCTGCGTCTGTGGCAGGCAAAAGCTCCAAGCTTTGATATGAAGTCCTTCAACGAAGGTAATTATGCAAGTGCATTGAGCCAGAACTCCATGGCAAATGCAATTTCTAAGGTTCTGTATCCGAACGACAACCACCTCGAAGGCAAGTCCCTGCGTCTGCGTCAGCAGTACTTCCTGAGTGCTGCTGCCATCGGTGACATCGTAAACCACCACATGAGCGTATACGGCACACTGGATAACCTGCACGAAAAGGTTGCCATCCACATCAACGATACGCACCCGACCCTTGCTATTCCGGAACTGATGCGGGTTCTGTTGGATGACTGCGGTTATACTTGGGATCACGCTTGGCACATCGTTACCAATACCTTTGCTTACACCAACCACACCGTTATGGCAGAAGCTCTGGAAAAGTGGGATGTCAACCTTGTAAAGCAGATTATTCCGAGAATCTTCCAGATTATCGTAGAAATCAACAACCGTTACTGTGCAAGCCTGATGGAACGCAACGGCGGCGACAGTGCAAAGACCACCAGAATGTCCATCATCAAGGACAATCAGATTCACATGGCAACGCTGTGTGTAATGGCTTCTCACAGCGTCAACGGCGTTTCTAAGCTGCACTCCGAAATCATCAAGGAATCTGTTTTCCATGATGAATATCTGGATACCCCGAACAAGTTCAAGAACGTTACCAATGGTATTGCTTACAGAAGATGGCTGTATCAGTCCAATCCGGGTCTGACCAAGCTGCTGCGGGAAAAGATTGGCAACAAGTTCTTGGTAGACGGCAGCGAACTGAAGAAGCTCGATGTCTTTGAAAATGACAAGGCTGTTCTGGAACAGCTGCGGAAAATCAAGAAGGAAAACAAGGAACGCTTCGCAAAGTATGTTAAGCAGAAGAGCGGTGTCCTTCTGAACACGGACAGCATCTTCGACGTACAGGTAAAGCGTCTGCACGAATACAAGCGGCAGCACCTGAATGTCATGAACATTCTGGCTCAGTATCAGTACTTGCTGGATCATCCAAACGCTGACTTTGCTCCAAAGACTTATATCTTCGCTGCAAAGGCTGCTCCGGGTTACTATCTGGCAAAGCAGATCATCAAGATGATTTGGGCACTGTCTGAAGAAATCCGCAAGAATCCTCGTATTTCCGAAAAGTTGTCTGTTTACTTCCTCGAAGATTACAAGGTTACCCTGTCGGAACTGCTGATGCCGGCAAGTGATATTTCTGAACAGATCTCTCTGGCTGGTACAGAAGCTTCCGGTACTGGTAACATGAAGCTGATGCTGAATGGTGCAATTACACTGGGTACGCTGGACGGTGCAAACATCGAAATCGGCGATGCAGTCGGTGCGGATAACATCCTCATCTTTGGTATGAAGACCGAAGAAGTGAACGCCCTCAAGGCACAGGGTTACCATCCGGGTGCATACTACGAACAGAATCCGATCATTCACAGCTGTATCGACCGGATGTATGCTGGCATCAACGGCTGCAAGTTCGCAGAAGTTGCAGATTCCCTGAAGAACATTGACCCGTATATGGTTCTGGCAGACTTCGATTCCTATGCAGCAATTCAGAAGAAGAGCTCTGAACTGTATCAGGATACCGAAAAGTGGACAAAAATGTCCCTGCACAACATCGCTGGTGCTGGCATCTTCTCTGCTGACCGTGCTGTCAATGAATATGCAAGAGATATTTGGGGCGTAAAGTAAACCCTAATATTTCTCTTTTTCTAATGTCCAAAAGCGTGGGAGGTCGGGCAGCTGCTGCTTTCTCCCACGTTTTTCTTTTTACAAAAGCCCGTTCCAGATTGAAATTTGAAGGAGGATTTTTTCTATGCCATGTATGTATGACAGTTGGGATTTAAACTATAAATTCCCGTTCGGTGCAATTCGCAGACGTTCTGACTGCAATTTCACCATCTATCTGCCGGCTGGCGTGACACCAGACTTTCCGCCAGTTATGGTATTATTCCGCACTGGCTTTAAAGAACGCTTTCTGCCGATGAATGCCAACGGCGAACAGGACGGCTGCAAGTGCTATACCGTCACTTATAGCCCAAAATATGCCGGTGTGCATTACTATTATTTTGCCTATACCAGCAATGGTGTTCGACACTATATCAAGCGTGGCACTGCTCACGAAGCAGCTCTCGACCACGGCGAATTGTATCAGCTGACCGTCTTTGCAAAGCACTATGAAACGCCGAACTTCCTCAAGGGCGGTATCATGTATCAGATTTTCCCTGACCGATTCTGCAAGAGCGGAAAGCAGCATGAAAATGTCCCGACTGACCGGGTACTGCGGGACGACTGGAATGGCACACCGTACTACAAGCCGGATGCAAACGGACACGTTTGGAACAATGACTATTTCGGCGGCGATCTGGAGGGCATCCGCAGCAAGCTGGACTACCTCGAAAAGCTCGGCGTTACCTGCATTTATCTGAACCCGATTTTTGAATCCCACGAAAACCACCGCTATAATACTGCCAACTATCGGAATGTTGACCCGCTTCTTGGTACAAACGAAGATTTCCGGGTGCTCTGCGAAGATGCAGAAAAACATGGCATCTCCATCATCTTGGACGGCGTTTTCTCTCACACCGGTGCAGACAGCATTTATTTCAACAAGTTTGGTCGGTATGATACCGTCGGTGCTTGGCAGTCCACCGATAGCCCGTATTATAGCTGGTATACGTTCTTTGGCGACCACCAGTATGAAGCATGGTGGGGCATTGATACCCTGCCGAATGTCGTTGAAACCAATCCGGATTATCTGAATTATATCTGCGGTGATGGCGGTGTCCTGGATTATTGGATTTCCCTTGGGGCAGCTGGCTACCGTCTGGACGTTGCAGACGAGTTGCCGGACGGCTTCCTTGATGCTCTGCGGAAATGCGTCAAGAAGAACGGCGAAGAAAAAATTGTCATCGGTGAAGTCTGGGAAGATGCTTCCAATAAGGAAAGCTACGGCGTAAAGCGGCGGTATCTGCTCGGCGACCAGCTGGACAGCGTTATGAACTACCCGTTCCGAGAAGCCATCATCAACTATATCAAGGGCATGGATGCCAACACATTCAAAGATTGGATTATGGGCATTCTCGAAAACTATCCGAAGCAGACTGTTGATGTCTTGATGAACTTTGTTTCCACGCACGATATCGAACGGGCAATTAACCGCTTTGGCGGTCAGAACTGTGATGACAAGTCAAAAGACTGGATGGCAGAAAACTGGCTGTCCGATGCAGAATATAAGCGTGGCAAACAGCTGTTAAAGGCTGCTATGGTGCTGCAATTCTTCCTGCCGGGCGTTCCGAGTATTTACTATGGAGATGAAGTCGGCTTGCAGGGCTGGAAAGACCCATTCAACCGCCGCTGCTTCCCGTGGGGCAACGAGGACGAAGACCTGCTCGAATATACCAGAGAACTGGGTATTCTCCGCAAGAGCAGTTCTGTTTTTGTGGACGGTGAACTGGAATTCCTGCTGACTGGAAATGAACTGCTGGTATTCTCCCGATTCCATCGGAACAGCGGTGAAAGCGTTATTCTGATTCTGAACCGCAGCGAACAAACCCAGCATTTCAGCTTGCATTCAGATGTTCTCAAGAACTATGCTCTGAGCAATGTTGCTTCTGGTATCTGCAAGGAAAATGAACTGGTTCTGCCAGCTTATTCTTACGCTGCTCTGTTTGCTCTGCGAACTGTTGACCGAAAAGTCGAAGAAGAAGAGGAAGACGAAGCAGCAAAGGAAGATTTTGACGCAAAAGAAGATGTCACCGAAGATGAATATCGGGACACCTACAAGGATATGGATTAATTTCTTTCTTGGATATTCCCAAAAAAGAAGGGGGCAGAATGACACATTCTGCTCCCTTTTTCTGTTATTCTGCCTTGGGAATACAAACGGAAAAGACTTGCTTCTGCTCCCAGATGCCTTGAAAGAAACGGTATCCTGCACCTGCTCCGGCTGCAGCATATTCCTGCATCGGAACGAGGATTTCGCCATTTCCCTTCCGTACATGGCACTGCATTCCTTCCGTTGCAAGTGGCTCTCGCAGGGAAAATGCCAGCGTCTGCATCGGATAGGAAATCCCAACGCCCAACGCCTTTACAAAGCTCTCTTTTAGTGTCCAGAACCGCAAAAAACACAGTTCTGGCGATTCTGACTGTAAAATTTCCTGCTGCTCTGAAGCGGTCAGAACTCGACGCAATACACGTTCCCGCATCGGTCGAATGGTTTCCACGTCTACGCCTAACGGTTTCGAGCCAATGCCACAGAGCACCGCATTTTTGCAGTGGCTGATATTAAACTGAATTTGCGGATGTTCTAACAAAAACGGCTTTCCATGTTTTCCTTCTCCCATGAAATAGGGCTTGAAAATGCCCCGTTTGAATAGCATTTCTTCCAGTAAACCATGTGCAAAGTGGTGCTGTTCAGCTACTTTTGCATTCATCGGCAGCGGCTGTAAAACTACTTCCGGCAAATCAATTTGTTCAGATTCTACAGGATTTGCTGCTGTTGTTTGTACTTGTTGGATCAAGGTTTCAACCCCTTTTTTTCTGCATTTCCTGTTTATCATAGCATATCCATTTGCTTTCTTTCAATTCCTAAAGATGGACGTTTTATTTTCTATGCATGCAAAAAAGTACCTTGTTTCGTAAACAAGGTACTTTTTTCTGTCCATTTTTAAACATGTTGTTTTAAAAATTCGAGCCGTTCCAGCCCCAGTGCTCTATCTCTGCATACTTCACATAAATTCGGCTTGCATCAATGTGCAGCGTTTCTGCTACAATCTTACAGATTCGAGCGGTCAAATCTACATAGGCTGCATCCGAAGCCGAACCGAAAATGCTGACTTCTACCATAGCTGCTGGTGCATCGCTGCCCTGAAAATACAAGGTGTACTGCGGTTCAATTCCCACCATCAGCCATGTTTCTGATTTCCCCGGAATAGCAGTGATGGCACTGCCGAATGAGGTTTTCAACAAGGTTTCCTGCTGTTCTGTAACAGCAACATTCGTTTTCAACTGCATAAATGGCATAATTTTTTCCTCCGATTCCACAAAAATTTATCGTTCTCCCAATGGCACATAGGTTCGTTCTAATCCAACCGGACGATATGCCGGACGGATGATTTTATTAGAGTTCGTCAGTTCCTCAATCCGATGTGCTGACCAGCCTGCAATTCTTGCAATCGCAAAAATTGGCGTATACAGTTCCATCGGAATGCCCAGCATCTCATATACAAAGCCGCTGTAAAAATCAACGTTTGCACAAACTCCCTTGTTTGTCTTGCGGCGTTCCAACAGCAGTTCTGTTGCGATTTCCTCCACAGTCTGATACAACTGAAATTCATCGTGCATCTGCTTTTCGTTCGAAAGCATCTCTGCAAACTTTTTCAAAATACGTGCTCTTGGGTCAGAAACCGTATAAACTGCATGCCCTAACCCATAAATCAAACCGCTGTGGTCGAAGCCCTCCCGATTCAGCAGTCCGGTCAAATATGACCGAATCGCATCCCGATTGTTCCAGTCTGTTACATGGGCTTTCAAATCTTGGAACATTTCCATGACCTTCAGATTTGCACCGCCGTGCTTTGGCCCTTTTAGCGAACCCAAAGAAGCCGAAATGGCAGAATAGGTGTCCGTCCCCGAAGATGTTACCACATGCATGGTAAAAGTAGAATTGTTTCCGCCGCCGTGTTCTGCATGAAGCACCAACGCCAAATCCAACAGCCGTGCTTCCAGCTGCGTATATTTGCCATCTGGCCGCATCATAGTCAGCAGGTTTTCCGCAATGGTTTTATCTGGCTTTGGCTTCCGCAATACCATGCTGCTGCCCTTGTGGAAGTACTGTGTCATCTGGTAGTTATACACTGCCAGCGATGGGAAACGGGCAATCAGTTCCAGACACTGCCGCATAACATTCGGAATGCTGATGTCATCCGGTTTTGGGTCGGTGGAATGCAGTGCCAGCACACACTTTTCCATGCCGTTCATGATGTTATCGCTCGGCATCCGCATGATAACGCTGCTTTTAAAATGAGCTGGCAAGTTCTGATAGTCTGCCAACAGTTCGTGAAAGGCTTTCAACTCGTCTGCTTTCGGCAGTTCTCCAGTCAATAGCAAATAAATGATTTCTTCAAATCCAAAACGGTTCTGCTGAATGAATCCGTTCACCAAATCCGAAATGGAATAGCCCCGATAGAATAATTCCCCTTCTGCTGGTACTTGCACGCCGTTTTCCAACTTGGTTGCCTGTACCTTGCTAATCCCCGTCAGTCCGGCAAGAACGCCTCTGCCGTCTGCATCCCGCAGACCGCATTTTACATCGTACTGTTCATAGAAAGACGGGTTAATCTGATAGTTTTCCTGATATTGCAGAGCAAGCTGTTCGCTTCGCTCAATGTTGTGTCGGTATTTCTGCACAATCTGTTGCAGTTCTGGTCTTTTTAAAATGGCTTCTTTTGTCAGCATATGGGAATCATCGTCCTTTCTGAAACGGGTTTTGGGTGAATGAATGAGAAAAAGCGTGGTTTCGATTTCTTCTGAAATCGAATGCACACAATTAATAGTATAACACAAATCTTTTGTTTCTGTCAATGATGGCAAAAATATGAAAAACAATTCTACTAATTCAATCGACTTGATTCTAAAAATAGACAGTTTTCTATTTTAAAAAAGTCAGAAAAAGGGCACTTCGATTCGGAAGCACCCCTGTTTCCCTGTTGGATTTTTATGCAGCTCAAATGCCGCATTCGTCGTAATCCTTCCACTTCTCGTGATGAGAGCGATTGCTCAGTGTCCGGCATACGATAAAGACAGCGGACAGCATTGCAAGCACCAATGCCCCGACAACTGGTGCGACTTTATAGAACATACTGAGCCGTTCTTTCTTTACAGAATCCTTTTCCTTGCTCATAATGAACCTCCCTGTTCCAATGCAGCAAGCTGTGCATCCAAATCCGCATCACTGGTGGAAGTGCCCATTTCTGCCATCAAACGCTGCAATTCTGCATCCACCTTGGTATCTGCTTCCATCTGTTCAAAGGTCTTGGTGTCTGCATTGCTATTGCCGGAAATTTCAGCAAACGCAGCAGCTTCTGCTTCCTGCTGCATAATCTTTTCTTCCATGCGGTTAAATTTATCCATAGAACTGGAAGTATTGATACCACCCATAGACTGTGCCAGATTCTTCTGGGTCTTTGCCATCTGGGAACGGGCAATCAGCATTGCCTGCCGGCTCTTCGCTTCTTCCAGCTTTGCCTTTAAGGTTTCAACCTGATTCCGGATGGCATCGGTCTGTGTGGTAATGGTTTCATACATCTGCTGATAGGATGCAACGTCGTTATCTGCCTTAACCTTATAGGACAGGGCTTTCTTTGCCATTTCCGTGTTACCAGCTGCAAGGGCTGCCTTTGCTTTGGATTCCCAATCTGCGGACGACTGCAATGCAGTCTTATACTGCCGTTCTGCAATCCGCTGGCTTGCCATTGCCTTGCCGAGTGCCTGTGTAGACTTTGCAACTTCCTGCTGCAAATCCCGAATGATCTGCTTGACCATCTTTTCCGGGTCTTCTGCCTTGTCGATGAGGTCATTGACATTTGCTTTCATAATATCGCCAATTCTTGAAAAAATACCCATGTGGATTCCGCCTCCATTGTATCTTTGATGCTTGTTTTCGTCTGCTGGGCTATATCCCAGTCCCCCTACTATTGCAGGAATTTTTTCTGCCTGCATACAAATATGGTTGTATTGATTATAACACATTTTTTATATCGTGTCAAGCATGGAGTTTTGCAGAATTGTCGTTTTTCCGCTACTCTTAGGAAAAACAAGTGAAATTCGACAGAATCGCTTCGCTGTCTGCCAGTGACTGGTAACTTTCTTCTAGGGATACCATCCGAATCCGGTTCGGCAAGGCTGGGGCACATCCCCAGCTTGCCTGGGAAACCGCAATTGCCCCTGAAACCTTGTGTCTAATTACAACCTTTTTATTTCTAAAGGCAATTGCGGTTTCTGCGATTCTCTCTTAGATTTCAATGCTATCTAATCAATACGTCTGTTAAGGGGGACAGCTTGTCCCCC
>OKRU01003272.1_pt1 | contig 13124 bp, 18 predicted proteins | sample 1601131 | NCBI WGS metagenome assembly OKRU01 (sample SAMEA3541558, study PRJEB24748) | human gut metagenome | biome: human gut; feature: human-associated habitat; material: faeces | place: China | collected 2012 | reverse complement strand
AAGCTCCTGCGCTGTCCATGTGTAATTCCAGAATCTGCCAATCTTTCGGAATATTAAGGCTCATGATTCCATTGTCTGCGTACCAGTTCCGGTTCATATCTGCAACCGTGACATTTCCACCGCCTAATGCTGATAATCTGGAAGCGAGCGCACGTACACGCTCTGCCTCCGTATATCCATATCCTACTGCTCCGCAATCACCGGCACCATGACCAGCTATTACATATAAATGTGCCATAGATATCTCCTTTTATGATATTTAGTTAATTAAATTCTAAGTTTAGTTAATTAGTTCCATTGCTCTGGACTCGATTTCATTAGTGATTTCATGCAGTAATTCAATCAATTCGGAGAGTGTCATTTTTCCTAATTCCATTACTTCTCCAGTGCCTCACGAATTGCTTCAAGATCATCCACTGTAAGTGCTGGATAATCTGCCGCAATATCCTCAAAAGACTCTCCGTTTTTAAGACGGATTTTAAATGCTCTTACCATGATTTTCAATTTAAGTGTACTAAGTGTTTTCATTATGCTTCTCCTCCAATCAAATCAGCCATCATTAAAATGATATCGTCTGTAGTTGCTTCTAGTACGTCGATGCGCTCCGTATCAGTTCTTTTAGGTTCATTCCTATAATTAAGATATTTTTCTGGGTTTGCTTTTACATCGGCTAAGTCTAGCGTTCCAGTAGGTTCGGAGATTTCTTTGTAATCATATTCATGATAGGTCTGTTCCTCTTCTTGTCCATCGGGAATCTCCTTTACGATGTTCTCATTCAGACAGATATAGACATAATCAATTCCATCAATCTGTCTAACAGTAACACTCTCTTGCGCAGTGTCGAATCTTGCTTTCATGTGATATCACTCCTTTACATATTTGAATCGTTTTGTTCGCGTTGTATCTTCTTTTTATATTGTAGCTGTCCGTGTGGTCTAAGATGCCTTTGTATGACATGCACTTCCTTGCAAGCCATACTGGAATCTTCTTCCTCTGCTTTACAAGGGATTGTGCTTTCTTGTACGACCGCCTCACTCTTAAGAAAACTCTTCTTCTAATTGTGATATGCTGTCTGTATATGCGGACACCCATAATATCAATGAAATGACCGTCGTCTTTGCGTTTTGCGATTGTTGTATATACCATCCAACTGTCTTTGATTTTCAATCCCATCTCATCTGCTTTCTGAATAATCAGCTTCATAGCTTTGTGAATGTCCTTTGCATTCGTTCCGAGAATCAAAATATCGTCCATGAAGAAAAGTTGATGCTTGACGAGATTTACTCTTTCTATTGTTCCGTTTCTCTTCTTTCTGATACGATACATATTCTCCGCTATTTCATGGTAGATTTGAGACAAGAATAAGTTGCAAAGATACTGACTTAAATATGAACCAATACTCAATCCAGTGTAAAATGTCATGATTAGCATCTCTATCAATTCGAGTAGCGGTTCATTCTTAATGTATTTCCGAAGAAATTCCATTAATTTGTTTCTGTCTATTGATGGATAACATTTGCTGATATCGCATTGACCAGCGTATCTGATATCTTTATTTCTCATCCATCGTTTTATTGCTTTGATACCGTAGGATTGACCTCTGCCTTTCAGTGCTGCACATTGGTATTCTCCAATTCGCCTTAAGAAGTCTTTCATAGCTTCTACTGCGATATAATCGTAGATTTGCTGTTTAATGTTCTGAATTCCGATTCTTCGCACTTTCTGACTGGAAGCGTCAATCTTTTCTTTGTACCATATTGGCTGAAAGTGAATATTGCCTTGAATGATTTCTTCACGTACTCCGTCAACCACTGTTTCAACCATCGGTTTCATTCCGTTTAATCCGAACTCATTGAACATTCCTTTAATAGTGTCTGTCGGAAGTCCGGTATATTCAGAAAACATTCTGTGAACATCTTTTCTTTTGTATTTCTTTTTAAGACATTTGTATACTGCCTTTTGAATCAGTTTTCTATCTGTTATATCGACCGTTTTGCAATATGTCTTCATCGATTGTCTTTTTAAGGGCTTTCGGTTTGTACTACTAACCCCGACAGATAGGCGAACCCTATCCGTCCTTACTCCTTCCTTCAAAAGTTTCAGTAGGTCTATAAAAAGTATTTCGGGCATCTGTCCAAGAGCCTTTACAGGCTACACTCTTTGCGAGTGTGAAATACGACGCAAGGATTTTTATATATTAGAACTAAATATTCTTTTCGAATACGAAATGTGATACAAAAAAAATAATTGTATTATACAATTAGCGCCGAGGTAATTCCAGTTCCCAGTAGAAAGCCTGTTCCTGCAATTCACGTACGCTGAGCCAGCATTCGACCCATTCCTGAGATTACCGCGTGCGCCGTAAGTCCTTTTATTTTTGTCGGTCGTATTAGGGGCGATCCCCTCTTTCCTAAAGGAAATTCACCCCCAACGACCTCTTCTTAATCGCAGCCGAGGTAATTCCAAGACGCCCAGTCAAGCCCGCTCCCGCAATGCACGAACGCCGAGCCAGCAAGCGACCCATCCCAGAGACGACCGCCTTGTAAATATTCTCGCATTCCAGATGTAGTTTTACCACCAGCGTATACCATATCTGCGAAGCCTTGTGAATTTGACGAACCTTTTGCAGATGGAAACCATGCGCCAGTATCAACATCTACAGCAATATCGCCAACCCAAAAATCCGAACCGTTTCCGTCAGGATTTGCTGGAATTGTACCAACACACGTATATGTGTTTCTAATCGTTGCATCAGAAGAACTGTGTACTACACCCTTTGGTGCAACATACACTTTTTTGCTGTAATCGCTTTGGAAGTCCATTACTGTATCAGATGCGGTCATGTATCCACCGATAGCGTATTCACGGCCTTGAACTCTGTACGGATGCTTGCCATCTGTATTAGAACCGAAAGAACCATCATGTCTGCCAATAACTTTATCAGTGCTTCCCGACCACCAATGCATTGACGTAATCGTGATAGGAGCATTTACTGTATCAGACAATTTAATAGGAGTGGTATTAAATCCTGTTTTAACATCAAGATATACAGCTTTATTATTCTCATCGAGCGTTTCAATACGCAACACTTTTACATCATCTGCATATTTATGAATATTCGCTACTCCACGGTCATTATTTACTGTATTTGTATCAGTTTTTAATTTTCCATATCCAACCGATGCATAAGAGCCAACAAGAATGTTCTGCGCCTGTGCGTTTGTAACCGGGAAATACGTATGTGCATCAGCAGATTCGATGGAAGCAGAGTATTGGAAACTGTATCCTGTACATCCTTGGAATAAACTCTGACTATTCTTTGTAGCACCCTTGATAATGTTGAAAAGAATCTGAAATGTATTTCTTTCTGAACCAGCACCTAAAAAACCTTTACCCTTTTTCTGATAATTCGTAATCATATTGTTATGACTCTGATTTCTTTCAGGTTTTAATCCAGGCTGACTTCTAAGCAATCCATCAGAAGCGATACCAGAAACATAAGCAGAACCAATACACCACGGAGTAATTGTTCTGTCTGCACGCTTACATTCTGTCCACGGTTTTAATTTATACTTTTCGTTTGGTGTGTCAGAAATCGTTACCAAATCGTACTCTGGATTTGATGCGTCCCAATTCCACCAAAAACTCATCTGCATAGCACCAACATCAACGCTACCTGTTTCTTGATAAGTATCATCATATTCTGTAGCAATCGGATATGCCGTGCCATCATCATAACGTTTGTAATTACAATGTACCCAGTCAAAAAGAGGGTGATTGCCATTCAGATAATCGTCCTTTCCCTCGGTTGTATCAGTGGACGGAACAAATTCCAATCCATCATTGTCTAGCAGTTTCTCTCCGCTGGATGTTGGATTGGTTGCGAATTTCCAGATTTTTGTCTGATACACCTTTCCAGTTCTGCGGATATTATAAAAGTCTTTAATGGTTGATGCGTGTGGAGTGTTGTTGCGAATGTCTTTCATTACACTCTTCAAATCAGTGATATCTTCCTTTAGTAAAGCAATGTCCGATTCATTTTTATCTAACCTTTCAGCAGTATCTTTGTATATTTTAAATGATTGTTCCGCCATTTTTAATCACCCCTTTATATTCCATCATCATATTTTACGATAATGCCGTCTTTTCCATTTGCCAAAAAAGAAAATCCTTTACCAGATGCTTTCCCAGAAATCGCATCTCCTGTTTCTTTTGCATCGGCAGCTTTCCCGGGTTCGCTCAAGGTTTTATCCGTATTTACTTCTACCGGATTTTCTTTCATGTAATTTTCTACAGCTTGTTTTATATCAGCAGTTGTAGAAGTTGTTTTCTTCCACTCGTTTAATTCAGCATTAAATTTGTAGTAATCTCCTGTATCGGTCATGAGGCAAGAACTTCCGGTTCCTACATATAAAGGTAGCTTATCAAGATCTTTTGAAAGGCCTTCGTAATCTCTTATATTTCCATATTTTTTTACGCAAATAAGACTTCCCATTTCAGGTACATATTCACCCGCAAGATATGTTTGTCCATCTTGTATAACTGTATAATCATATTTCATATTGCTTTTCCTTATTTTCCATCGTCATACGTGATTTTAAGATTTCCGTCGGTGTCAATACTTAACGCAATTCCTTTTCCGTTTGCTTTTTCACCGAGTTTAACACCAGTTGTTTTAGCGTCTGCCGGTTTGTTCGCTACTGTTAAGGTAGTATCAACAGTTACCGGATTGTTTTTCATATACTCATTTACTACCTTTTGTACAGTAGATTCTATATCTGTTGTTACTCTGTCAACAAGAGATATGAGCCTTAATATGACATCTTCATACTCTTGTTCAACGTATCCTGTACCGTCAGAAGTCTTATACGCTTCTCCCTCTGCCATCTTCGTGCAGAAAACACTTTTATTTTGCGCGTTTTTCGCTTGTACAGAGAAGTAAATCGTTGCATCTCTGTTTTCATCAAACACATTCGATGTTAACTGCCATGAAAACGTCACATAATCTCCACTAGATGCCAAATCATCGACCATATACTGACCGACTTTACCACTCGATGCAATATAATTTACAAAAAATGAACACTTTGACAAATCCACGTCATCGAGAATGATTTTAGGACATTTAAAGTGTTTTCGTTCAACATCATTTTCGCCATAAACACCAAATATTTTTTCACTCTCCGGAACTGTAACGATTCTGCTTTCCGGGTCAACAAGGAAAATATCATCAACTGGATCAACAAGTGTTTCATCAAGTGTAGCAGCTTGTGCTAATGCTTCTTCGATATTCACGATTGTTCTACCTCCGTTTTTTCCGTTGCTATTCTATATCCTTCTTTTTGACCGATCGCACTCACGTAAAACATATTCGCTTTTAACGCTTCTGGAGGAATAACGCATTGTCCTTTAATGATCGGTGCTGCTACTTCATTACCACCAAGTGCCCTAAAAACTCCTACTTTTACGCATTTATCCCAATCCTGGCTGAAACTAAATTCTGCTACCAGATACCCTTTTGTTCCCTTTGCAATATTAGAGAAATCGCAAGACGGGTCTTTTGTTATTTTCTGCTTTTCAACTTTAAATTTTAAAATTCTCATTGCAATCCCTCCAATGTTTTACTACTCTTCTTCCATACTGCCAGTTTTGCTATCTTGAACCTTTTCTCTTTCGACTTCTTCCGCAGTTCGGTACAAAACATCGAGATATGGTTTTGATAACGTGTATGCTTTCTCGCTATCAGGGAATAGAGTGCTTAATTCAAATGCAAGTTTAGGGTGTGTTCCATCTTTCAGCAAATAATCAAGAAACTGTGCTTTTACAAGCATATTATCCATAGGGCTGTGATTTATTACCACTTCAAACTGGCTTGTATCAATCGGACAATCATTCTTTTTAATTCTTATAATGTTAAGAATCACGTCATTCAGTCTTTGCTCCGACTCTTGAACGAATGGGTCTTTCAGCTTTCCTCTTGTTTTTGCCATATCCCATCCATTTCTAAGTTGTACAGCTCCTTGCGTGTCTCCACCAGTATTTCCCTCGAGCTTAGGAATAGCCAGAATCTGCAAGAAATTGTCTATTAAATCCTGTTTCGCTACCTGAGACTCGGATTGATTAAGCTCCTGTGTCATAATATCAACATCGGCTTTATTATCCGTACCATTGTTTGATTTTACGACCAATGCACCTTCCATTTTCATTTGTTTGAATGTTTCAGAATCAACTGTGCAGTTTACGAATTTAACCCACGACTGAACGAATTGCTCTATTCCATCCATTCTATTCGACTGCATATTATTGATTGCATCAAAAATACTGATAACCAATTCAACGTCGGATATTCTCTCTGGGTTGTTTGGGTATTCTACAATAGGAATATTTCCAAACGCATGTACGCTCCATTCTCTCACTTTCCCATCTTTAATAATGCATTGATGCGTTTTTGTGTGGCATACTTTATACCATTCGCCCTTAAGGTTTTTCAATTCCTGTACGGAAACGATAGGTTCATCGTTCAAAGAAGAATATATAATGTATGTGTTCATCGGAGTTGGTACTGTAATTCTAAATGGAATAGTTGATTTTTTGTCTTTTACAATCTGAACCGCCAGAAATCCAGTTCCAACAGCTGATTGCCATTCACCGCATTTAATGTTTCTTGCGTGCTTATGTGCTAATCTTAGATATGTATTATATCTGTCAACATATTCGCTTATATCTTCCTTGATTGTGCTTACGCATTGTAGTGGCTCTCCATATGTCTGACCTACTTTAAATTGGACAGCTTCATACGCATGGTTCTCGACAATTTTGTTTATTATATCGTCTCTTACAATCTTTTTACGATAAAGAATCGGCTGATCTCCGTGTACATAATTCCAAAGGTACTTTACTACACTTTTATTAAAATAAAACGTTCCAAGAGTTTCGCCTACAATTTCCAGAATATTATTCTGGTCGACCTCTTCAACGTCAACATATGCAATTTTTCTTCCATATTTCCCCATTACAAGGTCTTGTAGTGTCCCTTTATTCATCGAATTACCTCTGCATTCCAAATGTCATACCGCTACTACAATTTCTTAACGGTATTGGTTTAATTTCCGTTTTTCCTCCGATTGCATGATACACAACCCGTTTGTTACACTTTTTACATTTGCATATTTTGTTCATCGTAGATCGTCCATCATATGTGCCTACTTTTCTATGGCATTTCGGACAATAAATTGTTTCTTGAATATACTCGTTCATTTTTTTCTCCATAAAAAATACGCCCTGCCTGTTTGGCAAGACGCATTTTCTTATCTTTCAGAAGGACATTTCCGGTTAAAGAATTTTTTATTCTTTTTCTCTGATTATAATAATACACCCTTTTTTTAGTGAATTGTGTGAAACTTATAAATATTTGCTTATAATTTTACTTACTAAACTTCTATCTATTGACAAATTATCAGCTATCTGTTGTTGGGTCATTCCTTCGATAAAAACGCACTTGAAAATCTGCCTATCTCTGCTCATTGGAATTGTGTCTATAAATGATTCAATTTCTTCTGTATATTCAATTAAGTCATTTTCTTTTGTTCTCAAACGGTTAACCTTTTTTCTGAGAAGTTTTTTTCTTTTTTCGTAAAGTGTTATTGGAAATCCTTCAATTTTAAATCCCTGTATTCCTCCTAGACCTCCGGTTACTTTGTCACACACGGTACCTTCTGCAATAAGATCTGATATGGAGTCTTCTGTTTTTTTTATTTCTTTTTTTATCATCTCAATTTCCAATTGCATTGCCTTATACTCGGACAATTTTTCTTTTGTCAGAAAATTTGCATTCATTACCGGTACCCTCCTCTAAATGGATTATGTACAGCTTCAACTTTTGACGGTTCCCACGTTCCTTCGATAAAATATGCCAAAGACGCCAGACAGTCAGGTGCATCTTCATGTTTGTTTTTTCCTTTTATCGTGAAAGAAAATAAGTTTCTCATAAATGCCCTGTATTCCTGACTTCTACACCCAGTATCTCTGAAATACCATTCACGAATAGAACCGGCTTTATCCCAAATCCTTTGAGTTTTTCTCATTGAAGTAGGTGCATACTGAGAAACAAGGTTTATCTTGTGTCCTTTTTCTCTAAGCATCGTATCTACTTCATCTTTGTAACCCTCTCCACCTTGGTTAGCTTCGAAATACGCACTTCCGATATTGTGATCAATTATCATATCAACAACTTTCGGTTTAGTTATCTTCTTTTCAGAATTATCAAATATGGCATCATCAATATAAATCGATCCATCTTCATACATATATGCTACAGCAAAAGCCAAATAATCTTCTCCACCAAGTGCAACGTCACACGCTGCGCAGATGCGGTATGGTTCTTCAGCCGGAAGTACTCCATTGTAAAATTTCATGTGTTCCTGACTAAATACCGCTCCGTCACGTTCAATCGGTTCCTGTTGACACTGTGCATACCATCCAGCCATATCATCATTTTCCTCGAATTTTGCACGCTCAATACGGTAATATTTCGTCGAAAAACCTACTCCATAATCATAATCAAAGTTACTCTCATCCGTTTCCGGATCAAGAGCCGGTATTTTAAGTACATCAAATCGAATATCTTGTGCTTCTGGATTGTTTTCCAAGAAATCACGCCGATTCATGTAAATATCTTTCAAACTCCAAATTGTACCGTTATATACAACTTTGCATTTTTCTTTTTTACGTTTCATTACGTTGTTATCAAAGATAATCTGCTTTCTACGCAAGATGTCAGTGTTTAATACATCCTGAATACCTTCCAGAATATCGTCGATAATAAGCCATCCGTAGGCATCGTATTCACCATTCAGACCAGATGTGAGACCTTTTCCAGATAAAGACTTGTACTTTTTCTTGCGCTGCAAGTCCACCTTATTATTTTTTGCATCCGTATCTACAATAATTGCTTTTGGGAAAATATCAGAAAAACAATAGATCGGATCCGTCCAGATTTCTATAACACCATCAAGAAATGCTCCTCCAAGTCCTTCCTTGTACGTCACATACAGGTTACTTGCTTCTGTATTGCGTGCGCACTTCCAAGAAGTTGCAAGCGTAAGTTCCTGACTCTTGCCCACGCGGGCAGGCATGTGGACAAACAATTCGTCTAATTCATCATCTTCAAGCAGTTGGAGTTTGTCTGTTACAAGCTTTAGTGTTTTTCTTCTCGGTTCATAGAATCTATCTCTTCTTTTTCTGTTTTTTTCAACATACAGCATGTAGCTGTCCAAAACATCCGGTGCTTCCATCTTTAGCAGCTTGTAGTAAATATTTATCAATTCAAATTCTGTCTTATTTTCTTGTGCAAAGTCCTCAAGCTGCGCAAATGTGCCACCTGATTGCTTTTTTATCAAATAATTGATAATTTCTTTTGCTCGATTTGAGACTTTTACGCCGTATTTAATGTCATGTTCCGTGCAAATAGCTGTTTGAGTAGCCATTACATAAGCATTTAGCACCTGTCCGTCAATTTCATGATTTTTTATATAATCTTCATACCCATTTACAGTTTTTATCAAGTATTCACTTGCCATAACAAAAAAGTGCCTCCTAACTAAAAAAGTCAAGAGACACTTCTCTGTTCCACATCCGCATCCGGACAATGGCGATCTTTATTATTTTTCTGTGAGAATATAGTTCATCCTATTTCACAACTTTTTCCTTGTGGTAAGTAACTTTCAATCCCTCTTTAACAGGTCTGATTGTAACAGTGTATCCAGCCTCTACCAATTCTGTTACTTTTCCTTGTGACATATACAATTGTTTGACAATTTTTTCTTTTTTATCGCATTCATTCTGGATCATAGTTTCCGAAGTCCTCCGTTACATACTAGCATAGCGAGATATTATTTTCTTTTCGTTTTTCTTATTGCTCATCTTTGTATGCATCTCCATTTAATGTCCATATATATTCTGCTTCAAACAATCCTTTAGGAAACGGTTCTCCCATCAAAAGTTTTCTGAGATATTTTCTAAATGTAGGCTCACACATTTCCGCCATTTTAGCTGCTTCCGCCATTGTAACTTTTCTACTAGCAAAAGCGTTGTATGCATCACAAAATTTTTGAGAATCAAATTGTTTTTGCTTACTCATATTACACTCCTCACATTCACGTTTACAACTAGCCAAGGCGGAATTGAACCGCCACAAATGGAGTCAAAGTCCATTGCTCTACCTTTAAGCTATTGACCAAAAGTAAAAAATTGCATTTTATTCAAATCTCAATCTTTTTCATAAGTGGTTTCAAAATATTTCTTCCCGGCTACATCAAATTCACACTTCCCACTTTCCATGTGTTTGATAACATAGACACCCTCCGGGATAATTAAGTTTCCGAAGCTTACGTTGACTTTCAACCAAGTATCATTAAATCTTTCAAGACAAGTTACATTGGTTCCAACGAAAGAGGATACTTCTTAAATATTGATGCCATTCCACTTAATAGCATTTCTCACAAATATCAGCTCTGGCTCTTAGGCTCTGGCACTAATTATTTTTCATCAATAGCAACCGTTCCAGTCGTGTAGTACACCACATGGCGTTTACCATTTTCATCATCAAATAAGATCCGATCATCGTCATACTCAACATCAAATTTACCTTCATATTGCTTTATGACTTTCCCGTTAACATCATAAATCGTCACAGTTCTCTCAATTCCTGAATTAAAATTTGATTCTTGAGACTTTAATGCTCTCTTCCCGCTTTCAGTATTGTTGTAATATGCATTCATACCTACAAATAAACCAATGCATAATACAACAGCAATTCCGATTGAAGTTATCCACGGAACGGGTCCGCCACTTTCATCAAACCAATACCATGCGATAAATACTGCAAAAGCCAAAACGCCTAATGCAATTATTCCAAATAAAATCCAAGCGAATATTGTCATTTTATAATCTCCTTTACTTTTCCACTCTTAATTGTCGCTCAATTTGTTCATGAATTCTTCTACATCTGTCCGCATTTTTACAACGAATATCTGTAAGATACGATTTTTTTCCAAATGTGCTAACGTCTATCTTTTCAATGTCGGCTTCAAAATCTCTACATCCATCACAATACTCTTCTAAAAACAGACTAAAAGTTTTATACGTACTCATCGTTTTATCCTCCCATCCTTAATCACCGGATAATACGCTTTCTTACAGTGCTTACACCATATCGGCGTATTCTCGATATTGGAATTTTTCTCTATCCGCTGTCCAGTCTTATGGCCAGCCGGACAGTAATACCAACCATTGACAATCATGTTCCCACTCCAACCATAAATCAACAATTCTATATGATGCAGATGTACAACAATAACGCCTTATATCGTCAATACTTTCTTTTGCATCATCACGCGTCTTGCATAAATAACACGGCAAGCCACTCTTATTATTTACAACCGCATATCGAAATTGATCGCTCATAGCCTTTGCATCTTCAACGGTCAATAAATCTGACTTGCGTTTGCGTTTATTTCTAATCTTCGTAAATAATTTCCAGTCCGTAAGCAACCGCAGCGTCATGCTCAATCTTGCATTCTCCCAGCCTTTACAGAAATACGCTGCATGGCACATAGACATATTCTCTAAGGACTTAGCAAGGAAACATAGTGGAATCTGAACTACTCCACGTTCTTTCATAGATTCTTTGCTGTACCATTCATCTGTAAAAAGAGTATTTACAATCTCATACCCTTTTCCCTTAAGAACCTTAATTGCTTTCTCTCTTGTTGCTACGATTTCTTCATCAGTCTTTCCAGCCATCGGCTGACTTAACATTGCTTTCTTCATCGTTCATTCTCCTTTCTACAATCCCTCTTGCTCCGCTTTCCATTTCGCTACTCTATCTTTCATGATTTTTCTTGCTTTTTCTTGAGGCATATCTTTTGGAAATGTGGCAGCTATTTGAATTTCGTACCCATGACCCGAAATTCCTCTTTTAATTTCATTTCTAGCAAATAAATAAAACGGCTCGTCCCAATAGATGTTTTTCAATGTTTTGTAATTAAACGCAGCCTCATAACATAAACCAACATCCTCATTAACATCACATTGAATTTCGTCTGTGTCGTATTCCTCAATTGTAGCTACGTCGCCATAATCTCTTTCTGTACTATTCAGCATTGCACATATCAGTTCAGCTTTCTCTCGGCTTAACGCGACTGCTCGAATGCCATAAGCAGAATACTCGCCACTTGTAATCACATACACTTTCATTTCATCACGCTCCTTTTTCTCGAAACTGACATAGCCGGACTTGAACCGGCAACCCTCCGGTTAACAGCCTGACGCTCTACCATTGAGCTATGACGGCAGATAGTAAATACGGTTTTTATTTGATTTACTACCAGAGATGCGATGTCTGTTAATAGTTCCTCGTTTCCAAGAACCGCAAAACTTGAAAAATAGCGGATGTCGGAGTCGAACCGACTATTTCAAGATCATGACTCTTGCGTGGTATTCCGTTCCACTCACCTGCAAACGCCGTATGAAGGATTCGAACCTCCAAGTCGTTTCCGACTGACTAGTTAGCAACCAGCTCCAATACCATTATGGGAATACGGCATGCGATGGCATTTTACACAAGTTACCGTCGTTCATATGCTTGCAACCTACTAAGCTAGGTAAACTCTTTTTACAGCCTGTGACTGTCAGTATCTCCGCAAAGATACTGGGTTGAATTCCACGAAACCCACCAGACCTTGTGACGGTCTTTTATTCAGCTTTCCGCTAGTGGGTAATGAAAGGATAGTGCGCTCATGCCAGCGCACGCATGAAAAAAATCTATCGAAATTTTAACTAATCGGCATAATGTAAATTGTCGTCTTCGCCGTATACGCTTCGTGGATTTCATCAAATACTCCACGTGCTCTATTTTCTGTGTTGTATTGTCCGAGTATCATCTTTGACACACCAACAGAAATTATATATTTTCCATCGACAGATATGTCGTAATTTTCAAATTCAATTGATTTTGTTTTGTCTTGGTTTATTATTCTCATTTTCTCTCATGATCCATGCCGGTTTGATGGTTTCCGGCGTGAAGACATGAAAGAAGTGTCAGAATTTCTTGATAAACTGTTGGC
>OKRU01003265.1_pt1 | contig 13142 bp, 8 predicted proteins | sample 1601131 | NCBI WGS metagenome assembly OKRU01 (sample SAMEA3541558, study PRJEB24748) | human gut metagenome | biome: human gut; feature: human-associated habitat; material: faeces | place: China | collected 2012 | reverse complement strand
TGTGGCAACAGGCGGCGGGAAGATAAGCTTGCATCACAACGACCGTTCAAGTCTTGCACGGGCATTATAACACAAACAACCATTGTTTGTCAAATGCTTTTTTGCAGGTTCTGGACGATCTGCATAGCGCAGAGGGAACGCTTAGGTGTCAGATTGCCAGCTAACTTCGTGGTAAGGGCAATCCGGTCAGCGTTGCGAAGATCCGTCTTGTTACTGCCTGTGGGCAGCCATGGAGTGCATTGGAAAGACGAGGAGCATAGCACCAGCTTCCGAAAAAATGAAGCGCTCCGGGGCAGGCCAACCCTGTCAAACAGTTTGGAGATGTAAAGATAACCCAGCTGCGCACTGTTCACCTTCACTTGTTGTCTCAAGCAAACCATCATGATTTGTTTGAGAATCGGGAACTTCCGGGTAATGCTATCATTACCCGGAAAAACCTTCTTGGCAGAGGATGAGGGATTCGAACCCCCGCAAACGGAGTCAGAGTCCGGTGTGCTACCGTTACACAAATCCTCTATGCGGCCGTTTCGCTTACCACGTCACAAGCAACATGGGTATTATAGCACCGAAACGAAAAATGTCAAGCATTATTTTCCTTTTTCCGCGACTTTTTTTCTCCGTCTACAGGGTGCCCGCATCGGAAAGAAAATATGTACCGAAAAGAAGGAAAAATGAAAAAAGCTCTTGAAAAAAGGAAAGCAGAATGGTACTATGGAAATGTAACATTTTGGGACAACCCGGGCGGTGGGCTTTTGGCGGATTTCCACGAGCAGAGCCAGCCAAAAGCGGCTGCGGGCAGCCCTTAGAAAACCACAGGAGGGTTTTGAAATGGATAAGGTAAAATTGCAGCAGGCCAAGGCCTGGACGGAAAAGGAGCTGGCAGTCTGCGCGGACTTCTGGCTGAGAAACGGCATGGACAAGGAGCACGGCGGCGTGTACACCTGCCTGGACCGCTATGGCCGGATCTACTCCACCGATAAGAGCGTATGGATGCAGGGCCGCTGCGGCTGGATCTTTGCATACCTGTGCCATGTGTACGGCGTGAAGAAGGAGTGGCTGGAAGCTTCCAAGAGCTGCCTGGACTTCATGGAGAAATACTGCATCAACCCCGAGGCCGACGGCAGAATGTACTTCACCGTTACCGCAGACGGCAAGCCCCTGCGTCAGCGCCGCTATTACTACTCTGAGGCCTTCTATGCCATTGCCAACGCCGAGTACTACGGTGTCACCGGCGACAAGGAATGCCTGGAGCGGGCCAAGAAGGCCTACAATATTTATTGGGACCTGTGGCACGGCGCCAAGGACCCCACCGGCCTGGGCCCCAAGACCATTCCCGAGACCCGCAGCGGCCGTGCGTTTGGCCTGCCCATGATCTATCTGAACGTGACCTCCGTCATGCTGCGGGTTGACCCTGAGAATAAGGCACTGTACGAGGAGCGCGCCCAGAGCTGCGTGGACGATATCTTCAAGTACCATGTCCATCCCGAGCTGCACTGCGTGCTGGAGAACGTGGGCCCCAACGGCGAGGCCAACCTGGACTACACCGACGGCCGCATTGTGAACCCCGGCCACGACATTGAGGGCGTGTGGTTCCTGCTGGAGCACGCCAAGCGTACCGGCAACAAGGAGCTGGTTGGCAAGGCCGAAGAGATCTTCAACTGGGCCATCAAGGCCGGCTGGGACGAGGAGTACGAGGGCCTGCTGTACTTTGTGGACTGCCTGGGCAATCCTCCCGAGGCTTACGAGCACGACATGAAGCTGTGGTGGCCTCATGACGAGATCCTCATTTCCTCTCTGATGCTCTACCGCGACACCGGCAAGGAGGAGTATCTGGACTGGTACTTCCGGACCATGGACTACTGCAAGAAGCACTTCTCCGACAGCGAGGGCGGCGAGTGGTACGGCTACCTGCGCCGGGACGGCAAGCCCACCGAGCCCAGCACCAAGGGTTCCACCTTCAAGGGCCCCTTCCATCTGCCCAGAATGCTGATCATGACCGATCTGATGCTGGGCGAGCTGCTGGCAAGATAACAGAATAGTACATCGTGGGCCGGGACCGGACTTCGGCCCCGGCCGTTTTAAGGAGAAAACACCATGGAAGACAGACAGCAAAGTGTGATTCTGCGCATCGGCAGCGACTATTATTCCCTGACCCCTGCGGAGAAGCGGCTGGCGGATTATATCCTGGCCAATCAGGAGCGGGTGGTCCGGCAGTCCATTTCCGAGCTGGCCCAGCAGAGCGGCGTGGCCGAGGCAACCATTTCCCGCTTCTCCCGGCATATGGGCTATAAGAGCTTTCCACTGCTGAAGCTGGCGGTGGCCAACGCCATGGCCCAGGCCCGGCTGGGGGACACCCCCCTCAGCGGCCAGGTGGAGCAGAGCGACGACCTGAAAACCATGTCCCAAAAGCTCTACCGGGCAGATGTGGAGGCTATGCTGCAAACCATGGAGGTGCTGGACCTTTCTGTGGTTGCCCAGGTTGCCGGACTGTTCCATAAGGCACGGCAGATCATGTGCATGGGCCAAGGCGGCTCCATGCTGATTGCCCGGGAGGCAGCCCACCTGTTTTCCACGGTCAGCAACAAATTCTGGCCGGTGGAGGACTCCCATTTGCAGGCAATTTCCGCCTCTACCATGGAAAGCACGGACGTGCTGTTCTTCTTCTCCTATTCCGGCTCCACCCGGGATGTGCTGGAGATCACGGCCATTGCCCGGGAGCGGGGGGCAAAGGTAGTGCTTGTGACCCGGTTCCCCAATTCTCCGGGAGCTCAGCTGGCGGACTTCGTGCTGCAGTGCGGGGCCAACGAGAGCCCCATGCAGTCCGGCTCCATTGCCGCCCGGATCGCTCAGATGTACCTGCTGGATGTGCTGTTCTCGGAGTTTTCCCGAATGGACATGGACCGGGCCCTGGAGTACCGCCGCCGCATTGCGGAGGCGCTGAAAAGCAAGCATACATAATAGAAATACGCCGGACGCGCCTGATTTCGATTGGGCGCGTTTCTCTTTGACTGTTTTCAGAAGGCAACTGTGAAGAAATTTTCATTTTCATGTACATAAATGAGCGATAAACTTATATGAAAATGAGCACAAAGGCAAAAACCTTCAGAAAACATATGAATTTGCTTATAGATGCAGTCAAAATAGACAAAAGCGAGCAAGCAAATGCAAGAGAAATAAAACGTTAATTGTGCGTATTGCAAGAATTTTCGAAAAAAGCTTGCTTTGAAAGAAAATTTCATTCATGGGCAATTGACTTTCTTGGTGCGGGTAGCTAAAATAAGGGCAGTTGAGGGCGTTGGATTCCATCGCTTTGAACAAAACGAAAAATTCGAGGAGGACATTATGAAGAAACTGTTTGCTGTTCTGCTGGCAGTGGTCATGGTCGTGGGCCTGTGCGCCTGCTCCGTGTCCGAGAAGCCCGCAGAGACTACTGCAGCTACTACTGCTGCCGCTACCGAGGGTGCAACTGAGGCCGCTACCGAAGCTGCTCCCACTGCTGCTTCCGAGATTACCCTGTGGACCTACCCCATCGGTGGTTGGGGCAACCAGGAGACTGTTGATGCTCTGATGGCTGACTTCGAGGCCGCTACCGGCATCAAGGTCACCGTTGAGTACCTGACCTACGCCGACGGCGACGACAAGGTCAACACCGCCATCGAGGGCAACGCCGCTCCCGACCTGATCATGGAAGGACCCGAGCGTCTGGTCGCCAACTGGGGCGCCAAGGGCAAGCTGGTCAACATCGCTGACCTGTTCGACGACACCGACAAGCAGGAGATCAACGCTGCTGCTCTGGCCGCCTGCTTCGCCGACGACAACACCGCTTATGAGTATCCCCTGGTCATGACCGCTCACTGCATGGCCATCAACAAGACCGTCTTCGAGGCTGCCGACGCTATGCAGTACATCAACGAGGACACCCACACCTGGAAGTCCACCGAGGATTTCTTCAAGGCTATGGACGCTGTTTACGAGTACACCGGCAAGCAGGTTGGCGCTGTTTACTGCGTCGGCCAGGGCGGTGACCAGGGCACCCGCGCACTGGTGAACAACCTGTACGGCGGCACCTTCACCAACGCTGAGCACACCGAGTACACCTGGGGCGCTGAGGAGAACATCACTGCTCTGAAGGCTCTGTACGACTGCAAGGCCATCGAGTTCGACGCCGGTATCGCTGGCGGCGACGAGATTGCTCTGTTCTACAACGGCACTCTGAACGTTGCTTTCTGCTGGAACATCGCTCAGCAGCTGAACCCCAACTCTGCCAACACCGGTGCTGAGAAGACAGCTTCCGGCGACGACATCATGTTCATGGCCTTCCCTGCTGACGGCGAGCCCAAGCTGCAGGGCGGTATCTGGGGCTTCGGTGTCTTCGACAACGGCGATGCCGGCAAGATCGAGGCTGCTAAGACCTTCATCAAGTATATGTGCGACTCCGAGGCTACCGCCGATGCCGTCAAGGCTGCGAACTACTTCGCAGTCCGCGACACCGCTGAGGGTGCTGACCTGTCCACCATCTGGGCTGACAACGAAGTCATGGCTTCCTACAATGTCCTGATGCCTCTGCTGGGCGACTACTACCAGGTCACCACCGGCTGGGCTGAGGCTCGTACCTGCTGGTGGAATATGCTGCAGCAGGTTGACGCTTCCGACGGCTCCACCGAGGCAATCACCGCCGCTGTTGAGCAGTACGTGAACCAGGCCAACGGCCAGTAATTCCGAAATCGGTTAGACTCTTGCGCGCCCCTTCCCTTCAAGGGGGAAGGGGCGCTTATCATCGGCTATGTGCGTAAGAGGTAATCGTGGATCGTGAAGCCCGATTCACGCCTCACGATTACCTCTTACAAATTTTGAGAGGAGGATTCTCCGTGGCGAACAAGAGAATTGCTTTGAACACCAAGTCCCGGAAGCTTGTTATGCACGAAACCATGACCGGCTATGCGTTCATGCTTCCGTTCCTGATTTTCTTTGCCATGTTTGTCCTGTACCCCATGTTTATGTGCGTCTATACCAGCTTCTTCGACGCAACCATGGGCCGCGCGGACATTTTCGTGGGCTTTGGCAACTACAAGACCCTGTTCCAGGATAAGGTTTTCTGGATCGCACTGCGGAACACCCTGGTCATCGTCCTGGTTTCCGTGCCCGTCACCTGCGCATTCTCCCTGTGGGTTGCCTCCGTCATCAGCAAGATGCACGTGACAGCCACCTCAGCATTCCGCTGCATCTTCTATCTGCCTGTGGTCACCGGCTCCGTGGCCGTCACCATGGTGTGGAAGTGGATGTACAACAATTACTACGGTATCTTCAACTACCTGGGCACCAACCTTGGCCTGCTGGATAAGAACATCAACTGGCTGGGCGACTCCCGGTATGCCCTGGGCTGCATCATCCTGATCCTGCTGACCACCTCCGTGGGCCAGCCTATCGTCCTGTACGTCTCCGCACTGGACAACGTGGACAAGTCTCTGGTGGAGGCTGCCGAGGTTGACGGCGCAACCCAGATGCAGGCCTTCTGGAAGATCAAGTGGCCCCAGATGATGCCCACCACCCTTTACATCCTGGTCATTACCACCATCAACTCCTTCCAGTGCTTCGCACTGATCCAGCTGCTGACCCTGGGCGGACCCAAAAACTCCACCATGACCATCATGTACTACATCTATTACAACGCCTTCAAGCTGTATAAGTACGGCTATGGCAATGCCATGGGTGTCATTCTGGCCATCATCATCGCCATCCTGTCCGCCGTCCAGTTCAAGCTGGGCGAAGAAAAGTAAGGGGGAGCGAAGCTATGAAAGATCAAATTCAGAAGAACGCCGCCCGGCAAAAGGTTTATCGCGTGATTTCCTTCATCTGCGTTGGCATTCTTGCCTTCCTGTTTGCCTTCCCTCTGTACTGGATCATCACCGGTGCATTCAAAACCGGCCGGGAGATCAACTCCACCACCCCTGTGTGGATTCCCACCGAGTGGGACCTGGGCAACTTCCAGCGCCTGTTCAGCAAGCGCTCTGCGCCCCTGTTTGACCTGACTTTCGGCAAGTATATCATCACCGGCCCCACGGTGCCTGCCGCCATCCGCTGGCTGATCAACACCGTGTTCATGTCCGTTGCCTCCATGCTGATCACCTGCCTGACCGCCGCCATGGCCGGTTATGCTCTGGCCAAGAAGCGCTTCATCGGCCGCGGCGTGGTCTTCTCTCTGGTGGTCTGCGCCATGGCCCTGCCCAAGCAGGTTATCCTGATCCCTCTGCTGCGGGAAATGTCCAGCCTGGGTCTGTACGATACCATCTGGGCAGTTATCTTCCCCATCGTGGGCTGGCCCTTCGGCGTGTTCCTGCTGAAGCAGTTCGCAGAAGGCATTCCCACGGAAATGACCGAGGCCTGCCGCATTGACGGCGCTTCCGAGTGGAGAACCTTCACGGATGTCATGTTCCCCATGATCAAGCCCGGCGTTGGCGCCTGCGCCATCTTCACCTTTATCAACTCTTGGAATGACTATTTCATGCAGCTGATTATGCTGACCTCCAACAAGAACCTGACCATCTCCCTTGGCATTGCAACCATGCAGGGCGAAAGCTCCACGGACTACGGCCTGCTGATGGCCGGCGCTGCCCTGGCCTCCGTGCCTATCATCATTGTGTTCCTGGTGTTCCAGAAGTACTTCACCAAGGGCATTACCATGGGCGCTGTGAAGGGCTAATTTCAATCGTTAACCATCGGGGCTGTCAAAAAAGGCGTGTCATTCCGAGCCAGTGCGCACACTGGCGTGGGAATCCCCCGGATTTTCAGACATTCTGAGAAATCCGAGCGTTTGCCTCTAACTGGGGGATTGCCACACCGCTGTGACCGCAGTCACGTACATAGCGCAACCGGCGAAGCCGGCTCTTAGCGCGGAGTAGTGACAGCGGTCACTGGTTCGCAGCGACATACTTTTCTAACAGCCCCGTCTTTTCTTATATTCGTTTACCGCAAAACCGTCCCATCCGCCAGCGTAATGGTGTAGCCGTTCAGATTCAGGGTGCCGTTGTTTTCCAGACCTCACCGAAGAGCACATCATCATTCAGGTGGGCAAACATAGGCGCAAAGTCCCCTCAACCGGGTGCGGCCTGCTGTCTGGGTGATTTTTTCAGCGTATTCACACTCCTGCTGTATTATCCACAGGGCTTCAACAGCCCCAGTGTTACCGAATTGCCTGCTTTTCCTCTTGGCCGTCCAGCCAATAGGTGAGCTGAATGCCGCCATCCGCCTGAACTTCCGCCTTTTCTGCCTGGGCAAAGATGCGCTGAACCCGGGCGAATCTCGTCATTGTCTCCGGGCTGTAGTTGGCGGGATTGTCTGAGCAGAGCAGGATATTGCCAAACAGCGCATTGGCTGTGCTCAGCTTGCCCTTTTCCTCCGGCGTCAGCCGGCAGTTCTCCTCCCGCAGCAGGAACACATCCGGGTCATTTCCAAAGGCCCGGCCGTTGAGCTGGCGGCGGAAAACCGTATTGTCGATGGACTGCCTGGTGGAGACCCGCTCCCGGTGGAGCAGCCGCATGAACCACTTGTCGTCCCAGCTGAGGCTCACATCGCAGCCGATGCGGCAATAGTCCACTACCCCGAAGCAGGGCATCAGCGGCACGCCGCAGCCGAGGATCAGCTTGTCCCCGCACCACTGCCGCAGCAGCTTCATGGCCCGGCCCATTCTGGCGGCCCTGGACTCCCGCTCGTTTCCAAAGGGTGCCACGGCATAGAGGAAGTCCAGCTTTACAAGATCAAAATGCCACGTGTCAAAGACCCGTTCAAAAACCCGCCGGAGATAGTCCTGCACCTGGGGATTGTCGATATCCAGTGCATAGAAGCCGCTCCAATTGCAGCCGCAGTACCAGCTTTGCCCATCGGTTTTCAGCAGCCAGTCCGGGTGCTCCCGGTAGATTTTAGACTTTGTCTCGCACACAAAGGGGGCCAGCCACAGCCCAGCCAGCAGGCCGCTCTCATGGCTCTGCTCTACAAAGGGGGCGAGGCCATCCGGGAATTTCTTCGGGTCCGTTTCCATCCAGTCTCCCACAAAGGGTTCCCAGCCGTCGTCGATTTGGAGTAGACTCCCTTTGGGCAGCACCTGCCGGTAGCCCTCCAGGTCCTCCGCCACGGAGGCGGCACTGATATCCTGGTAGCGATTGTACCAGCTGGAATAGCCCGTCAGCCTGGGGGCCGGTCTTGCCGTGCAGCACATGGCCGCGAACCAGGCATCGAACACCTGTTTCTCACTGCCCTGGGCAAAGAACAGGTCAAAGGCCGGGAATTCTCCGCCCGGATGGCGGACTCCGGCGCAGTCCCGGCGGACGGTCAGCTTCCCTGCCTGGGCATCGTAGCCGAAGATGGTGTAGCCTGGGGTTTCATCCAGGGAGCCGATCAGGCGGTAGATATCTCCATTGCGGAAATAGCAATAGGAAAAGCCGTGGCTTTGGCCCTTTTTCCCGCTGTAGGGCACGAAAAAGTAATCCCCGTAGCGGTCCAGACCATAATGCTTCCGGATAAACCCAGGCACACCGTCCAGGCCCCGGAGCTTATCCTGCTTTCCCAGCTCCGGGCAGTGGGTCCAGGTCTGGTAGCCGTTCATGAAAAGCCTTTCCGTCTCCTCCATGGCCCAGGGCAGCTCTGCCCGGGCATCCGCCAAAATTCCTGCCGGGAGCGCCGCCCGGATGCGGAGCACGCCGCAGTCCGGGGAAAAAGCCGCCGTTCCTTCCAAGCTTCCGGCGTCCGTTCCGGCGCAAAATGTTAGAAGCTGTTCCATTTAGCCTTCCTCCTTTTCGATTTCAAAGACAACGCTGACACTTTCGCAGCCCGGGGCGCTAACGGTCAGCTTCGCCTGTCCGGCTGCGCCCACCGTGCGCAGGTAAGTACCGCCCATGCCGCCCTCGGCAGTCTGGATGCCAGGACCCACCAGCTGGGCCGGTCCCTCCAGGGTATATTGCAGAGGCAGCTGGGCATAGGGTGCCACATTGCCGTTCTCGTCCAGAATGCGGACCCGGACCGCTGCCATATCGTAGGAAGCCCCCTCTGTCAGCTTCTCCCCAGAGACGCGGACCTCCAGATGGAGCTTGCTGCCGGGGCTCATGGTCACGGTAGCAACGGTCTTCTCCCCGTCCTTCGCGTCAAACCGCCAACGGGTGGCCTCGCCGCCCCAGTTGCCCACATACTTTCCGTAGAGGTCCACTCCATCGGAAAATTTCATCTTGTAGCGGACCATACACCGGGCCATTTTCAGCTTCTTATTCAAAGGGAGCCCAGCCAGGCCGTATTTTCCGGCGGCAAGCAGGCAGTCCCGCAGGGCATCCGCCTTGGGCTTTTCAAAGTGCTCCTGGGTTTCCAAAAGCTCGCCGATGGTGTCGTCTACACACAGGGGTGGATGGGGCAGCGCCGTCCAGGGGCTGGGCTTCAAGGTTGTCACATACACATCATTCTTATAGAGCTCCACCCGCTGGGCATTGGAGAAGACATAGACCGTGCCCACCTGTCCCGCCGGATAGTCGCCGATGTCCATGGAGGAGCTAACCGCCAGCACCGGTGTCTCTGTCTGAGAGGCATAGACCGCTGCCGCCAGCTTGGGATTGCGGAAGCTGTCCAGAACACCATGATAGCAGATACGGTCCCCGGAACCAAAATCCTTGTGGGTGGCGTAGTCGAACATACACCAGCCGAAGCAGCCCACGTGCTCACCGTCTGCATAGGCCGCGTTCAGCACCCGGGCGTGGCGCAGCGCATGCTCCTGCCGGTGGGGCCAATCGTCAAAGGGCTTTGTAGGGTACATATGGCCATTGCACTCAGAGATCAGCAATGGCTTGTCCCGTTCCCGCATAACGTCCTTTTTCCGCTTTACGCCGGGGTTGTTTCCCGTATGGGAAAAGTCGTTAAAGGCGTACACATCCTCCAAAAGGCTGCTCTTTTCCAGATACCGGACGCCGGAGGTGGCCCGGCTGGGATCCAAAGCGTGGGCAATGGCATTTGTTCTGGTATAGAAGGGGTCGTCATCCTGGCTTTCATTGATGCGTACCCCCCACAGGACAATACTGGGATGATTCCGGTATTGTAAAATCATCTCCTCCAGCATATGGCATGCCAGGTCCTTCCAGGCTGCGTCACCGATGTGCTGCCAGCCGGGCAGCTCCGTGAAGACCAGAAGGCCCATTTCATCACAGGCATCCAGAAAATGCTGGCTCTGGGGATAGTGGCTGGTGCGCACGGCATTGCAGCACAACTCCTGCTTCAGGATGCGGGCATCCTCCCGCTGCAAGCGCTCCGGGGCGGCATAGCCGATATACGGGTAGCTTTGATGCCGGTTCAGACCCCGCAGAAAGGTCTTTTTCCCGTTCAGATAGAAGCCGTCCGCCCGGAAAACCGCCGTGCGGAAGCCGAAACGGGTCCGGCACACGTCCAGCGTCTGTCCCTTTTCATCCAGCAGCTCCGCCATGCAGGCATAGAGCACCGGTGTTTCCGGTGTCCAGGCTGCCGCATCCGGCAGGGAAATGCGCGCGTGGATCTCCGCCGTCTGGGAAAGGAGTTTGGTTTCCACGGTCTCCCCAGCAGGATTCTGCAAAGACAGGCGCAGCTGTCCATTTTCCCGGGGCCGGTCCAGCTTTAAGCTGATGTCGGCCTCCGTCAAAGACGGGGTATATACAAACAGCTCCTCCATCCGGCATTGGGCGGAGGTTTCCAGCCAGACCTCCCGGTACAGCCCGCCATAGGTGAGATAATCAATGACAAAGCCGAAGGGCGGCAGCGTCGGATCCTCCCGGGTGTCCAGGCGGACAGACAGGAGATTTCCCTCTCCGGGGTGCACCAGGTCCGTGATTTCCAGGGTAAAGGCCGTATAGCCGCCCCGGTGCTCCCCGGCCTTCTTTCCGTTGACAAATACCTCCGCCTGGTGGGCCGCACCGTCAAATCGAAGAAAAAGTCTGTCCCCAGACTCCGGCGCCGCAAAATACCGCCTGTAGCCGCAGACCATTTCATAGTCCTTGGGGGCAGCATAGTGCAGGGGCAGCTCCCGACAGGTGTGGGGCAGCCGGACGCACTCCGCCTCTGCCGGTTCTCCCCGCAAAAAAGCATCATCGCAATGTTCCGTGAAAAACCAATCATTGCACAGACTATACTTCATGCCATTCACTCCTTTTTTACACTCTACCGGTATTGCAAACCAGATACAGAATCTGGTGTGTTTCCGCCATTTCCTGCAGCATCGCCAGCGCCCGCCGGGTGTGCTCATCGTCCAGGTTTACAAAGGGGTCATCCAAAATCAGGAAGGGAGTCTCCTCGCCAAACAGCGCATCCACCAGCGCCAGACGCATACACAGCAGGATGCTGTCGGCTAGCCCTGCGCTGAAGCTCTCCACCTCTCGGGCCGCCCCCCGGACATCGATATGGGGCTGCAGATCCTTGTCCACCATCACGCTGCCCAGCTGCCGGGGGAAAAGCTGCTGGGTATAGCTGCGGAACCCCTGCTCGATTTTGTCCATATAGCTGTTTGCCAGAGCGTCCTTGGCCTTTTCCAGCAGGGCCATGGTGCGATCCGTCAGATCGCACTTTCGCTCCGCCTCCCGAAGATCATCCTCCAGGGCCGTCAGCCGATCCTCCCATTCCGGGATGCACTCCACGCTTGCCTGCAGACTTCTGCGCTGTGCCCGGGCCTGCTGCAATTCCTGCTCCAGTTCATCCAGCCGCGCCTGAGTAAGCCGCTCCTGCTGCTCCAGCACCTCTGCCTCCGGCAAAGCGTTCTGCTGCGCCGGGCCCACATCTCCGTTTTTCTTCAGGAAGTCATCCAGCGCATTTTTCGCATTTTCCAGTTCCTCGCAGAGCAGCTTCCGGCGGTGCAGGTCTGTCTCCATCCTTTCCAGGCATTCCGATTCCGTATCTCCAATGAGGTCATACTCTTCCAGAAAATCCCGCACCGTTTCCACAGCCTGTTTGGCCTCCTGCCGGTCCTGGGCATTCTCTATATCGCATCTTTTTCTATTCTCGGCAATGCGCCAGTTCAAACGCCGGTAGGTTTCCAATGCTTCCCGCAGTTTTTTGAGGAAAGCATCGTCATAGCACTCGCCGGGGTAAAAGCGGTCAAACACCTGCCGCAAATCAGACTGCACCTGCCGCAGCTGCGTTTCCGTCCGGCTGCGCCGCTCTGCCCAGTCCGCTTTTCGTCCGGACAGCTCCAGATAGCGCTGCCGGTCCGCCAACAATGCCGCCAACTTTTCTTCCGGGGTTGCTCCATCAAGCGCGTAGTGCTCCAAGAAAGCATTCAGCTGCCGCCGCAGATCCTCCAATGCCCGAACATTCTCCGCAACGGCGTTCGCAGCTGCCTGGGATGTTCGAATTCTATCAACGATCGTCCAGATCAGGGCCCCGACACCCAGCGCCATAGCGCAAATTCCGGGAATCGTCACTTTCAGCAGCAGCCCCAGGATTGCGGACACCAGCCCGAAAATCAGCCAAAAAAGGTCACGCTTTTTCCCAGATCGTTTTGTTTCCGTGCTTTGGCTATTTTGCAGCTCTTCGATGCGCCCGCACTGCCGCTGGGCCTCCCGAATCTGCGCATCGTCCGGGATGCCCTGGGCAAAGGTTTTCGCCAAGGCCTGATAATCTGCCTGTTCCCGTTCCGAAAAGCAGTCCGCATCCCGGCTTTCCAGCAGAGTATCCCGCTTCTGCCGCATATTTTCCCAGGCTTCCAGCTCCTCTTCTCCGGGGATACCCTGGGAGAATTGCCGGTTCAAGGCCTCCAACCGTGTTTTCTCTTCCTCCGACAGACCGGAAGCATCCGCATTGGCCCGGCGCTCGATCCGCTGCCGGGCGTGGGCTGCCCTGGTCAGATTTTCCTGCTGGGCACGCAGCGCCTCCAGCGCCGGATATCCCTTCGGATATCCCTCATCCAGGTCAGAAAGTTCCTTCTCCCGCCCCCGAACCTGCCCGCGCAGCCGCTCCAGATTTTCCTGCTGCAAGTGCAGCGCCTTCTGGGCATCGGCCTGCCGGATTTGCTCCCGCAGAAATGCCTGCTGCGCAGTTTTTTCGTTTTTCTCCCGGTTCAGGACGTCAATCTGTTGGCAAACCGCTTCCAGCAGCTCCTTTTTCTCTGCCACGCTGTGAATGGACGCTTCCAGCTCCCGGCATTCCCGGCG
>OKRU01003253.1_pt1 | contig 13190 bp, 10 predicted proteins | sample 1601131 | NCBI WGS metagenome assembly OKRU01 (sample SAMEA3541558, study PRJEB24748) | human gut metagenome | biome: human gut; feature: human-associated habitat; material: faeces | place: China | collected 2012 | reverse complement strand
TTCGCCATTATACTTAAAATAAAAATCTTCTTCCTGTTAAATATGGATATTTTCCTTCACGTTCTTCAGCAAGTTTATAGCAAAGTTCCTGAGAATAATTTGCCATATTTAATCCATGTTCTGGGAAATATAAATAAAAATAAATTCTAAGTTCATTAGGCAAAAACTTCCATTCTCTTAACTCTTTTTCCGATAAAAACCTCTTTTCCAATTCTGGGATATATTCATTAAAAAATTCCCGAATCCACTTAAGTTGTTCTTCCAAATCTGTAAAAGTTAATTCATCAAATTCTTTCCGTTTTTTAGCTAACTCACATTTCACTTTTTCAATATCTTTTTGAGTAATTTCTTTCATCCCAAATGCCTCCTAACAATTGTTTTTAGAGATTTGTTGATTAAATATCTTTGTTACCATTCGTATAACTATAAGGAATTATAACATTATTTATATAACTTTTCAATATCTAGTAACTATTTATATAATATTATTTAATTGTTTAAACTTTATTCTCTCCAAAAAATTAGAACAAGATTTGAGTTCTGCATTGCCTTGCTCTTTGTCCCATATTTTAGGCTAAGGATTTTCTCTTTAAATATATCCTACTTCAATATTATTTGCAAATATTAGGCTAGGATTTTCCTCCTTTTAATCTTTTATTATTAAATAATTTTAATACTATATATCCTCTAAATAACTACATACTCTTTATTTGACTTAGTTAATGCTTCACAACCGCCTTTGGTAATTAAAACTGTATCTTCAATTCTAATACCAAATTGTCCTGCAATATAAATTCCAGGCTCATCTGTTACAACCATATTTTCTTTTAGTATATTTTCAGATCTTGTACTAATAATTGGTGATTCATGAATGTCTAATCCAACTCCATGTCCTAAAGCATGTATTAAATCATAATTATTTAATCTAAAATCATTGTCTACCATTTTAGCCAACATTTTAGTACTATATCCTTCTCTCATATCATTTAATGTTTGAACTTGATTTTTTAGTACTAAATCATATACTTTTTTCATTTCTTCTGGTATTTCTCCCACAAAAAATGTTCTTGTCATATCTGAACAATATCCATCAATTTTACATCCCATGTCTATTGTTATAATATCTTTTTCTTGTATTTTTCTATCTGTTGGAACTGCATGTGGTTTTGAAGAATTTTCACCAGATGCAACTATTGTGTCAAATGATGTTCCTTCTGCATTTTTATAATAGTAATCATCTATTTCTCTTGCAATTTGCTTTTCTGTCATACCAGGCTTTATATATCCTAATATATATTCAAAACAGTCATCTGTTACTTTACATGCTTTTTGTATAGATTCAATTTCTTCTTCATCTTTTATCATTCTCTGTTTTTCTATCATGTTTTCTGTTTCTACAAAATTGTTTATTTTAAATCTATGCATATATTCTTTGTATTTTGCATATGTTACATAATTTTCTTCAAATCCTACATTTTCGCAAAACATAAAAAAGTTTTCATAATCATCTATTGATAATCCTCTCATATCATATACAACTATTTCATCAAATAATGTTAATGTATTATGAACATCTTCAATATATCTTGAATCTGTTAAAAATATATTTTCTTTTCTTGTTACTAATAATATTCCTTCTGCTTGTATATTAGTTAAATATCTTATATTTACTGGATTTGATACTATCATACCTTGCAAATCCATACTCAATAGTTTGTTTCTCAACCATTGCATTTTTCTATTCATTCAAATTCAATTCCTTTCAATACATTTATACTGCTTTATATGTTCCTAATGTGAATATTACTAAAAGTGTTTTTAATAATATATCAAATGGTACAAATATACTTATAAATGTTGCTATTACTATAAATGGTCCAAATGGTATATATTCATTTGATTTTTTTATTTTGGTAACTATTAATATTATTCCTAATATTGCTCCTATTAGAAATGACATTGCTGATATTGCCAAAATATTTGATACTCCAAAATATAGCCCTAATGCTCCCATTAGTTTTACATCACCAAATCCTAATGCTTCTTTTCCATATATTAAACTTCCTACTAATGTTATTGCTAAAAATATTCCACCACCTACTAACATTCCAAGTAACATATCTACTGTTATTGCTACATTTGACATTCCATATAAAAATGCTATTATTAATCCTATCTCAAACATTGTTAAATTTAATCTATTTGGTATAATTTGTTGTCTATAATCTATTACAAATGCTGATAATAACATTGGTGTTAAAATTAAATATTTTATTAAGTTTAAATTTTCTACCAGCGTTTTCTGTACTCCATACCTATATAATATTGCACAATATAATATAGCTGTAATTAACATTAATATATAATTTGGTTTAAAGTTTATTTTGTATTCTTGGAATATTTCTTTTGAGAATACTTTTTTGTATTCTGGTAATCTTTTATTCATCCAGTCTACAAATTGACCTACTAATAAGCCTAATATAAATATTCCTATAAAAAATCCTATGTGTGTATCATTTATATACATTTTTTCTTGTATGGATTATTTTAATCCATATCTCCTCCTTTGTTTATTTTCTTGAAATATTTTTTCTTTATAAATATTTCTATTGGTCTTTTTACTTTTGTTAGCCATATATCTTTTTCTGCTATTGGTTCTATCAAGATTGTAAACATTTTGCATCTATTTCCACCTAATACATCTGTAAAGATTTGATCTCCTACTACTGCAACATTTTCTGGCTTTTCTTGTAATTCTTTTTGTGCCTTTAATAATCCTGTTTTTAATGGTTTTTTTGCAAAATAATTATATTTTATTTTTAGTTTTTGTGATACTTGCTCTACTTTGTCTTTCTTATTTGTGTTTGATACAATATAAAATTTTATTCCATTATTTTTTAGTTGCTCTACCCATTCTACAGTTCCATCAGGCATATTTCTATCATAATCTATTAGTGTATTATCTACATCTAATATTAATGCTTTTATATTATTCTTTTCTAAAAATTCTATTGATATTTCTTTTACATTGTTAAAATGTGCTTTTGGATATAGTATCAATTTTTTTCTCCTTGTACTTTTTTTCAAATTATATAACAATATTCGTAAAGTTGCAATACTTTTACTGTTCATCATGAAGATTTTCTTTTGATTTTGGTATCTCTAAATTTTTTCCAAGTTGTTCTGTTTCATCAATGATTCTATCTATTAGATTTCTAGCAAATTTATTTTGTATTGTTTTTGGTGAGTTTTGATATTTTTCAAGTATTACACAGTCTTCTGCAAGATTTGTTTGATTTGGTGTTTTATGTTCTGGGTCTAATTCTAATCCTGTTGGTCTTGCACATAAAATTCCTCTTCTTACAGCTCCTTGTAAATCACAAAATTCTTTTCTATATGCTTTTGATTCTAGATATTTTATATAGTCAGCTCCTCCAGATGATAATAATAAATTTTTTGCGTTTCTATATAATTTGTGACCAGCATAATTAATTGGTGTTATAATGTCAAAATCACTAGTTTCAAATCTATCTATGTCTTTTTTCTCCCCTACAGATACTCTATAATAATTTCTCCAATTAAATTGTACTGCTCCCATTTTGATGTTTCTTATTCCTGCATTAACTAATGCTTCTTTGGTCTCTTTTAATGTTGCCCCTGTTCCTACATTATCATCTAATAACAATACCCTTTTTCCTTCTTCAAAAGGTCTTTGACTTGATGTTAGTTCTCTTACATCAACATGATCTAGTTTTGTAGCTTCTTCTACATATTTGCTTTTCAATAAAATTGTATAATCATATCCATACATTGCTTTTAACATTGGTCCTATATATATTCCACCATATCCAGGTGTTACAACTTCTACTTTATTTGAGTCTTTTGCTTGAGATAATGATTTTGCAAACATATATAATATTGCTTTATTATCCATTTCTATTGGTCTTTGTTCTGAGTTTTCATCTCCACCAGGTAATCTATTACCAAGATCTACTTCTATACAATTATTTCCTTGTAAAAGTATTAATATATTTCTAATATCTTCTTCTAAACATTTTTGTGCTTGGATTAATTGAATTAATTGATTTCTTGTATCTTTTCCTTGTACTTTATATTTTATATATTTTTGCAACGATTTTGGTGTCACACCTCGTTTCGGGCGTGTGGTGAAAAGGGAATCAGGTGCAAATCCTGAACAGACCCGCTGCTGTAAGTCCTTCCAAAATCTTTGAATATTCTACAAGCCACTGTCCGCCCGGCGGATGGGAAGGCATTCAAAGAGGGATAAGTCAGAAGACCTGCCAAGACAACATAGTTTTAGTGCTTTCGGGGAATAAAGCAACAAAACATTGAGTCGAGGCATTCTTTATCCATATAAAGGAATCTTTCTCTTTGTTCATTTTTCCTTGAGGGCAAGTTACGAACGCTTATAAGGAACTGAAATGAGATTCATCACAGGACTGCTATTTACATTTATCTGCCTACTGCCTGCAGGTAGTATGGCACAGAATAAGGTCACCTTATCCGGAAAAGTCATAGACCAGCACGGGACACCGATAGCCCAAGCCACCATCGCTGTGGAAAACACCACCTCCGGCACCTATACGGACGACCGGGGGAAGTATTCACTGCAAGTCGCTCCGGGCAAACACACCTTCGTCGTCTCCTTCCTGGGCTACCAAACCGTGAAACAATCCCTCGACATCCGGCAGGATAAAAAACAGAATTTCACATTGCAGGAAAGCGCCGTGGCATTGAATTCTGTCGAAGTATACGGAAAGACCCAAACGCAGAAAGTGAAGGAAGGGGCCTTTGCTGTCAATGCACTCGACATCAAACCGATAGTAAACTCACTAAATAACCTCAACGACCTGGTGAACCGTACAACGGGCATCAAGGTGAGAGAGGAAGGCGGGGTTGGCTCGGACTTCGACCTCTCCATCAACGGCTTGTCCGGAAATTCAATCCGCTACTTTCTGGACGGAATGCCACTGGACACCAAAGGAAGCGGTGTTTCCCTCGCCAACTTACCCATTAACATCATAGACCGGATTGAGATATACAAAGGAGTAGTCCCTGCCAGCTTGGGAACAGATGCACTGGGCGGTGCCATCAATATCATTACAAAGCAGGAGAAGAAGAATTATCTGGATGTATCTTACGGCATCGGCTCCTTCCATACACACAAGACGGACCTGAACACCCAGTTCGTAGAAAAGGGAACCGGACTAATAGTCCGGCCAACCGTTGGCATCAACTACTCCAAAAACGATTATAGAATGAAGAATGTGCAGATGCGCGACGAAAGCGGAGACAATTTCATATATGGCAATCCCAAGCGTTTTCATGACGGCTACTTCTCGCTACTGGCACAGGTGGAAGCCGGATTTGTCAACAAATCCTGGGCTGATGCCTTCTTTGTTTCCGCCTCCTATTCAAAAACAGACAAGGAACTGCAGACGGGGTCTGTCCAAAACAAAGTATACGGAATGGCAGAAAGGAATTCCGATTCCTGGAACATCTCTGCCCGCTATCAGAAGTACAACTTCATCCTGAAGAACATGCAACTGAATGCCTCCCTCTCCCACACCTGGGACCATTCCTTGACCGTGGACACTGCCTATCGGAAGTACTATTGGGATGGAGGATACATCGTGAGCCAGCGCAACGAGATTATGGGCAAAGAACCATCCATGCGCCACTACAAGCGTCCGCTCACCATTATGCGCACCAACCTGGACTATCAGCTGAATACCCATCACAGCTTTAATCTGAACTACCATTTGAGCCGTACCGGAAACGACCGCTTCGATGACCTTGATACCAGCTTCGAGCCGTCAAAAGATGTGGTTACCAAACATATCCTGGGACTCTCCTACAACCAGTCTCTGTTGGATGGCAAGATGGAAAACGTATTCTTCATAAAAGACTACATCAACCATCCCAATATCCGGCAGACCGACCAATCCAGCGTGACCGGCTCGAAGGATGTGCAAGGTTCCACCACCAAGAACTACTTGGGCTACGGTGCTGGACTTCGATACACCATCGTAGAACCTTTATCCATCAAAGTATCCTACGAACATAGTGTGAGACTACCCATTGCCCGCGAGCTGTTGGGAAACGGTACCACCATCTATGCCAACGTGGCACTGAAACCGGAAAACAGTAACAACTTCAATGCTTCTCTATTCGGCACATGGCACCCGGGCAATGGACATACATTCTATTACGAGATGAGCGGATTTTTCCGCAAGGTAAACAACTACATTCAGACCAGCATTGCCGAGAAAGAAGGCACGATGCAATATACCAACGTCCCTGCCGTCCACGTGAAAGGTGTGGAAGGGGAAATACGCTACGACTGGCAAGGCAGACTGCAGCTCTCCACCAACGTCAGTTACCAAGACACCCGCGACCAGCAGAAGTACAAGGGCGACGGAAAACCCTCCGCCACCTACAACAACCGTGTGCCCAACCGTCCCTGGCTCTTTGGCAGTGTAGAAGCATACTATACCTTCCGCAACATCGCCCTGCCCGAAAGCAGACTGCGCCTGGGTTGTACCTATCAGTGGGTGCACTGGTACTTTTTGACCTGGGAAGCTTACGGCTCGTATGACAACAAGGCACGCATTCCCGCCCAGCACATCTGTAATGCCGACATCACTTACTCATGGAGACGCGGACGCTATAATCTGGCTTTGGAGTGTACCAACTTCCTCGACAAGACAGCCTATGACAACTACAAGCTGCAGAAGCCCGGACGTGCTTTTTTTGCTAAATTCAGACTATTCATTAACTAATCATTTAATAATTCATTCAAAATGAGAAAATTCAAATTTACACTGATTGCCTTTATGGCTGCCATGATGGCACTGTCATTCACAGCGTGTTCCGATGATGACCCGGAACCTAATCCTAATCCGGACCCGGAAGTCAATGAGGATAACTATCACTTCGACCTATTTGTAACCGTAGACAAGCACGGCGGGATGAGTAGCAAGAATACCACTATCGTCCATAGCGTCAACTCATTGGCCGCAGAGCAGGGTGTCATCACTGTGAAAAGAGAAGGTTCGGAACTGGGAGATTACTCCATGGAGACTATCTCTAAAGGAAAATATTACTACCAGATTCCCGCAACCAATGACCGTTTCGTGAAATATCAAATCAAGAACAATGCTGTTCAGGTAATTGCAGAACGTCCCTTCAAGACCAACAGCTATAAGGTGCGTGCCTACACACATGCCTGGATTGACGACAATACACTCATCATCATGTCTACCAATGGCGGGAAAGACCAAGTGATTTATACAAAGCTGAACGCAAAAGACCTGACAATCCTCGATGAAGGTACTCTGAACATACCTGATCCTACCAACTGGACCAAGCTGACAAGCTCCGGTATCCTTACCTACCGCAAATCGGACAATAGATTGTACTACTTCTATTATTGGAAAGAAAAAGCCGGTCTGACAATTGCAAGCGAACAAGAGCCTAATTTCCACACAGCCATCATCAATCCGGTAACTATGGAAGTAGAAAAAGACATCAAATCTCCCGTTGAAGGTGAAATGGCAGGAAGTGCCTATGGAGAGCTGATGCAAAACTGCGTGATGTATGACGAAGCAGACAACCTCTACCTGGCTTGTTTCCATGAAGAGGCAAGTGGTATTGAAAAGGGGATGCTACTACGCATTAAGGTAGGCGCAACAGAATTTGACACTTCCTACAACGGTTATCAAAATGCAGACGGTAAGTTGATGACAGTTCAGTATTTAGGAAACAACAAAGCTTTGGTCTATGCTCGCAATGACAAAGCTCCTATCAGCGATAAAGCAGCTGCTGCAGGAATCAAAAAGCCTACAGCTATCGATGCATTCTCACACTACTATACCGTCATCGACCTTGCCACCGGAACCAAGACACGCTTAAGCTATGATGGCAAGGAAATCGGTTACAGCGGCGGTCGCTTCTCACAGCGTTCTGTCATCTTCAACAACAAAGCATACATTGGTGTAAACACTGAAGAAGATGCCAACGCCGTTATCTACATCTATGACATCAAGACCGGTAATGTAGAGAAAGGAGCCGAAGTGGACGGACGCTTCTACTTCGATATGATACGTGTCATAGAGAACGATTAAAACAAGCATCAGTATTTATGAAGAATTTGTTTGTCTTTTTATTCCTTTGTAATTTCCTCCTCCTCTGCCATGCGCACGGGGGAGGCAATTACGAGCACAGCGATATGCTTGCAAGTATGAAACCCGGTGACAAGGCCGCCCTGCTCATGGTGCACTTCGGCACTACGCATGACGATACCCGTGCCCTCACCATTGATGCCATCAACGCCAAGGCACAAGCTGCCTTCCCGGAGTTGAAGTTCCAAGAAGCCTATACGTCGCGCATCATTATCCGCCGCTTGAAAGAGCGCGGCACCACGAAGCTGACTCCACTGGATGCCATGCTGAAACTGCGCAGCGAAGGTTACACACACCTCATCGTGCAGAGCACCAACATCATTGACGGAGTAGAAATGGAATCACTCCTCCGGGATGTGGAAAGCGCACTGCCCTTCTTCAAGGAAATACGCGTAGGTACTCCCCTGCTCTACTCTATAGAAGATGCAGAGAAGGTGGCAGATATTCTGGGCAACCGCTACAACGTCCCGGCACAAGGCAAAAAGGCTGCCAAAGAAAACTTCGTGCTTGTGGGCCACGGCACTTATACTCCTGCCACTGCCATCTACAGTCAGATGGACTATATGCTGAAAGCAGGCGGACTGACCAATTTCCATGTGGGCACCATCGAAGGTTATCCTACCTTTGACACCATGCTGGCACAACTGAAAGCCGGGAAAGCCAAACGTGTGACCCTCATCCCCTTCATGTTTGTTGCCGGAGACCATGCCAAAAACGACATTGCCGGAGAGTGGAAGGAGATGCTCGAGAAAGAAGGCTTCACCGTCAGTGCACAACTGGAAGGACTGGGACAAATTCCGGAAATTCAAGAAATATTCATTGACCATATCCGTTTCGGACTGAAGCACCGCATGCTGGACATCATGACGAAGAAGGCGGCCTATGCTGCCGGAAAAGACACAGAATAATATACCCATTAGTGGGTATTTAGTGTTCTTGAATCATCTTGTACTTTTGCAGGAAAAAAGCGAACGACAATGAATGTTATCACCAAACTGATGTACTCTATTCATAGGATACTGGGCACTTTGCTCTGTATCCTATTTCTCATGTGGTTCCTCTCCGCCTTCGTGATGATGTACCACCGCTTTCCCCGTGTCAGCGCCAAAGAGAAAATGCAAAAGCTGGATATGCTCTCCCAAACCGGAGACTCACTTCCGGACATCTCCTCCGTCACAGCCCGCCTGCCCCGTGGCGTAAAGGTCAGGTCTACGATACTGAACCTCAATGCCGGACACCCCGAGTTCAGCTTTAGTACCACAAAAGGCACGCTTCATTTCCTTGCCGATTCCACCATCTCACGACCCTCTCTGGACAGCGAACACCTGCACCGGACAGCAGCTTTGTGGTGTTCTTCTCCCATTACCCGTATCGACACCCTCCACTCTCTGGACCAATGGATTCCCTTCGCTGAACTGAAAAAGGAAATGCCCATTTATAAAATATACTTTGCCGACGATGCCGGGACACAGCTCTATCTGAGTTCACAAAACGGTGAGGCCTTGCAGTTCTCCAACAGAAGCGAACGCTTCTGGGCATGGCTGGGTGCCATTCCCCACTGGGTATACTTCACCTGGCTGCGGCAGGACACCGTCCTTTGGACTAAGACCGTCATCTGGCTCACAGCTCTGGGTTGTCTCATGGTCATTGCCGGCATTTGGGTAACTGTGGATGTATGGCGTAAGACGCACCGAAGCCGCCATCCCAAGTTCTCCCCCTACCGAAAAAGATGGTATCACTGGCACTACGTCAGCGGAATCTTTTTCGGCATCTTCGTACTGACCTTCACCTTCAGCGGCATGATGTCTCTGGCAGACATTCCCGAATGGATTCATAAACCGGCACTGAAGAAAGGCAGCGCCACACGCACGCTCCATGCCCGTGCCCCACAACCGGAGGATTACCCCTTGGACTACCGCCGTGTCATAGCTGCCTATCCCCAAGCTTTGCAGATAGAGTGGCGCAACTTCCGCGAACATCCCTACTACATCGTAAAAGATAGAAAAAACGAGTATTACATCGATGCCGCCGACAGCCTGCCGCGTCCGTTACAACTCTCCGAAGAAGAAATCCTGAAAGGCGTGGAAAGCATTTATACCTCCCAGCGTGATTCTTCACAACATATCCCCGGCATACGTATCTCCCGGCTCGAACATTTCGAGACCTACTATCGCGACATGAGCAATATGTATCGCGGACGACCCCAGCTTCCCGTCTGGAAGATAACGGTGGACGACCCGGACCGGAGCGTCTATTACATTCACCCGGAAACGGGAATCATCCGCCATGTAGACACCTCCTCCCGCTGGAAATACTGGAGCTATACAGCCCTGCACCGCATGCGTCTGCCCGGTCTGAACTCCAATGCCACCCTGCGCAAGACTGTGCTTTGGGTATTGCTGCTTGGAGGTACAGCCGTTTGCATCACGGGTGTGGCGTTAAGTGTGAATTATATAAGAAGAAAATGTTGTAAAAGACAAAAACGCTATTAACGAGAATAAACTTGTATGAATAAGAAAAGACTTGGAATATTCCTCGGCAGCATAGCCCTATTGATTGTCTGCAGCTTTGCGGCCTATCAGTACTGGCTTGCTCCTACACGTATACTTATTATCAACGCAACCCTGGCACAAGCTGCCGACATTGCCCTGAACAATGACTGCGCCCGGATAGAAGTCACCTGCATAAAAAAAGAAGAGGTGAAGGACCTTTCCGGCTATGATGCCATCGTGATGTACAGCAGAGGGCTATACCTTGACGACGGCCAGATTGCCGAAGTGGAACGGGTGGGTGCCAGCGGAGTACCAGTCTTTACGAATACGTTACGAAATTTCACCCTCTCCCTCAATCACAATGTTACCAATGAACAACAGCATACGCTACGGGAGTATCTCAAGAACGGCAACAAGCACAACTACCGGAATGCCTTACTCTACCTGCGCCACATCGCCACTCCCCACCGGTGGGGACACCAGGATTACGAGCCTCCCATCCCATTGCTGGAGAACATGTTCTACCACCGCGAATACGGCCGCTACTTCAGTACTCCGCAAGAGGTGACCGCCTATCTGAAAGAAAAAAATCTCTACCATGAGGACGGACGCAACCTTGCCCTGATTTCCGGACTCAACTTTCCGATGGAAGGAAACCGTGCCCACGTAGATTCCCTCATCACGTGCTTGACACAAGCAGGCTTCAATGTCTATCCTTTCACAGCCGGAGGTCAACCGCGTGCCGATATGATACGTACCCTCCATCCCGATGCAGTAGTCTACCTGCCTATGGGACGGCTGGGCAATGACTCACTCATCAACTGGCTGCACCAGGAAAACATTCCTTTATTCATGCCCTTCCCGCTGATTCAGCCCCACGAGGAATGGCTGGACCCGGATACCCCCGTCAGCGGTGGCACACTGACCGCCCGTGTAGTGGTGCCTGAGATAGATGGAGGCATGCTACCCCTCTGCATCGCTACCCAAAACGAAAACAAACAAGGATACTATCTGTACACCGCTGAAAATGAACGGATAGATGCCGTAGTGGACCATATTACCAAGTACATGTCCTTGAGAGACATGTCCAACAAAGAAAAGCGCGTTGCTATCTGTTACTTCAAGACTCCGGGAAAAGACGCCCTGCTGGCAAGCGGTATGGAAGTGATTCCTTCACTCTATAACTTCTTGAAACGCCTGCGTTCGGAAGGGTACGACGTCAGTGGACTGCCTGCTACTGTAGAGGAGTTCGGCAAGCGGATACATCGTGACGGTGCCGTCATGGGTTCGTATGCCAAAGGAGCACAAGAACAGTTTTTGAAAACGGCACACCCGATATGGCTTTCTACCGAGCAATACGAACAATGGGCACACGAAGTACTCCTTCCCGAGAAATATCAGGAAGTGACAGACAGATATGGAGATGCGCCCGGCAATCTGCTGGTAACAGAGGACAGTATTGCCATTGCCTGCCTGCAATTCGGCAATATCCTACTCTTCCCCCAGCCCCGCCCGGCATTGGGAGATGATGAGTTCAAACTGGTGCATGGAATGCCGGTAGCGCCGCCCCACAGCTACCTGGCTCCTTATCTGTATATGCAAAAAGGATTCAAGGCAGATGCAGTGATTCACTTCGGCACCCACGGCAACTTGGAATACACGCCCGGAAAGAATGTGGCACAGTCGCAGGCCGACTGGTCGGATGTACTGATTGGTAACCTCCCCCACTTCTATTTCTATACCACCGGAAACGTAGGCGAGGGTATCATTGCCAAACGCCGGACACATGCCGTACTGGTCACCCATCTCACTCCGCCCTACGTGGAGAGCGGTATGCGCCAACGCTATTCGGCCTTGCTGGAAGATATTCACAAAGTGCTGGACGAAGGGACTGCCAAACACCGGGCTCTGGGAATGAACATCAAAAAAGAGGCCATGCGCCTGGAAAAATCAGACAGCGGCAGACAGCGGACGAGCGAAAGCAAGTGGCTGATGCCGCTGTTTTTTTGTTTTTCTTGCACAGAAGGGGAGAAAAAGGATATAATAGAGAATCATATTGAGAAGCCGGAGAATTGATGAGGCGGGAATAAGAAACAGAGAGGAGAATCGATAAATTACGATGAAACCAACTGTATTATTGTATAATTTTACTGATTCCAAAAGAAAAATGAAGGTGCAGCAGGCGCTTATGCCACTGGGATTCCGTTTAAGGGCAGTGAAAAAGGAGGAGTACGGGCTGCCGGTGGGCGTGCTGGCTGGCGTGAAAGGACTGGATGAGGATGTCCTCAAGGAAGCCAGACAGGCAATAGAGACCGGGGAGGAAACGCAAAAAGAAGGGACCGCTCATAAACAGGCGGACGGGAGGCTGCAGCGAGAAGTGCCGGAGAATGATTCTTCCAGGAAAATGGATTTCTCGGATGAGATGGCGATCATGGCAGGCTTTTCTTCCACCCAGATCGATGCATTTATCTATGCACTTCGAAAAAAGGGAGTC
>OKRU01003250.1_pt1 | contig 13192 bp, 10 predicted proteins | sample 1601131 | NCBI WGS metagenome assembly OKRU01 (sample SAMEA3541558, study PRJEB24748) | human gut metagenome | biome: human gut; feature: human-associated habitat; material: faeces | place: China | collected 2012 | reverse complement strand
TTCATAAACCTATAAAATCACGACTTGTGAGAGGACGCTTATATCTGCCCTTCACGCCCTAAGAAAGCACCACAGAATCTGCGACACTACATCCGTTAAACTCCGGTTATAGTGTCCCAGCCATCCGTTCCCGGATTGCCACTCCGGTCGGAGTTCCTGCAAGCCCTCCTTTTCCAGTTTCGCGGATATCCTCGCTCATGCTGCGTCCAATCGCACGCATTGCATCTATCACTTCATCCGGCGGGATTTTACTTGTGATTCCAGCCATGACCATATCCGACGAAGTCATCGCATTAACTGCTCCCATCACATTGCGCTTCACACATGGCACTTCGACCAGACCTGCCACGGGATCACAGGCAAGTCCAAGCAGATTTTTCAATGCCAGGGCTGCCGCATGGGAAATCTGCTCGGCATCTCCACCCATAAGGTATGCCACTCCTCCAGCCGCCATCGCCGAAGCCGAGCCGATCTCAGCCTGACAACCTCCGGCTGCCCCGGCGAGAAACGCCCTGTTTGCGATCACGCCGCCGATTCCTGCCGCCACATAAAGAGCTTCCACCATTTTTTCTTCGGAAAAATGTTTTTCCTCTTCTAATGTGAGAAAAACTGCCGGAACAACACCGCAGGAGCCCGCAGTCGGTGCCGCAACGATCCGTTTCATGCAGGCATTGGATTCACCTGTCTTTAAAGCTTTTTCCATCACTTTTCCAATAAATTTTCCACAGAGCAAAGTTCCTGCTTCTCTTGCTGCATGCATTTTTTCCCCGTCTGTTCCCACCAGACCGCTTGCAGACTTCAGCTTTCCATCATAATTGTCATCTGCCTCACGCATTGCCTGATACATGCCCCGCATCTGCTCAAAGGCTTCTCCCTCGCTGATTCCCTGCTCCCTGCAATCATCTTCCTGCACGATTTTCCAGAAGGGCTTTCCTTCTTTTGTTGTCATTTCGCATATTTCTTCTAAGGACTTATACATTTTTCTCTCCCTACAGTAAACTCAGATATGTTACTTTTAAAATTCCTTCCATCCGTTCTAACCACTTGAGTGCATCCGCCGGAATTTCCTGATCGCACTCGATGACCATAACTGCATTTCCACCGCGGCTTGCACGGTATAACTGCATCGTTGCGATGTTGACCGATTTGTGGGCAAGCATGGATGTTACCTCTGTAACATGCCCCGGCTGGTCAATATTATGCACGATCAGTGTCGGATAATCTCCACTGAAATTTGCTGTCAGACCATCGATCTCACAGATTTCAATACGTCCGCCTCCGATAGATGCCGCGATTACCTCCAGCGTTCTTCCTGATTCGCCTGTAAGTTCCAGTTTGACAGAGTTTGGATGCACATCCCCAAGATCGATCCCGGACAGTGTGAACTGCAATCCCTCACGCTCTGCGATCTCAAAGCTGTGCGGAATCGCCGGGTCATCCACCTGCATTCCAAGAAGTCCTGCCACAACCGCCTTATCCGTTCCATGTCCTTTTCCTGTTGCCAGAAATGATCCGTGAAAAAAGATATCTGCCCTTACCACTTTTTCTGCAAGCAGTTTGTGACAGACTCGTCCGATTTTTACTGCTCCCGCTGTATGGGAGCTGGACGGTCCAACCATGACCGGTCCAATAATATCTAATAAATTCATAATCCTCCTTGTTTTGCGAAGCAAAATGCGAACCCTCTGGTGAGCAGAGGATTTAGCCTCCTTGTTTTGCGAAGCAAAAAACAGGGTATACCAAATCTGATATACCCCATCGTATAGTTTTTGTTGATGAAACATTTTTATTCTAATGTAGAAATTATATCTGCTTTATACCGGAAATGCAAGCGTTACTGCTCACCCGGAAGTAACACTTTTTCCTATTGATTCTGTCAAAAAGAAATGTCATAATATAATCTATACTGTAATAATATAAAAGTACTAAATCATTACCTTATAATATAGAAGTGGTAAAACAGAATCTATTCTGACTAACACACCACTTCCGGGGAGGAAATGAAAATGCAGATAAAATGCGAATACTGTGGTTCCATGATTGAAGAAACTGCAGATAAATGTCCATTTTGCGGGGCAACAAACAATGCAGTCAAACGAACCGCCGATAAAACACCAAAAACAATTGCCGAATTACAGCAGTGGTATCAGGACAGACACCTGCCGCCGTATGAGACAACAAGATTTTTTATTGGCATCAATTATAAGAAACCAAAAGCATTTGGTATTTATCAGGATGGCGACCAGTTCATTGTATACAAAAACAAGGCAAACGGCGAACGTGCCATCCGCTATCAGGGCACGGATGAAGCTTATGCTGTCAATGAACTTTATCTGAAATTAAAATCTGAGATTTTAAATCAGAAGGCAAATAACCAGACAAGAAAGCAACAGCAGACACTCACGCGGGAGCAGAAGAAAGAAAAGCGGAAAAACATACTCATCACTTTTGCGATCTTTTTTGCCGGCTTTGTGGGGCTGATCTCCATTGCCATTATCGATATGCTTGCCAAAGGATTCGGAGCTTCCCTGTTCTGGTCCGTTTTTCTTGCAATCGGACTGACAATCGCAAGTTTAATTCTGGCTGGTAAATTTGGTGGCCGTGTTCCTCTCCTGCAAAAATTTCATGATAACGTAATTGGGGAAAAGTCGTCCGGTCGCGCATTTTTACTGACTTATGTTGTGATTTATGTCATTTCCTTCTGCTTATTATTTGCACCGCTCCACGCTTATTACAATGTCAGCTATTATCGCTATAACGACACCATTTACGCCAACACACGCCATAGCTGGTATGAGTACGAAGACTACGGTTACGGTGGCGATTATGAAAAAGTCAGCAAATCCTCGATTCCGGACGACGTCTTAGCAAATAAAACTGACTATCAGTTCAACTACAATGATGATAGCGAATGGACTTCCAGCTTTACAGAATTTGAGGACAGCAGTTACTATGACGAGCATTATACTTCCGATTCGGATTCTGACAGCAGTTATGACTGGGATTCCGGAGACAGCTGGGATTCTGGAACAACAGACTGGGATAGTGACTGGTAACTATAGAATACAAAGGAGTACATATGGAACATACACATATCGCCAAGGACGGTACTGTTTATACACACACGCATGAGGAAGCACACGAACACGGTCACTCACATTCCCACCCTCACCATCACGAAAGCACAAAGGCAGTTTTAAACCGTATGAACCGTGCGATCGGGCATATGGAAGCCGTTAAGACCATGATCGAGGACGGAAGGGACTGCAGTGAAGTCCTGATTCAGATTGCGGCAGTGCGGTCAGCTATTAACAATATCGGTAAAATCATTCTGGAAGATCACATTAACCACTGTCTGGTAGATGCGATCGAAACAGGTGATGAGCAGGTATTAAAAGACTTAAACGAGGCTATTAACAAGTTTGTGAAATAGCCTCCGGTGCTATATGTTCTCATTTAGTCATAGTTTGTTCATTTTTTATTCATATTTTATAGAAAATCCTGAAATCTTCCTTCTTTTTTTATTTATCTTTCCAATTGTTTTTTTCCCTCATAAGCGATATATTCTTTTAGTATCAAAAATAATTTTTTTACTGTAATTTTACATGTGTTTTACTTGGACAATAAAAGAGCTTTTAAAACTCTTTTTCATTGCAGATTATCATAACTGCTGATAGATGTAACGCACCTGTATTTTTTTTGCAAAAGCGATTGCAAAAAGCTCAGATGCAGACAGGAAAATCAATTTTTTGTATTTTCCTTTGCCAACAAGGAGGGTATATGAAACAGAAATTCAAGTCAGTCAAAGAAAAAATGAACAAATTATTCCAGAAATTTGCACCGGTAAAGGAAAAAGCAGAAGTTTTTCTTTCAAAATTACCAAAAAGGAAACCACACAGTGAGAAATATTATAAGAGAATTGCATTTTTCAATAGATATTCCCTTATTTTCCACTTTATTTTAGCATGTTTTATTACTTTTACCGTAGAAGTGATCTCCAGAAGAGACTTTTTCTCTGCTGTTTCCTTCGTAGGCAATCATACATGGGCTTACCTTTACAATGCCTTTATTGTATTTGCTTCCTTATCAATTGTTTACCTGTTTAAGACAAGAGCACAGCTTCGTGTTCTGATCACCGGACTCTGGATTTTCCTCGGAACAGTCAACGGAATCATCCTTTCCAACCGTGTAACTCCATTCAGCTACACCGATTTTAAAATGCTTCCAGACCTGTTTGCAATGCAGAACACCAATTATTTTACTGCGGAAGAGGCTACCGTTGTAGTAGCTGTGGTTGCTTCTTTCATTATATTTCTGGTTCTCTTCTTTATCAAAGGACCGAAATATCAGGGAAAACGCCACATTGTACTTTCCCCGCTTGCGATCGTTGCACTGTTAGTTGTCGGTATTCCGATCACAACGCAGGCTGCACAGAGTTCTAATATTATTGCCTCTTACTTTGCAAATATTGCACAGGGTTACTCTGATTACGGATTTGTTTATGGTTTCTCTACAAGCGTTGTCGGTCGTGGAATGAATAAACCAGATGATTACTCCAAAGAAACCATTGACGCTATTGAAACTTTAGTGGACTCTTCCAAAGAAGAAACAACTGTTTCTGCTGGCAAAGAGCCAAATATTATCTGTATTTTGCTGGAATCCTTTATCGATCCATATGATGTAAATTTCCTTCAGATGTCAGAAGATCCGATTCCAACATTCCACAGTTTAGAGCAGAACTTCACCACCGGTTATCTTACCGTACCTGTTGTCGGAGCCGGAACTGCCAATACAGAATTTGAAGTTTTAACCGGTATGAGCATGCAGTACTTTGGTACCGGCGAGTATCCTTACAAAACAATTTTAAAACAGTCTGACTGCCCAAGCGTTGAAAGTATTGCATCTGACCTTTCCTCTATTGGTTATGGCACACATGTCGTACATAACAACACTGCTACTTTCTACAGCAGAAACAATGCGTTTTCAAAAATGGGATTTGATACATTTACAAGTAAAGAGTTAATGAACATTACCGAGTACACACCAAGCGGAAGCTGGCCAACCGATAAAGTTCTTGTAAATGAGACTGTAAAAGCTATGGATGCAACAGAAAATCAGTCCGACTTTGTATACACGATCACAGTTGGTTCCCATGGAGATTATCCAACTGAAAAGATTATTGAGAACCCGGAGATCACTGTAACCGGAGCTGCCGATGAAGCCTCCAATAATCAGTGGGAATATTATGTAAACATGATCCACAACACAGATAACTTTATTGCAAACCTCATTGATGCAGTCAACCGTCGCGGTGAGGATACCATTATTGTTATGTTTGGCGATCACCTTCCTACGATGGGTCTTGAAGATTCCGATATGAAATCCGGTGATATTTTCAAGACAAAATATGCAACCTGGAATAACTTCGGTCTTCCAAAACAGGACGCTGATCTGACTGCTTACCAGTTATTAGCACACATTACCGGTCAGATGGGTATCCATGAAGGAACCATGTTTACTTACACACAGACACAGGCAGATTCCTCCACTTACCAGAACGGTCTTGACAATCTCCAGTATGATCTTCTCTACGGTGAGAGATATGCTTACAATGGCGAGGATTTATATCCGGCAACGGATCTTGTCATGGACGTGGAAGACGTCAATGTAACATCCGTCCGCAAAAATGTATTGAATAATACCTTAGCGGTTTACGGTTCCAACTTTACAAAGAATGCCAAGATTTTTGTAAATGGAGAGAAGGTTCCTACCACTTACCTCACCTCCGGAATCCTGACAACTTCTCTGGATAATGTTTCCGATGGCGATGTAATTTCCGTAAGCATCACCGGTTCCCAGGGCATTATCTTACGTGCGAGCACGGATGAAGTTGTTTATGAAGATCCTGATGTGATCACAACTGAAACCGAAGAACCTACCGAGGTAAACGAGACAGAGTCCTCCGAAACCCGAACTACTGAAACAGAAACTTCTGGTACAGGAAACTCTGAGACTGTAAACTCTCAGGAAAATAATTAATCATAAAAAAAATCCCGGATGTGCGACATTATGTACATCCGGGATTTTTTGTAAAGTGATAAAAATGCAATTTTATAAAAGTATGGGTTATACTGATGAATCAACTCACCATATGCATGACTGTCCCCATGAATTGCTTTATAAACCAAAGAGTACTCTTCTTTTTTCATCTTTCACCCACCTTTCATATATTAGATACCTGACCGCACCGCCGGGTTTCAAAAATTTTCTATTGTATCCAATTGAAGTAAAGTATTTTATACAGAAAAAGCCTGCATCTCCGGAAAACTTCCTTCGATGCAGGCTTTTTTCTCTCTTATATGTAAGAATGATCGATTTTTGTCACCACGTAATAGTTATCACCGAAATGCTCATGCACAGACTGGAGCACTTCTGTGAGCAGTTCCTCGTCCGTCAGACGGAATCCAAATGGCGCGAGAATGTCAAAAATGAGGTTCGTATGCGTCCCGCCACTCACCATTCTGAAATCGTGAATGGACAAATCTTCATCAATTGCCTTGATCAGAGATACCATAGCTGCTTTCGTCTCACTCACATGCTCATCCGAAGTCACGACCGGATCCATGTGGATCGTTGCCTCACAGCCAAGTGTCTCGCGCAGTTCATTCTCAATATTGTCTATCACATCATGCAGTTCCAAAATATTTCCCTCTGCCGGAACTTCTGCATGCAATGAGATCATCTGTCTGCCCGGACCGTAATCGTGGACGATCAGATCATGCATTCCGCATACTTCCGAATGTGACATTACGATCTCATCTATTTTTTCTACAAATTCATGTGCCGGCGGCTGTCCAAGCAATGGATTTAATGTCTCTCTGGCAGCGTCAAAACCTGCATAACCGACTAATAAGCCCACAACCAGACCGCAGTAGCCATCAATTTTGATTCCTGTAAAATGGGTGAATACGGATGCCAGAAGAACAACCGTTGTCGCTGCGGTATCACTTAAACTGTCTGTGGCAACCGCTTTCATCGCTGCAGAATCCAGTTTTTTTCCAATAGCACGGTTATAATATGCCATATATAGTTTTACAAGAATGGATGCGATCAGGATCACTGCCACAAGGAGCGTGAACTCTGTTTCCTCCGGATGCATGATTTTTCCGATGGAGTCACGGACGAGTTCGTAACCCATCAAAAGGATTGCCGCAGCCACAACCAGGCCGGAAACATACTCAATCCTTCCATGTCCAAATGGATGCTCCGTATCCGGTTTTGCCCCTGCAAGCTTGAAGCCAAGCAGTGTCACGATCGAAGAACCTGCATCTGAAAGGTTGTTAAAGGCATCTGCTGTGATCGCAATGGAATTGCTTAAAGTTCCTGCGAGAAATTTACCGATAAAAAGCAGTACATTAAATAATATACCGATCACACCGCACAGCATTCCGTATGCCTCGCGCTGTTTTATTTTATCTTCTGAGTCTTTGATAAATATTTTTGCTAATAATGTTACCATGTCACTCTTCCTTTTTTATTCCAGTTTTCCAAAATGTGCAAAAGGCCAGTAAGTAAAAAGTGCCTTTCCTAAAATTTTGTCTTTTGTCACATAAGTGTTACTCCAATATCTCGCATCCCAGGAATCATTCCTGTTATCTCCCATCATGAAGTACGATCCCTCCGGCACCTCAAATGTATATGGACCTGTGGCAACAGTCCATTCCTCTTTCAGATAATCCTCCTGCAAAGGCTCTGCCGATCCATTGATATATATTTTTCCATCCTCAATATCAATGGTATCTCCCGGAAGTCCGATCACCCGCTTCACATAAATCTCGCTCTCATCATCCGGATACCGGAATACAACAATATCCCCTCTCTCTGGCTCACCAAAAACATATGCCAGCCGGTTTCCGATAAAACGGTCTCCCGGCAGGATTGTATTCTCCATTGACCCGGTAGGCACATCCGCATTGATGATCAGAAAGTTTTTGATGAGAAGCGCTGCCACTAAGGCAATTGCAAACGGAATCACCCAGCTCATGATCTCTTTGAAAATGGAGGTTTGTTCCTCATCATTCTCCTGATTTTCCGGTGTCTTAATACCGTCTGCCGTCTGCTCATCTTTATGTTCTATTGGATCATTAAAATCTTCTACCTGTAAATCTTCCATTATCTCTTAATCCTCAATTCATTTTCCTTATGATCTGCTATTCTGCTTTTTGCAATAGCTATATTTTACCATAACTGGAATGAAATAGATATGAGAATTTTCCTGTTGCACAAAAAAGACTGCCGGCAGTTTACCTTTTCATAAATCTGCCTGACAGTCTGATGTGCTTTCCGGAAAAAAGCTCTTAGTACTCTTCCTCTTCACCTTCTTCTTTCTCAGAAATATCGTTCACCGGTTTCTCCAGTCCCTCGATCGTGATATGGTTTTTCTCTGCGTAATCCCATAATGCAGCGTGGATTGCTTCCTCTGCCAACAGGCTGCAGTGAACCTTCACTGGTGGAAGTCCGTCTAAAGCTTCCATTACGGCTTTATTTGTCACTTCCAACGCCTGCTGTACCGTTTTTCCCTTTACAAGTTCGGTTGCCATACTGCTTGTTGCAACGGCTGCGCCACATCCAAATGTTTTAAACTTTACATCCTGGATGATCCCGTTATCATCAATGTCAAGATACATTCTCATGATGTCGCCGCATTTTGCATTACCAACGGTACCGACACCGCTTGGATTCTCAATCTCTCCAACGTTTCTTGGGTTGTTAAAATGATCCATTACTTTTTCACTATACATACTTTTTATCCTGCTTTCTTTGAATATAACCTGTTATTTTGATCACTGTAAAATCATGTGATTGAAAAATTTATTTATTCTGTTTTTTTACGAAATCCTCATATAATGGAGACATACTTCTTAAGCGCTCAATAATCTTCTTTAATTCGTCTACAACAAAATCGATCTCTTCTACGGTATTCTTCTCGGAAAGTGTCAGACGAAGAGAACCGTGTGCAATCTCGTGAGGAAGTCCGATTGCAAGCAATACATGAGACGGGTCTAAGGATCCGGAAGTACATGCGGAACCACTGGATGCACAAACACCTGCCTGATCTAATAAAATCAGCATGGATTCACCCTCGATATAACGGAAACATACGTTTACGTTGTTTGGCAGACGGTCATGTCTGTCACCGTTCAATCTCACATATGGGATTTCTGTTAAAATACGGTCGATCAGATGATCTCTTAAGCTGATCTCTTTTGCACTTCTCTCTGCCATGGTATTTTTTGCGATCTCGGCTGCTTTGCCGATACCTACGATACCCGGTACGTTCAGAGTTCCGGCTCTACGTTTTCTCTCCTGCGCACCACCGTGGATGAAGGAAAGAATCTTCACGCCTTTTCTGATATACATTACGCCGATTCCCTTTGGTCCGTTGATCTTGTGGCCGCTGGCACTCAGCATATCAATGTTCATCTCATCCACATCGATCGGAATATGTCCAAATGCCTGTACTGCGTCCGTGTGGAATAATACGCCATGTTCATGTGCGATACGTCCGATCTCCCTGACCGGCTGGATGGTTCCGATCTCGTTATTTGCTGTCATTATGGAAATCAGGATTGTATCAGGACGGATTGCTGCCTCTAACTCGTCCAGTTTTACTTTACCGTTTTCGTCAACGTTCACATACGTAATCTCAAAACCTTTTTTCTCCAGGTAAGCACAGGTGTGAAGGATCGCGTGATGTTCGATCGTGCTTGTGATGATGTGTTTTCCTTTGGACGCATAAGCGTCTGCGGTTGCCTTTAATGCCCAGTTATCAGACTCGCTGCCGCCGCCTGTAAAATAAATCTCATCTGTCTTCGCATTGATCAGTTCTGCCACGGAAGTCCTTGCTTTATCAACCGCCTTTTTGCTCTCCGATGCAAAACTGTAAATTGCAGATGGATTGCTGTATACTTCTGAAAAATATGGAAGCATCTCCTGTAACACTTCCGGATATACCTGCGTTGTTGCTGCATTATCTAAGTAAATCAGTTTACTCATATCTTTGTACCTCTTTCTATCTCTAAATTAGTTTGTAATTGATATTTCCTAGTTATTTGATATGATATAAGTATTATAACGCATTATTTCCCCTTGTCAAGGTAGGAATTGTTTTCTTTTTTGTACAAGTACGCTATTCTTTTTCATAGCCGCCCGATACCTGACAATATATAAGTATCACGGCAATTCTTCCAGACCGCTGAACATTTTCATGAGTTCTTTTTCTCCATAATCGTCAAAGTCAACAGTGAGCATCATGTCATCCTCTCTTACCACGGAACCTGTGCCGTATTTTGGATGACGGACGCGGCGTTTTTTTTCGGTTACAGTTTCATTTCCTGCTGAAATATTCTTTGTTTCTGTATTCGCCGATGGATTTTTTCCCCCTGATATTTTGCCGGCTTCCTGCAGTTCTCTATGCTCTGCACGCTCTGCAAGGATCTGGCGCTTCAGATCCTGTAAATGCGTTGCCGAGGACTCCCGATTCTTCTCCTGTCCTTCGATCAGATTTTCCGGTATCATGCGCAGATATCTGCTCGGCCCGGGTGCTGCCCGGTACTGTCCCGGACTTGTGTAATAGGAAAGTTCCAGATGTTCCTTCGCCCTTGTGATTCCGACAAAAAAGAGACGCTGTTCCTCCTCTTCCTCCTCAAAACTTTTGGTCTGCAATGGAATCAGCCCATAATTCACACCTGTGATAAAAACATGGGAAAATTCCAACCCTTTGGATGCATGAAGTGTCATAAGCTTTACGGTATCGTTCTCATTATGTATCTCTTTTTTCAAAATATTCATTCCATACAAAGACGCCATATTTAAAAATTCCGAAAAACCTTCCACGACATTTTTCTGCTGCTCTTTCTGGTAGGTGATCATGCGAGTAAAAAAGTCCATGACATAGGTTCTGTCTTCTACATACGAAGCTGTCGTTGGATGAAGATGATTTTCCAGAGAAAAATAGCTCCAGAGGTCTTCTGCTGTTGTGGATTGAGCGTTGAAATAAGCTTGCGAAAATCCAAGCATTTGCTTACGGATATCTGGTTTACATAATTCATTGTTCATCTCCTGTTTTTCTTCTTCTGTAATTTCGTTCAGAAGATCGGTCGTTTTTTCCGCTTCTTTCACCGACATGCCAAGCCCATATCTCTTATCCGCAAGTGCCGCTATGCCAGAGCTTTTGTCTTTCGGATTGACAGAAAAACGCAGTACCCTGATCAGCCAGTCCAGAACCGGGATGTCTTTCACAGTCTTTTTTAACGAAACTTCAAATGGAATGCCTTCTTTTTCAAAAACATGTTCAAAAATTTCTGACTGGTTCTGCAAACGGTAAAAGATTGCTATTTCCCGATATGGAAGTCCTGACACATGCAGTTCCCTGATCCTGTCTGCAAGATAGTCTGCCTCCTGAAACGGATCATACATATTCCGGATCTGAATTTTATCACCGCTCTCCCTGCCGCCCTGCAATGTGCCTCCCTGCTGCATAAAGCACCGTGCCACTGCAAGGATTTCACTGCTGGAACGGTAATTTACCGGGAGTGTCAGCTCCGTTGCCTGATATTTGGTCTTCAGCTGATAAAAAATATGAAAAGCACTTCCACGCCAGCTGTAAATGACCTGATTCGGATCACCTACTGCAAAAAAACAGGTCTGTGGTTTTTTCAGGCAGTCGATGAGCTCTAACTGTTTCTCATCGCTGTCCTGCACTTCGTCCACGATGATCCAGGAGATGTCTTGCATTCCTGTATTCTCGTTGTCTTGCATGTTCGCATTCTTTTTTGATACTTCTTCTATTTCTGCTGACATCTTCACCAATTTACATGTGTTTTCCAGCAGCTCATCAAACGTCATTTTATCCTGGCGTCTCTTTTCTTCCTTTAGCAATGCCTTTAATTTTTCAATATCATCCTGATATTTGCTGTTTTTTTGTTCCAGACGCTTTTTCAGCCGGTTTTTATATTTGATTTTCAACTGATAAGTTAAGATCACCTGCTCTGCCATCTCAAGTTCTTCGTCCGGATCCATCACCATAAATTCTTTGGTATAACCCAGATTTTCCACCGGAAGCATTTTCTTCAACATCGTAAGACACACACTGTGAAATGTTCCAAAGCCCCACAACTGTTCCGTTGTGATCTCCGGCTCCAGCGCATACAGACGCTCTTTGATCTCATCCGCAGCCTTATTCGTAAAAGTCAGAACGACCATCTGTTCATATGGAATCTGCTTCTCGTAATGCAGATACATGACCTTTGTGATAAGAACCGTCGTCTTACCGCTTCCCACATTGGCGTTCACAAGACAGGCGCTGCTCTCATCGAAAACGGCTGCTTTCTGGTATTCATTTAGACGTTGTAGCTGTTGTGTGTAATTCAAATTCAATGGCATTCCCTGCTTTTTCTATAACAAATTAATTTTTCAATGCTGTGATTGGCACTACATAGACTCCATCCGGGCGCATATATGCTGCATTGGAAAGTCCACAGACAACACATAAGGCTGCCGGCTCTTTTCCCCCATCTTTCCTTATCTCATTACGGATACGTGTTAAATTTTGTGCCGCCGCATCAATCTGATTTGCCCCAAGTTTTATCTCGAAACCGCACCATTCTCCATTCGGCAGTGAGATAACCGCATCCATTTCGTTGTTATTATAGTCCTGATAGTGATATAATTCCGCATCGAACGATTCTGCATAAATTTTCATATCTCTCTCACAGAGAGCTTCAAACAAAAATCCCAATGTATTCAAATCATTCAATAACATTTCCGGTGTTGCTTTTAAAAGTGCCGCTGCTAATGACGGATCAGACAAGTGTCTTTTTTCAGCCTGTTTCACTCTTACAGAAGAACGTAATTTCGAATCATAAGGCTTTTGATTATCTGTTAAAAATAATCTGTCAAAAATATCCAGATAACTTGCAACGGTTTCTACATCAATATCTTCATCATCAATTTCTTTCATATCATTTTTTAACTTTTTATTTGTTACCGTTGTTGCTTCATTTCTGGCAAGTGAACGCAATAACAATTGCATTTTATGTTTATCTCTTTTTACATGATCAATCCGGTATACATCATCATCCAGCACTGCGTTAATATATTCCACCGGCAGATACGCTGCCTGTTTTAAAGT
>OKRU01003245.1_pt1 | contig 13209 bp, 10 predicted proteins | sample 1601131 | NCBI WGS metagenome assembly OKRU01 (sample SAMEA3541558, study PRJEB24748) | human gut metagenome | biome: human gut; feature: human-associated habitat; material: faeces | place: China | collected 2012 | reverse complement strand
GGTATTATCCGATTGGAGAGGGTGACATTGTTATCTGTAATCAGGGTGTGCTGCACGGCGAGGAACCCGATCAGGTGCGGCAGATCCGGTCGTACAGCGTCGCAATTACCGATGTCAATGTAGAAGGTCTGCCGCCCAACTGCCTGATCGCGGAAGGGGAGTGTCCGGTCGTCTCGTGCGGACAGCTTGCCAGGCAGGTAGGCGAGACCATGCACCTGCTGTATCTGCTCAGCGCCGATGCGGGAAACCTGCATGCCGTGTGCTGCAGTCTGGCAGAGGCAATGCTGAATCTGACCGATTCCCTGCTCCGCCGTCGTATCCACCAGCAGGAGCAGCAGCGCAGCGATCTGCCCGATGGGCTGGATGGGGCTGTTTACAAAGCACAGCAGGCTCTGGATGCCAAGCAGCGCGGCGCTGAAAACCAGACGGGTGAAGCGCAGGGGGAAGGGAATGAGCTTCCTGGCGCTGACAGCGCGGATGGAGAAGCAGAGCACATAGCTGGCCAGCGTTGCAATGGCAGCGCCCTGAATGCCAATGCGGGGAATGAGCAGCAGGTTCAGGAGGATGTTGGCCAGAGCCCCCCACAGGGTGGTCCGGAAGGAGAGACGGCTCTTTTCCGTGACCACATACACGCTTCCCATGAAGGAGGCAAAGGCGGAGAAGACCATGGCAATGCTGAGCACCGGCACATATTTCCAGGCTTCAAAGTAGCGGGCGGCGGAGAGCAGCCGAATCTCTACCCGGCACAGGACGATGAGGACGCTGCCCGCCATGACCATGGCGGAGAGAAAAGCGCTCCAGACCTGACCGTAAAACCGGATATGTACCTCCCGGTCGCCGGTGGCTTCCTCAATGGCGGAGAACTGCCAGGCCTCCAGGAAAATGGTGGAAAGCAGGGTCAGAACCGTGGGAATTTTGCAGGCCACGGCGTACAGACCGTTGGCCTCTGTGCCCAGAAAATAGGCGATCATGTACCGGTCCGACACGCTGGTGATCCACCAGAAGATGGTGGTGGGAATCAGGGGGATGCTGTAGCGCAGCATGGATTTCCACAGGGGCTTTTCCGGATCGGGCGTACAGACCGTCCAGAGCTTCTCGTGCAGCACCAGATACAGTGTGCACAGCCCATCCGCAGCCACGACGGACATCACATAGCCCAGAACTCCCAGCTTGAAGAACAGCAGGAAGAGAATATTGAAGAAGATGACCAGGGCAGTATTGAGGATGCCCTGCAGGGCGAACAGACCGGTTTTTCCCTGGGCCCGGACATACTGGGCGCACAGGCTGTGCAGGTTAGAGGCCAGGGTATAGGCGCAGATCAGCACCGCATATTCCTTGAGAGAGCTGCTGTAGGATAGCAGCGGACAGGCAAGCAGCAGCACTGCCGAGCCAAGGAGAATGGTGATCAGCCCGCCGGTAAAGACGGTTTTTCGCTGAGAGACCCGGTCCAGGGCGAAGCGGAAGACGCCATTGGTAATGCCCAGGGAGGCGATGGGGATCAGCAGATTGGCCGTCTGCATGATCAGGTCTGCCGTGCCGTAGTCCGAGGGACTCAGCACACCGGTATAGAACCGGACCATCAAAAAGGTCAGCAGCTTGGAGCCAAAGGTGCCAAGACCCAGCAGAAAGGTATTATTGAGAAGCGTTTTGTATTTTTGGTTGTGCATATCTGTTTTCCAGCCTTAATTTTCTTCTAAGTGTAAAGATATCCCAACTCCTAATTATAGACAGAACGTTACAGAATGTCAAACAGAAGATGGGGTACGAGAAAATGACATTTTTCTGAATTTCACTCTTGACAAACTGGAAAATGCGTTGTATAATACCCAAGCATTCGGCGGAAATGCTGCTATAGCTCAGCCGGTAGAGCGCATCCTTGGTAAGGATGAGGTCGCCAGTTCAAATCTGGCTAGCAGCTCCAATAAAACGTCCGGCCAATCGGCTGGGCGTTTTTTAAATATTTTGCCGGAAGAACTGGCGACCGAATCCCAAGCGCGAAGCGCTTTTTTAAATAAGAGGTCGGAAGGGTTTCCGAAAAGCGCAGCTTTTTGGGAAGCCGGTAGCCAGTTCAAATCTGGGGAGCTTCTCCAATAAAACGTCCGGCCAATCAGCTGGGCGTTTTTGTTTGCGCAGCCACCACCGCTGCGGCGGGGGAGATTAGAAAATACATAAAACGAAAAGGAGAATGACCATGGCACAGACCGGTACATACACCATTTCCCCCAGGGCTTCTCAACGGCTGGATCTGGCGAAGCTGTGGTTTTCCTTCATGGTGGTGTTTATTCACGCCAATCAGGAGGGGGTCAACCTGGTTGGGGGGAATATTGTGTTCGAGACCCCTGCCTGGCTGGCGCTGATCAAGCGTCTGGGCTCAGATATCATTCCCCGGTGCGCCGTGCCCGGCTTCTTCCTGATCGCCGGAGTGCTGCTGTTCCGGAAGCCTTTTTCCTGGAAGGAAAATATGCGCAAGAAGTGCCGGTCCCTGGCGGTGCCCTATCTGCTGCTGAATACACTGTGGATTCTTTTCTATCTGGTCTGCCAGTCTCTGCCGGTGGTCTCCGGCTTCTTCACCCAGAACCCCATTGCGGCCTGGGGATGGCTGGACTGGCTGGATGCTTATACCGGCTTTCGCGCAGGCGGGCCTATGGTGTACCACCTGTGGTTTTTGCGGGATCTGTTCCTTATGAATCTCATTGCCCCGGTCATTGGCTGGGTGACAAAAAAGGCGCCTACGGCTTCTGCAGCTCTGGTGCTGGCGCTGTATTTGCTGCGGGCGAAGACCCGTTACTTTGGGATCTCCATTGAGACCATCTGCTTCTTTACCCTGGGGGCCTGCCTGGTCCGGTGGGATGTGCATCTGGACAGCGTGAAGAAGAAATGGCCCATTGCAATCACCTATGCAGTGCTGGTGATCGCCTCGGTGGTGACCGACACACTGGTTGTGAAAAAGCTGTGTATTTTGACGGGCGTGGTTTTCTGGCCGGTGTGCACCACGGATTTTGCCCCCGGCCGGTTTTTAAAATGGCTGATGCCCTTCTCGCTGGACATTTACCTGTTCCATCAAATGACCATGACCGTCTTCTTTAAACTGGTCAACAAACTGGTGTATCCGACCCCTGCTGCCCAGCTGGTGGAGTATTTGGGGATGCCCTTTGTGATGTTCGCGTTCTGCACCGGTTTGGCGGTGCTGCTCAGAAGATTTCTGCCGAAGACCTACAGCCTCCTCACCGGAAACCGGGGAAGGGCAAGAATTCCGCAGACATAAAAAACAGGCCGCCCTGCGCTCCCGGAAAATCGGGAACGCAGGGCGGCTTTTGCGGCTTATGTCAGATGCAGCAGCTTTTTGGCAGCCTTGCCCAGGCGATGGACGGTGCTGCTCAGGGGGGAGTCTCCGTGGGCGAAGGTCCGCAGACCGTGGAGGAGCCATTCCTGCCACAGCTGACGGCAGCGGCTGCCGAAACGGAGGTGGCCATAGCGCTGGTAGTCATGCATATCCCGCTTGGCGCTGCCAACAAAGTGGATGTTGTACATTTGCTGTGTACCGCCGGAGACGGGGTAGAAGATCGGCAGGCCGCCGTCCTTTGGAATGGTGAATTTTTTCATGCGGGTGCGCTTGTCCACCAGAAATTCATTGTCGCTGTAGTTGACGGCGAACCAGACGGTATTGTTGAAGGACTTCCCATCCTCCGGGACGGACATATTGTAAAAGCGCATTTTGGGCCGGTCCTGAACCCAGAGATAGATCAGGCTCATTTCCGTTACGCCGCCGGGAATATTGTGGGCAACGTGGTAGTCGTATTTTACCCGCAGACGGTCCAGGTGATTTTCGTAGCTGTCCTGCAAAAAGGTAAGAAAATCGTCCAGAGCGTCCAGCGTCCAGTAGGAGATGCCGCAGTTGGCAAACCAGCGCAGACCCTGGGTATCCTCCTTGGAAAAGTGCTGATTTTCGTCGATGCAGCAGGCAAAGTCACATTCCCGGAATCTGGGGAAATCCGTTAAATCCTGGTAGAGCAGAATGTCGCTGTCCAACAGAACCGCTTCGTGGAGGCCGTTTCGGCGCAGATATGTTTCCATCAGGAACAGGCGCCGGAAGAAGATAAGGGAATTGGGGTAGTAGGGGGCCAGATCCACATAGACCCGTTCAAATTCTGCCAGGCGGGAATCCTCAAGGGCCTTGGCATCGGCAAAGGCAACGCCCTCCGGAAGCAGGGGCTTCCAGTTGGTACTGCCGAGGAGAACCACGCCAGGATTGTACTTTACGGTTTGATTCAGGCAGTCCAATAAGTATTCATTGCCGGACGTGTCAGCGCATTCGTGATGTACGATGATCGGCAGAGACATAAAATCACATCCTATTTGTATTTGATTTGCCGCATTCCCTTTTGAGAGATTTGCAGATTAGACAGAAATAGCGGCATTTGACTGTATTTCTGCTTCACATTTTCTTCTGCTCCTGCTATGCTGGACCTTACCCACAAAAAGGAACAGGAGGAGACCATTTGAATATTTATGGGTATGCACGGGTCAGCAGTCGGGACCAAAATGAGAAACGGCAGATGATCGCACTGCGGGAGATAGGCGTTTCGGATAGAAATATCTATCTGGACAAGCAGTCGGGAAAGAACTTCGATCGCCCCGAGTACAAAAAGCTTCTGAGAAGATTGAAGCGGGACGACCTGCTATGCGTGAAAAGCATTGACCGCCTTGGCAGAAATTATGAGGAAATCCTGCATCAATGGCGGTCTTTGACAAAGCAGAGGGGAATCGACATCCTTGTGATCGATATGCCGTTGCTTGACACACGCAGGGGAAAGGACCTGATGGGTGCATTTTTAAGCGATATTGTCCTTCAGGTGCTTTCGTTTGTGGCCGAGAATGAGCGTTCCGATATCCGGCAGCGCCAGGCAGAGGGGATCGCGGCGGCAAAAGCCAGAGGCGTGCGTTTTGGAAGACCTCCACAGCCGCTGCCGCCTAATTTCCAGGATGTATACAGAAGGTGGAAACGTGGAGAAATAACCGCAACGGCAGCTGCGAAGCAATGCAATATGCCCCTTTCCACTTTCCGGAACAAAGCCCGAACGTTCGAAACGGATGCAATCGAAGAAAGATGAACGGCCAAAAGGTGTACCTTTATGCCGACGAAAGCCCCTGCAATTTATACCTCATTATATCATTCCCTGTTTCAAAAGTCTATCCTTCTCCGACTGCTTTTTTCCGCGAATATGCCTGTTTTCGGTGTTTTGAACTTTTGCCAACTTTTGCCAAAAGGTACACCTTCCTGTGAATACCCTGAAACGATCGAAAAAAGCAGACCGCCCCGCTTTGCTGGACAGGCCAGAAAGGCGGAGCGGTCTTTTCGCTCTTGTAAATAGCCGCAGTTTGCGGTAAAATAAAAATCACTAAAACAGAAACGGAGAAAAGCTGTGGAAAAAAATGATGATTCCCGCCTGGGCAACACCTTGCGGAATTTTAAATTTGGTGCTGCTGCGCAGCTGGTGGTAACGCTGTTGGGATTTGTGTCCCGCACAGTGTTCATCCGGGTGCTGGGAATGGAGTATTCCGGTGTCAACGGTCTGTATACCAGCATCCTGGATGTGTTGTCTCTGACGGAGCTGGGGCTTGCGGATGTGGTGATATATTCTCTGTACAAGCCTCTTGCTGAGGGAGATACGGACCGGCTGGCGGCGCTTATGGGCTACTATAAGGTGATTTATCGGTATATTGCCTTGGCAGTCGGTGTCATTGGCCTGTGCCTGGTGCCCTTTTTGAGAGTGCTGGTAAAGTCACAAATTGATCGGTTCCATCTGGTCCTGTATTATCTGATGTTTCTTGCCAATTCCGTATGCTCCTATCTATTGGTGTACAAGGCCAGCATCATCCAGGCGGACCAGAAGCGCTACCTGATCTCCAAGTACAATATGCTGTTCAAGCTCCTGGCAACTTTACTCCAGATCGTGCTCCTGCTGGTGCTGCGGAATTTTACCGTGTATCTCTCCATCCAAATTGGCATGACGGTGGTGAACAACCTTTATGTTTCCCGGAAGGCTGACCGGCTCTATCCCTGCCTGCGGGAGAAGCGGGAGCTGCCCAAAGAGGAGAAAAAGGCCATCTTTCGAGACGTTCGCCATATGTTTTCCTATAAGGCGGGGGGACAGCTGCTGACCGGCACCGATAACCTCTATATTTCCTCCATGATCAGTACGGCGACTGTAGGTATTTATGATAATTACACCATGATACAGACCATGGTGGTGTCTGCCTTTACCAACACGCTGAATCAGGCGGTCCTGGGCTCCATCGGCAATCTGAACGCCACCGGTACACAGGAACAGAAAAAGCGGATCTTCGATGTCTATAGCCTGGTGTTCAGCTGGATAACAACATTTTGTGCATTGTCCCTGTTGGCACTGTATAATCCCTTCATCCGCATCTGGGCGGGGGAGGACTGGCTGCTGCCTATGTCTACGGTGGCGGTAATATGCCTGAACTATTTTCTACCCAACGTCTTGACCCCTGTGTGGAGCTACCGCAATACAACGGGGCTGTTCCGGGAGACGCGGAATATCCTGCTGTATGCGGCGGGAATAAACCTGGTGCTGTCCTATTTCATGGGGCTGCGCTGGGGACTGACGGGAATTCTCGCGGCTACTGCTGTGTCGCGGGTGCTGACATCGTTCTGGTATGAGCCGTATCTGCTGCATAAGCGGATCTTTGGCTGTTCCAGCATTCCTTTTTTCCTGCGGCAGGGAGCGTATCTTGGCGTTGTAGTGCTGTCCTTTGCAGCCATCACCCTGGTCAGCAGCCTTTGCGGCTTGGGCGTGTGGGGGGATTTCTTCCTGCGGGGCGTTCTTTGCCTGGTGATCCCAAATGGGCTGCTTCTGGCCCTCAACTTCCGGACGGAGGCCTTTGGCTACCTGAAGGAAAAACTGCTGAAAAAGCTCGGAGGCTGATATGCGTTCGCAAAAGCTGTTGGAAACCTATGCCGGGGACATCCTCCATTCCAAGGGCATGGACATGGAGAAGCGCTTTTTCCAGCACGGCACGGTGACGGTCTTTGACCACAGCGTGGCGGTTGCGCTGATGTGCCTGCAATTGGCGGCACTGCTGCGGCTGCGGACGGACACCCGCTCCCTGGTCCGGGGAGCGCTGCTCCACGACTATTTCCTCTACGACTGGCACATCAAGGAAAAGGGCCGGCCGCTCCACGGCACCCACCATGCCCGCCGGGCCATGAAAAATGCGGAGCGGGACTTCGGCCTGAACAAGATCGAGCGGAATATGATATTGGCGCATATGTTCCCGCTGAATCTGACCCTGCCCAGGTACCGGGAGAGCGTGCTGCTGTGCACGGCGGATAAGCTCTGCGCCCTGCGAGAGTCCGCCCGAGGGGTGCTGCACAGAAAAAAATAGGGCCGCCCTTTCGAGTCCCGCCACAGATACAAAAAACAGGACACCCCTAAAGGTTCAGTATCAAGGGGTGCCCTGTTTTTTTGGTGCACCAAGGCAATCCAAATCTGAACCGGTATTGTTCTTTACGGCTTCTTTCACATCGTCCAAGGTGATGGTTCTGGTGCCGCCCTTATAATTGAAGGTAAGAACCAGTTTATCACAGTACAGGTAAATGGCGTTCACAAAGGTGTCGATCAGCATTTTGCGGTGGGACTGTTGACGCACATCCAGCTTGCGGAATTTGTGGAGCCAGAAGACAACGAAAGAGGTAAGCACCGCAGTAGCCGCAGAACAGTTTGGTAGTCAGCAGATAATCGTCCTCGGCCTTGTGACGGGCCGGGGCTTTTCTGTTTTGTGCCAGCTTCTCCTGAACCCGATCAAACAAATCCTGGGGAACGATAGCGGGGATTCCATCGGGTACGAAGATGTCCCGGTATCTGTATTCCCCGATGTAGCGGCGGTTGCTCAGCATGTGCTGGATGCTATTGTAGTTCAGAGGCTGACCACGGGTATTTCGGACACCGCTCTCATTCAGCCAGTCCCGTAGATCCTTCATCGTCGCGCCCTTGTCGTATTTCTTGAACACGTCCAGAACAAAGGGAGCGGTCAGCGGGTCAATCTGAAAATGCTGTTCCTCATCAATCACATAACCGATAGGCAGCGTGCCGCCGTTAAACTTGCACTTCAGCGCATTTTCTTTTCTGCCACGGATGACCTTTTCCGACAGATCGGCGGAGTAGTATTCGGCATAACCTTCCAAAACGGATTCCAGAATGATGCCTTCCGCACCTTCCGAAATCACTTCCGTTGCGGACACCACTTTCACGCCGTTCCGCTTCAACTGTGCTTTGTACCGTGCACTGTCATAACGATTTCTCGCAAATCTGTCCAGCTTCCAGACGATGACCATGTCAAACAGCTTCTTGCCGCTGTCCTGAATCATTTCCTGAAAATCCGGTCGGTTGTCCGTCTTTGCGGAATAGGCGCGGTCAATGTAGTGGCGGAGAATCGTGATGCCGTTCTTCTCAGCAAAGGCGGTGCATTCCCGAATCTGACCTTCGATGGATTCCTCCCGCTGGCTGTCGGAGGAATAGCGGGCATAGATGACTGCTTTCATTCTGCATCCCCACTTTCCAGTGTCAACGCCTGCGTCAATTCACGCAGCCTGTTTTCCAGCAAAGTCTTGTCTGGCAGATGCAGGGTATAGTCCGCAACCATGGTGGGGGACATACTTCTGCTCAAGGCATATTCCACAACTGTATCATCCTTGCTGGTGCAAAGAATCAGTCCTACGCTGGGATTCTCATTGGGCTTTCTCACATCCCGGTCAAGGGCTTCCAAATAGAAGTTCAGTTGTCCCAGATGCTCCGGGCGGAATTTGTCCACCTTCAATTCGATTGCCACCAGACAGGACAGCGCACGATTGTAGAAAAGCAGATCAATGAAGAAGTCGGTGTTCCCCACCTGTATCCGATACTCCTCACCCACAAAGGTGAAGTCCTGACCAAATTCCAGAATGAAGTCCCGCAGATTTGCGACGATACTTTTACGAAGATCCTTCTCTTTGTATGGTTCTTTCACATCCAGAAACTCGAATACATAGGCATCCCGAAGGGCAACCAGTCCTCCGCTTCTGGTCAGCAGTTCTTTGTTCTTCGTATCGGACAGCATGGTTCTTTCAAAGAGCATACTGCTGATCTGCCGATCCAGTTCCCGCTTGGAGTAGTTGTTCGCCGCACAAAGCCGAAGGTAAAATTCCCTTGCTTCATCTGTCTTGCAGCCGGTCAGAATCAGCAGATTATTTGTCCACGAAATTTCTCTCACCAGTGGTGAGAGTTTTTCGTTGCCGCGGTAAGTTTCATAGAACTGCTTCATGCGCCAGATGTTCTGGGCCGAAAAGCCTTTAGAGGCTGGATAGCGATGGCGGAGAAACTCGGAAAACTCGGTGACAACGCTTTTGCCCCAGCCATCAGCCTCAACCTTCTGGCTGATGTAGGCACCGATTTCCCAATACATATTAATCAGCTCCGCATTTACTGCCCGCATAGCTCGGGTTCTGGCATTGTCGATGATCTCTAAGATTTCATCGAACTGATTACCCATGAATGTCAAATCCTGATTCATTCCTGTCACTCCTTCAACATTTCCCGAAGGGTTTCTTTCAGCCGCTCATTGATGGGAGAGCCGGGGTCAAAGCACATCTCGATGAACTTGTCCATCTCTGGATAGACCTTTTCGATTTTCATTTTCCCCTCATACAGCTTACCCTGGGGGTTGTCCGTGCGACCAAAAATATAATCCAGCGACACATCAAAATAATCCGCATACCGGACCATCACATCCGCCGGGACATGAGCCTCGCCGCTTTCAAAACGAGCAACCGCCGACTGCCAGGAACCCACAATGGCTGCAACCTTTGCCTGAGATAGCTTCGCACTTTGACGCAGTTCCCGCAATCGTACTCCGATGGTATTCATAACCGCCACCTCCTGATTCTCGTGTGATTAGTATACCTGATACCGCATATAAAGTCAATCTTAAATCAACATAATAGCGTTGCTTTCATAGGGGTCACACACAAAACGTAAGCGCCGGTCAGGTGTGCAACTCACAAGGAACTTGTGATTCAAAGGGCTTGGGATGCTTCCCAACAAGCAGAAAACGCCCAAGTCTGCCGAAGCAGAAATGAGCGTTTTTCGCATATGGCGCGCTATAAGCATTGCAAATGCGAAAAGCCATCCATTCCGCTTTCACAGAGTGAATGGTTTTCTGCTTGTTGAGGCGCTGCCCCAAGCCCCGATAAACGCAGTCTTTCAGACTGCGGCTGCGCGATTTTGCGAATCGCTTTTGTAAAAATGAGCCTGACTTCTGGGATTAAAGAAAGCAAGCCCAGTTTTCATAAGCTACCAGCAATCATGCGTATCTGCTCTGTTCGTGGCTGTATCACACCCGCAAGAAAGACTGCTGATAAGATCAGCCCGGAACCCAAACCTTTGCCCCGGCATTGGCTATCATTTGGGTGATACCGTCATTATTCAGGTAGACATATTGATATCCACCGTGTCCATACAAAATCTGGAACTCAACCCGCCACATTCCGGCGGCTTCATCCCGGTAAACAACGATCTTGGTGTAATCTACATTACATTCCTTCACCGCCTGTGCAATGGCCTCCGGGGCGTTGGTAACAGGAGAGACTGTCGTGTTCTGAAAAGCAACGTTCAGGGGCGTCCGTTCCTTCTGATCCTTTTCCCAGGAGAAGTCCCGGTAGAAATTCACATCCTGATCGGCAATTTTCTTAGAAATGGATGCAGCATCGGTATCACAGATTTCGATTGTCATTGTATTGGTAACAGGTACAAAAGCATTTTCTGCATAGAATCGTTTTTCAACTCTGGTTGACACGATTTTCTTCAGATTCCCCCCATCATCAAACAGGAAGGAAACGGTTTCTGTTTGGTTATCAACGTCATAAGTCTTGCGCTGGAAGGTGATTTCCTCATCGCTGATGATGCCGATTCCATCCGGGAACTGGACGGAGTTCGGTTCATAGTATGCTGCCCACCAGGCCAGCCGTTCATCATCCAAAGCCGGCCAGACACTCCAACCCGCGACAGGCGTATTGCTGTCATATTCTGTTTCGTTATCCAGACGGTATTTGACGCCATCCTTTTTCATCATGCCGTCCACAACGTGGCCTTCTTCACGGGCAAACAATTCCAGATAATCCTCACCGGACTTCCAAAATTCCGAATAGGATGTGTTTTGACCATCATCCATCCGAATACCTTCCGGGATCTCACCATATTCCGTAAGCTGGCTCAGGTACACATGATAGCATTCCCGGTTCAGGACCGCGTCAATGGCATCGTTGCATTTCTGAATGGCTTCCGCATTTGTCATATTGGAGTAATCCGCAATGTTGAATTCTACACGAACCTCTGGCTGTCCCTCCACGACGGTGGTGGTGAGGCGATAGGTTCCGGGGTTGAGGCGGCCATAAACCAGGCCCCAGGAGTATCCCAGATCCAATTGACCGCCTGTGAGGTATTCCCGCTTTGACCATGTTGCGTCTTCTATTCTCTTTGGCAGTTCTTCCCAACCGGTTTCTGTCTTTTTCTCCAGATAGAAGGGGCCGTTGATAATTTCAATGGCATTTTCAGCATCATCCTGGTTTTGCTGCAGAAAAGCCTCGTTCTTAATGGTACACATAAGGGCAATGCCGGTAGGGCTGACACCGCTTATGGTCAGCTCAATATCCTCATAGTGAATATCTTCCCCTGTGAGCCTGGGCAGAGATGTAAAGGGGGATTCTGCCCACACATAATGGATTGCCATGGCACACCCGGCAAGGGCAAGCAGGGCGGCAATAACTGCCGCAATCAGAAGAATCCTCCTACGCGGAGAAGCTGCCTTTGGAATGTCACTGTGTGCATCCATGATATATTCGTCCTGAATCTGCCCAACCGCTTCCAATAATTGCATTGCGTTTTTCATCAGATTCCCTCCCGAATCAAATACTTTTCCAGCTTGCCACGAGTTCTGTGCAGCATGGAACTAACCTTGTTTTCGGAAAAACCAAATCGTTTTGCGATCTCCGCCGTGGAATCCAGATACCAATACCGGCACACAAATACCCTGCGTTCCGTATCTGACAAACTGGCAACAAAATTTCTCACCTGGCGGACAAGTTCTTTCTGCGCATACCGTTCTTCCAGGTTCTCTCCGCTTGCCACACATTCCTGAAGTTCTTCCAGAACAAGGGGCATCTCGCCGCCACCCCGCTTGAGCGCACCATTTTTTCGCAACATATCAATAGAAATGTGACGGATAATCTTCCCAAGGAAGGGGGCAAGAGGATTGGGCTTTCTAGGTGGAATAGAATTCCAGGCAGAAAGGTATGTATCATTGACACTTTCTTCAGAATCTTCCTGATTTGCCAAAATGTTATAGGCAATGCTGTAGCAGTAGCCGCCATATTTCGTATCCGTTTCTTGAATTGCCTGTTCAGACCGGGCAAAATACAGCTCAACAATGCTGCTGTCATCCATATTGATCTCTCCTTGTGCGTTTATTTGAGGGCCTTCACTTATATAAACGGAAACAAAACGGTTTTCTTGCATCGGATACAGAAAATAATATCACACACCCGGAATGGAAACAACCGGGCAGCAGGTTTTGCCTGCTGCCCGGTCTGAATGATCCTCTATACTGATATACTGACAGGAAACACAACCACCTTCAAGTCACGCATTTAGACCCCCAAAAGTCGTTGCGCCGCAACGACTTTTCCTCTCAATTTTGGGAGGGGTGGTATAGGTATATTCGGAAGCCGAAAATCGGGTTCTAAATACGGAGAAAACAATTCTGTCGACATCAGAAAGACATTTTCCAAAGAGGGGATACAATATCCTTATCCCAATAGAATTGCGGCAAAAAGTGAGTGTGGTACAACGGCTTTTTTACTCTAAAATGTCGATACCCGACTGCTGCTTCTTTCCACCTCCAATTCTTGCATAGAAGAATAGAAGCCGGATTTTCCAGTGGCTAATACGATTCCCTTACTTCAATGAAATCGCTGGGAAAATCTATTGTGGCACAAGCACTTTTACACAGCTATTTTTCTACATCGCAACCGCTTCACGACGATTGCATGAGTAAACAAATTAAGAACAAGAAATAAATAGCTTTCCATAGCCCCCTTTTTCTGGTACACTAAAAGAAGAAGGGGGTATTTGCAAATGCAGGAACTGTTAGACT
>OKRU01003233.1_pt1 | contig 13239 bp, 13 predicted proteins | sample 1601131 | NCBI WGS metagenome assembly OKRU01 (sample SAMEA3541558, study PRJEB24748) | human gut metagenome | biome: human gut; feature: human-associated habitat; material: faeces | place: China | collected 2012 | reverse complement strand
ATTCCGGAAATCCGTGCCTTGCTCGACAAGGAAGATTACCGGGGTGTTAATGCTGTAGAAAGTTTCTCTCCGCCGGTCAGACTTCCGCAGAGTTGCTTCTGCACGTCTTGGGTCAACCGAGTATTCTGAAACTGCCCGATTTACACGGGATTCCTGGTCAGCATAGACGAAAGCACTCATCATATGTTCCATATCCCGCAGAATGTAGCTGGCACAACGACCAACGATGACACAGTCGCTCTTTTCTGCCAGTTCCTTGATGATGTTGGTTTCAATGATATAAACCTTATCCGACAATGGCAGATTTTCCTGAATCGAACGGGTTGGATTCGAGGAAAGCATCAGCGTATACAAAAAGCTCTTTGGTGCAGCTTCTTCTGCACTTGCCAGATAATCCACCGATACGCCGCAGCGTTCTGACGCCATCTCTAAAATTTCACGGTTGTAGAATGGAATCCCGAGTTGTTTTGCAACCAGTTCGCCAACTTCTCGACCGCCGCTTGCATATTCTCTTTCAATTGTAATAATTCGATTGCTCATTGTTCAATGGCCTCCTTCTGCCGTTTTTTCTATTTTCTTATTATACCATATTTCTCACGAAATTGCTGATATTATTTGAAAGTTTTCCAAAAAATCTACGTTTTTCACAACAATTCGCAAACTTTTTTGTGAACATTTCTAATTATATTTGCAGTGCCTGCATCATCGCATCAATGATAGATGGTGCATACCAAGTCAAATCTTTCCGGTTCAGCAAGCCAAATTCGCTTTCTGTGCCATTGTCCCAGACAAAGCAAGTAATTCCGTGTGCTTTGGCACTCTTTACATAATATGCGTAGTACTGTGCCCGTATGCTGGTATTGTTTTTGTTGACTGCACCGAATTCATCCAGCAGAACGGGAACGCCCTTGCTGATGAAAGTATCTTCCAGATACTGAAAATTGGTGTCCAGTTCCTGCTTGTCGGCATCGCTGCCCCAGTCGGAACGGGTATCATCTGTTCCGCAGAAATCCCATGGAGCATAGCTGTGAATGGAAACGGCAATGTGTGCATCATCTGGAATCTTGACAGCACTGACCGCTTCTTTGGTGATGGACTGTGCGTGAGAACTGATAATTAGGGTTCGGTCTGCATTCAAGCCGCCCGTTGCCCGAACGGTGTCAATGAATGCCTGATAAAGCTGATTGATGACATCTCGTTCTTCCGGTGTGCCGCCGCTCCATTCCGTTGCAGAGCCAATGACACGAGGTTCATTCATGCCTTCAAATACAAGGTGGTGGTCGTAGTCACCGAACCGTTCGCAGAGTTGCTTCCAGATGGCAGTGAGTTTTTCGGTAACAGCAGCCTGTTCGCTGTAAGTCGGATGCAGCCACAAAGCATCATCATGATGGACATTCAGAATAACATATAAATTATCATCTATTGCATAATCGACAATTTCCTGTACTCGATTCAGGTAATCCGCATCAATGGTGTTATCAGCGGAGAGATGTTCGCCCCAGGTGACCGGAATCCGAATGGCATTGAATCCAGCGTCTTTTACCGTGTCGATCATTGCCTTGGTGGTTTTTGGGTTGCCCCAGCCGGTTTCGTTGTCGTTGGAACTGGTGTCGTAGCTGTCCAGTGTGTTGCCGAGATTCCAGCCAACTTTCATATCTGCCACAATTTCCGAGGAACTCATTTGGTTGACTTCTTCGGAGGAAACCGCAGCAGCCCCTTCATTTTTGACAGCTGTTTGTGCTTCTTCCTTCTTTTTGGTGTCGGGTTTTTTCACTGTTCCAGTGGCGTTGCTGTATCGAACAGAAACTTTGTCCAGTGTAACGGTTGCCTGATCACTCCACCAGTAGCCCAGCATCAAATCACCCGTTGGGTCGATGTAATCCTGAATGGATTCCGGAACAATCCACGTCAGAGAAACGGAAGAATCCTGCGTAAAGGTGACAATATTTCCGGTCTGATACCAATTTTTATCGGTTTCCGCATCGCATCCGCTTGTCAGCGAAACGCCAAATGCCCCCGTGAATTTTCCGAGCGAACCGCTGCTGCTGATGTCAAAGGTAACAGTCTGTAAGCGGTCGTCCTTGCCGATGAAGTCAGAGAGCGGCAGTTTTACTTGCTTGTCAGTGTCACTGCTGTAATCCAGTGTAGCAGCTGGGCTGCTTTCTGAAGTACCATCCACAGGAACTTCTGCGGTACGAGTATAGGTGCAGACAATGCTGCTCAGCTTCAGCTGCTGCAAATCGCTCCACCAGTAACCAATGAGGACATCGCCGCTTGCGTCAACATCTGCTGCAACGTCTGTTGGAACATTCCAAGTGATTTCTGCATAAGCACCGTTGACACTCTGTTCAAAGTCATCGGACTGATACCAGTTTTTATCGGTTGCTGTGGCACTATCTGCCTTGACAGAGATCCCGCATCCGCCTTTATATGTGCCCATGTTGGAAACACCATCCGGAGCGTAGAAGATAAAAGTAAAGGATTGAATGACATCGCCATCCTGTATGAAGTTCTTCAGTTTGGCTTTATAGGTGTTGTCTGTATCACGGTCTAACAGGACGTTTAAATCGTCCAGTTCTGCACCCAGCGTGCTGGAAACGGTTTCTGTTGGGCTGATGTGGGTTGTAGTTGTTTCCGTTGCTTCGGTTGTTTCCGGAGCAGTGGTTTCTGCATCTGCGGTTGCTTCTGTTTCTGCCTCTGTTGCTGCTGTAGTCGTCTGTGCAGCAGAGGAAGCAGAACTGCTGGATTCCTGTTTGTCGCTGCATCCTGATAGTGCTGACAGTGTCAGAATACCAGCCAACAGAATAGAAAGCATGGATTTTCCGGGTCGTAAGTTCATGATTTGACATCCTTTCCTGTTGGAGAAATTCCATTGATGGGCAGTTATTTGGATTCTGCCGCATCGGTTGGATTTTCTCGATTTTTGAATACGAACAATTTGCTGAAGGCATAGTTCACCAACAAAATAATTACCTGTGCGGCGATGGTGACCAGATATTTATTCCAGCCCAGAATACTGATTCCCAGTACACTGATGCCCCAGTCTAAGAAAAGAGAAGCCCCTCTTGCGGAGTAGAACGAGATGAATTCCGTCCAGAAAGCTTTTTTGGTATGGGTTTCACTTTGGAATACATATTTCTTATTGGTGAAAAATGCAAACGTCACTGCACAAATCCAAGAGAACACCGTGCAGAACGTAACGGAAAGCTTGCCCTCGCCCAGAAAATACATGGGGACAAGTTTGGTAATCATGGAAACTAAAGTTGTCAAAGCCCCATAAAAGCAGTATAGCAAGCCCTTCTCATATTTAAAGTAGATATTTTGAAGGGGTTTGGGCAGATGCTTGACCACCCATAAAATCAATTGATTCATAAAATCACGCACACCTTCCTAAAAAATTTTTATTTTTCTTGAATTTAACTTGCCAATTTCCAAAAAATATGGTACGATAATGTCATACATTTTATCAAAAACATGGAGGAACTTGAATGATTGTCATCATTATCATCTGTATTGTGCTTTCTGCGTTGTTTTCCAGTTCAGAAACAGCGTTTGCAAGTGTCAACAAAATTCGCCTGAAATCTATGGCAGACCAAGGAGATAAACGGGCATTGAAAGCCCTGCATATTGCCGAACACTATGAAGATTCCCTGACTGCTATTTTGGTCGGGAACAACATTGTAAACATTGGAGCATCTTCTCTGGCGACGGTTGTCTTTACCCAGTGGGTCGGCAGTGCTGGTCCGGCAGTTTCCACCGTTGCAATGACGATTCTGGTTTTGATATTCGGGGAAGTGCTTCCGAAATCCTATGCGAAATCCCATGCGGAGAAATTGGCGTTGTCTGTGGCATCTGCACTTTCTGCATTTACTATCATCATGACACCGTTTGTGAAAATCTTCGATTTATTATCCCGGGCATTGAAGCCAAAAACAGAAGCTCCCAGCGTGACCGAGGACGAATTGAAGTACATCATTGATGAAATCGAAGAAGAGGGTGTCTTGGAAGAGCAGGAAAGCGATTTGGTCTTGTCTGCATTGCAGTTTGATGAAACTACCGTCAACGACATTTTGATTCCAAGAGTGAAGATTGTTGGCGTTTCCAGCGAAGCGACCACCGATGAAATCTGTGAAATGTTCCTGCACAGCCATTTTTCCCGATTCCCAGTCTATGAAAAGAGCATGGATAACATCATTGGCATGATTACCAGTCGGGACTTTTTCCGGTTGGAGCATGGTATGTTCCATTCTGTTTCTGAAATCTTGCAGGATGTCATTTATATTCCGGCGACAAAAGCCATCAGCGACAGCCTGAAAGAAATGCAGCGTTCCAAGACGCATATGGCAGTAGTTGTTGACCAATACGGCGGAACAAAGGGCATTGTAACCCTTGAAGACATCATTGAAGAACTGGTTGGGGACATCTACGATGAGAGCGATGAAATCGTTCATGAATTTGTCCGTACCGCTCCGCATTGCTATACGATTGTAGGAACATTCAGCATCAGTGATATGCGGGATGCATTGGATGAAGAAGATATTCCGTCCCAGATGCCAGAGGCAGCGTCAACCTCCGTTGGCGGATGGGTCACAGAACTGTTGGGGCATATTCCAGAAGTAGGGGAAACGGTTCAGGTTGGAACATTTCAGTTTCAGGTTCTGGAAACCGACAACCAATCTGTTACAAAAATCGCCTTGCAGGTATCTCCGGAACAAAAAGAAGAACCGAAAGTATAACCATCTCTTCTGTGTATGGGGAAAGCAGACCGCCGTCTATTGGAACGAGGGTCTGCTTTTTTATTTTTTCTTGTACTTCAGCAAAATCAATGCTGTGAGCAGGGTTGCCACAATTGAAACGACAGTTGGAAACCACGTATGTTCCGCAAACGGCAAGTCCAGCGTATTCATCCCGTAAAAGCTAAATACCATCGTTGGGATTGCCAGAATGATGGTGACAATGGTCAACTGCCACATCACCATGTTGACGTTGTTGGAGATGACGGAACTGCACGCATCCACCATGTTGGCAAGAATGCTGGAATAAATGCTTGCCATTTCTTCCGCCTGTTTTAACTCAATCAGAACATCTTCCAATAAGTCTTGGTCGTCCTCATAGAGTTTCATCAGTTTCCCACGCAGAATTTTATTCATGGTTGCATCATTGGATTTGAGAGAGGTGGAAAAATAGACCAGAGATTTTTCCAGCTCCATCATTTGCAGCAGCTGTTTGTTCTTGACTGCCTTTCGCAGTTCCCGTTCCAAGGTGTTGGAAGCCTTGTCGATTTGTTTCAGATAGACCAGATAGGTAGAAGTCAGCTGCATAATCAGCCGCAAGACGAATTGTGTCCGGAAACTGGTCTGAATATTCCGAAGCCGTCCGTCGATCAGGTCTTCAATCACCTTGTTGTTTCGCAGAGAAATCGTAAAAACCAACTGGTCTTTGATGATAATGCTCATTGGCATGGTGTAGAACACCAGTGTATCATTTTTTTCGATCTCTGAAACAGCGGTGTCAATGATAATCAGGGTCTGGGTGTCTTCTCGTTCCACACGGGAGGATTCTTCTTCATCGAGTGCGGACTTGATGAAGTCGCTATCCAGACCAAATTCTTCAATCAGCATTTTTCGTTCCTGTGCCGTTGGGTCAACGACAGAAACCCAGCTGCCAGGCTCTGGCGTACTGCATTCTACCAGATGATTTTGCACGGTTTTATAGTAAGAAATCAAAACGATTCCGCCTTTCCGCAAAGGCAGAACCGTTGAAAAGATGCGGCTTCTCCTTTGCAATCTTATTTTTGATCTTGCATCCATCGTCGGGGATAAGGATCCGCTCGCATCACTGATTCCTCCAAACTATTTTTGATTGGTGTTGACAACACCCTTTCTATTATAGCAAAGTTTTGCCGGAATAGCAAGGGTGGAATGTTACTTTTTACTTGATTTTTACCAAATGCCCAGAATGAAACGCATAAAAATATAGGAATTTTTACGCCATGCCGAGAAATTGCTCGAATAATGCCATCCATTCCCGTACCCAGTAAGTTGGGATGAGAATGCGTCTGGTTTTCCCGCTGACCGACCAGCTTTCCAGCCCCAGTTCTGTCGCCATGCGATGGGCACGGTATTGATGAAAGCCATCCGTGAGAATGGTAATCCGGTTGGGCAGCCCTTGTTGCTCCAGAATCTGTTTGCTGAATAACAAGTTTTCGTGGGTATCGGTGGAACGGTCTTCCATGAGAATTCGGTCTGCTGCAATGCCGGCAGCGGTCAGATAGGTTTTCATCGCCTGTGCTTCGGAGATGTCCTCGCCCGTTCCCTTTCCGCCGGAAACAATACAGGAAACTTCCGGATATTGCTGCAAGTAGTCCTTTGCTGCATCCAGTCGCCGTTGCAGCATCAGACTGGGGACAGTGCCTTTGACTTTACAGCCTAAAACAACCACAGTGCAGGGCGTTTGTGGGGGATTCTGATAATATTGTATCATCTTGACGGAACAGAATCCAGCGAATGCAATGCCAGCGGTCAGGAGCAGGGCAAGAATGCTCAACACGCACTTTCCGCAGAGGTTGCCCCAGATACGAGAAAGCAGCTGTCCGAAAGGACGGTGAAAGAGTGTCAGTAGAAAACAAATTGCTGAAACCGCCATGCCGAACAGATTTCCAGCGTTAAAAATCCGCAGAAAGAGCGGTGCAAAAAATAGGAAGAATAAGCCAAGTTCCAACAGCAGCAGAACATCATAGAATAGCGTCCGAATGGATAGGGTCATCATCAATCCCTCACTTTAAGATGTAATTGGTAATGCCGTTTTGCAGCCCGAAACTACGGGAAGCAATCCGAGCGTGTTTGAAATCTTTTCGCACCAGTTTTTGCAGGGCTTGCCCACTGTGATAACCGTGAATCACTTCCACTTCTGTGACGGTTTTCGGGCAGTGTTCCAAGACTTGTTTCAGCTTTGCCCGTGCTTCTGCAACAGAAAGCCCGTGCAAGTCAATGGTGACAATATGACGGGGGCGAATATCAAAAGAAGTGGATGTTGGCATTGGCTTTGGTTTGGATGGGTAGCGTTTCACTCTGGATTCGCCTCCTTGACATCTGCCGCCAGCTGTTCCGCCTCTGCATAAGATTGCAGCTGATAACATCTTGCCCGAAAAGCAGCTGCTCCATGTAAACCGCTGATATACCAAGCAGCGTGTTTGCGTGCCTCTCGAATGGCAAGTTCCGGTGGCTTTCCATCGGCAAGTTGCAAAATCAGGCGGATATGATAGAGCATGGTGTCCATTTTTTCAGAGAGGGTCGGCTTTTGGTAAGGCGTTCCAGCCATTGCCGCTGCAATTTCGGAAAAAATAAACGGGTTTCCATAGCTGCCCCTGCCGACTAGTACCAAATCACAGCCCGTCTGTTCATACATTTTCAAGCAGCTTTCTGCATCGGTCACATCCCCGTTTCCGAAAACAGGAATCGAAACCGATTCTTTCACCTGCCGGATGATTTCCCAGTCAGCTTTGCCGGAGTAAAGCTGTGCTTTGGTTCTGCCATGAACGGCAACTGCTGCCGCTCCAGCTTGTTCCATTTTTTTGGCGAAAGAAACCGCATTGCGGTCGTTATCATCCCAGCCAGCCCGGAACTTGACGGTAATGGGAACAGAGGAAACCGAAACCGCTGCCCGTACCAAATCCGCTGCAAGGTCTGGCTTTTGCATCAATGCCGAACCAGAGCCAGTTGTAATGACTTTATGAACCGGACAACCCATGTTAATATCAATCCAGTCCGGCTGATAGGGCAGGACAATTTGAACTGCTTTTGCCATGAAATCCGGTTCGCTGCCGAACAGCTGCAAGCCCATCGGGCGTTCTGCATCTGTAATTGTGCAGAACTGAGCGGTTTTCGGGTCGCCATAGCAAAGCCCTTTTGCAGAAATCATCTCACTGACCAGCAGAGCAGCTTGATGTTCCTTGCAGAGAATCCGGTAAGCACGATCGGCAACGCCAGCCATAGGGGCAAGTCCAGCGGTACGGGGCAGCGTCAAATTTCCCAGTTTGATGGTTTGTTGCATGGAGTTCCTCCTTTTATTGTGGGGGGTCGGGTCATCAGTACCGCACCTTCGTTCGGATTGGTATAATAGCGTTTTCGGAAACCAACCTGCTGATAGCCTAGCTTTTGATAGAGGGCGAGAGCAGCGGTGTTGTGTTCCCGTACTTCCAGCAGAAACGGACAGGTTGGAAATTGTGCGTGTGCCGTTTCCAGCAGCTGTTGAGCGATTCCCTGTCGCCGAAATTCCGGAGCAACAGCAATATCATCTACACTTTCTTCATCGCCGAGCCGCTGTAAAATCAAGTAGCCTGCCAGCGTATCGCCTGCCATTGCAGCAAAGAGGGTGGTATCTGGCTGTGAAAAGGCAGACTCAAACAGGGCAAGTGACCACGGGTCAGGAAAACAACGTTGTGCAAGGGCAGCCGCTGCGGGCAGCTGCTCCTGCGAGAACGGGAGAATCTTAACCTTTTGCATCATACCAGCTTTTTCCCTTCTTTACTTCCACGGTCAGCGGAACGGCAAACTGCACAACGTGTTCCATTTCTTCTTTCAGAATCTGTGCAGCAAGGTCTGCCTGCTGTTCGGGAACTTCCACAATCAGTTCATCGTGTACCTGTAAAATCAGCTTTGCAGCTGGGCATTCTTCCTGCAACCGATTGGAAACGTGAATCATAGCAATTTTAATGATGTCAGCAGCCGTTCCCTGAATCGGGGTATTCATGGCAATCCGTTTTCCAGATGCCTGAATCATTTTGTTGGACTGCCGGAGTTCCGGAACAGGTCTTCTCCGCTTGAAATAGGTGCTGACATAACCCAGTTCTTTGGCATGTTCCACCGTTTCTTCCATGAATATTGCAACACGTGGGTAACGAGCAAGATAGTTTTTGATATACTGGTCTGCCTGTGCCACAGAAACGTGAATATCCTTGGAAAGCGAGAATGCACCAATACCGTAAATAATGCCGAAGTTCACGGCTTTTGCAGCACTCCGCATGGAATCTGTGACCATTTCCGGCGGCAAATCAAAGACCTGTGCAGCGGTTGCTGTGTGAATATCTGCACCGTGTAAGAATGCCTCTTGCATAGCAGTGTCACCGCAGAGATTCGCCAAAATTCGCAATTCAATCTGGCTGTAATCGGCATCCAACAGGACATTGCCAGCACCAGCAACGAAGAACTTCCGCATATTGCTGCCGAGTTCTGTCCGAACCGGAATGTTTTGCATATTTGGTTCAATGGAAGAGATTCTACCGGTTCGGGTTTCTGTCTGTTTGAAACAAGTGTGGATTCTGCCATCTGCAGCAATTGTTTTCTTTAAACCGTCAATGTACGTCGATTTCAACTTGGAAACCTGCCGCCACTTCAAAACGTGGTCGACAATCGGGTATTCTCCTCGCAGGGATTCCAAAATTTCTGCATTGGTGGAGTAACCCGTCTTGGTTTTTTTGCCATGCGGCAATTTTTGTTCGCCGAAAAGCACATCTCCGAGTTGTTTCGGAGAGCCGATTTTGAAGGAATGCCCAGCTTCATCATAAACCATTTGCTGTAATTCTTCCATCTGTTCGCTGAGGTATTCGCCGAATGTTTCCAGTCCGTCTACATCAACCAAAACACCAGCCTGTTCCATTTCTGCCAGAACACGGGTCAATTCCAGTTCCATTTGATACAAGTTGGTCATGTTCTGTTCCTGAATTTCCTGTTCCATCGCATCACAGAGTGCTGGCAGGGCAACCAATGCCGCCAAATCTTCCAGAGCTGTATCATAGAGAACGTGGTAGGTGACACTCAGACGGGCAACTGTATATTCAGAAGAAGCCGGATTCAGCAGATAGGCAGCAATTTCACCATCTGCAACGAGATTGTTCAGGGCGGCTCCCTGTTGCATCATGTAGCGATAATGCGGCTTTGCACCAAAGGTTCGCTTTGGAATGACACTGCCCAAGAATGCAACAATCAAAGCTTCATCTGTGGTTTCATAGATGGTCTGTTCCTGTAGGACTTGCAGGCGATGTTCTGGAAGGTTCAGTTCATAGCAGAGCGTCGGCGGGTCGGTTTTCCACTGTTGAAACAGGGTATCGGTCAGGGGTTGTTGTTGAATGGCAATGGATGGCGTTATGGCACAGGAGAGCGGTTCTTCTTCCAACTGATCAGCAGCTGCTTCCAGATGCAATTTATCCAGTAACTTCACCATTTCCAGTTCCATCAGCAAATCTCGCACTTCTCTGGCATGAATCGGCTTTGGCAGATAGTGTTGCAATTCTTTCGGAACGGGGGCATCTTTTACAATCGTTGCCAGCCATTTGCTTTCCATTGCAGATTCCTGTCCGGCAATCAGTTTTTGAATTGCCATTTTGCTGACGTTCAGTTGATGAATGTGGTCATAGACGTTTTCCACAGTGCTCCAGCTGCGAATCAGCGTAGAGGCAGTTTTTGGGCCAATTCCGGAAACCCCAGAAATATTATCGGAAGCATCGCCCATAAGTGCCTTCAAATCAATCATAGAGATGGGATAAAAGCCGTATTCCTCCCGAAACCGCTGTACGGTGTAATCAATATCTTCCCGATTGGTGACGAGTCGAACAGTCACATGGTCGGTGATGAGCTGTAAAGTATCCCGATCACCGCTGAGAATGGTGCAGTCGTTTCCCTGTTCTTCCATTGCCTGAGCGAGTGTGCCAAGAACATCGTCCGCTTCATAGCCAGGACATTCCACAATCTGCACACCCAGCAGGGTCAGCAGTTTTTTCAGATATGGCATTTGCATCGCCAGTTCTTCCGGCATGCCTTTTCGGTTTGCTTTGTAGGATGATACTTTCTGATGGCGGAAGGTTGGCGTGTGAACATCAAATGCAACAGCGATGGCATCCGGCTGTAATGCGGTGACGTGCTTTAAATAAATATTCATAAAGCCAAAAATCGCATTCGTATAAATTCCCTTGTGATTGGAAAGCAGGCGAATGCCATAAAAGGCACGGTTCATAATACTGTTTCCGTCAATTGCTAATAGTCGCATAATTTCCTCCATATTGGTTCGCTTTGCGTGCGGAGCGAACTGGTTTGATGATGGGGGTATCTGTTTTTTTACAGCAGAAACACCCAGTATAGTTTCAGTATAACACTGTTTCAAAAAAAAAACGATACAAAATTTAAAATCTATGGTAAAATTAAATCGCATATTTCTTTTCAAAACGCAGAGGACAGGAAAAGACGGTTGACAAATGCCGGACACTACGCTACAATAAAAGTATTCCGAACGGTTATTTTTCAAAGAGAGCAGGTGCTAAATTGATTGAAATACAACAAGTTTCGGAACAGAAGAAGCAATACTTGCCCTTGCTGCTGCTTGGTGATGAACAGGAATCCATGATTGACCATTATCTGGAGCAGGGAACATTTTATGTGATGCAAAGAGCAGGCAATCCCATTGCAGTTTGTGTGATCTTAAAAGTTTCAGAAACAGAATGGGAAGTGAAAAATTTAGCAGTTGCCGTTTCGGAGCAGGGAAAGGGTTATGGACGCAAGTTCTTGCAATTCTTAGAACGGCAGTTATCAGGAACAGCAAAATGGCTGATTCTGGGAACGGGAGATAGCCCCAAAACCATTCCGTTTTATCAAAAATGTGGATTTGTGGCATATCGTCGAATTCCACATTTCTTTTCGGAACATTATGACCATCCGATGATAGAAGATGGCGTTTTGTTAGATGATATGGTTTATCTGCGAAAATCGCTTTCCTGATAAACCGGTGAATTTTAATGATATTAAAAAAGGATGAGATGATAATTATGATGAAGCATATTGTAATGTTCAAATTTCAGGCAGAGGCAAACGGAAAGACGGCAATGGAAAATGCAGCTGCTGCAAAGGAAAAGGCAGAACAGCTGCCGGCACAGATTCCGCAGTTGAAGAAGTTGGAAGTACGGCTGAACAGCCCGTCTGCTGACCCGACCAATTATGAATTTGCCTTGATTTGTGACTTTGAAACGATGGACGACCTGAACACCTATCAGGTACATCCGGCACATATTGCCTTTGGTCAGTTTATCAAGCCGCTTCGGGAAGCACGGGCGTGCATTGACTACGAGTATTAAGAAAAAATAGCATACAAACACGCAAATGAGGAGGGAAAGTGCCATGCAAATCCGAACCATGCAGATAGAAGATTATGATGCTGTTTTTGCCCTGTGGAAATCCTGTTCGGGTATGGGGTTGAATGATGTCGATGATTCCCGTTCCGGAATCGAACGGTTTTTGCAGCGAAATCCGGAAACCTGTCTGGTTGCCGTGGAAGAAACGGCTATCATTGGGGCGATTTTGGTGGGAAGTGACGGCAGACGAGCCTACATCTATCATACCGCAGTTGCACCGGAACGGCAAAAGCAAGGCATTGGCTCGCAGCTGGTGCAGGCAGCGAAAAAAGCCGTGCAGAAAATCGGCATTGCAAAGATGGCATTGGTGGTATTTTCCCGCAATCAAAGCGGCAATGCATTCTGGGAAAAGCAGGGGTTTTCTGTACGGGAGGATTTGACTTACCGGAATCTTGCCTTGCAAGAAATGACCCGAATGGATACTTGACCAGAAAAGGAGATTCTATGACGGAAGAAGCGTTACAGGAATTTGTAAAACGAGAATTTCCAGCGGAGATGCTTGTGACAGAAGTCGCAGACAAATTGGATACGATGCAGGCACATCCGGATATTGAACAAATTCGCACTTGGTTTAATAATGTTTTACTGGATTTTAGTACATTAGATTATTTGGAATATTCGGAAAACAGAGTAAATTTTTTAAAAGAAACATCAGTGCAGTTGTTTTTTCGGAATACAGAAAAATTGCCAAACAGTACTTATTTTCAAGCGATTGCTCATTTTTTTAAGGGGCAGTATGAAAAGAGCTTGCGGTTGATTCAAACTGAGATGAAGAGTAATGCAGAAGAACCGTATAACTTGCAGGAACTGGTTTATTTTTATATCGTTCCGTTTAAAAATGCATTTCCCGGTTTCTGGCAGATGGTTGTATTGCAGCTGAAACAGTCCGGTGCAGAGCAACTTGTCATTGAACATGCCGAACTGGTTCGGGATTATTATTTCGCTGCTACAGAGGAAGAAAAATGTTTGCTGCTGACTGACTTTTTGCAGAACCATTCGGATTCTGCCTTTTGTTTATGATAAGTTAGTTCCTTTCGTAGATGAACGTATTGAAAAACATC
>OKRU01003230.1_pt1 | contig 13244 bp, 10 predicted proteins | sample 1601131 | NCBI WGS metagenome assembly OKRU01 (sample SAMEA3541558, study PRJEB24748) | human gut metagenome | biome: human gut; feature: human-associated habitat; material: faeces | place: China | collected 2012 | reverse complement strand
CACTCTGATGGACTGGATTAAGATGCATTATTTTAGAGGATTGCTATAGTATTCGGGAAGACGCGTTATGAGCAGACCGTCCGCCCACTACAATCTTTCTTGTAAAATCCCCCTCATTGGCGTATAATAAATACACATATCTTATATCAAAACGCATGCTCCACATGCAGAATAAAGGAGGCCCAAAATGAACAAACATAAGCACAAAATTATTACATTTGCTGCTTTGATGACTGCTGCCACAGCCGTAGTCCACTTTACTAATCGTACCATCGCAGCTGCAGCACAGCTTAAACAAGTGCTCAGAATTTCCAATGATAAATTCTTCGAATGGCGCTTCGGTAATATTTACTATACAAAAAAAGGAACCGGCTCCCCGGTCCTCTTAATCCACGACACACTTCCGGGAGCATCCGGATATGAATGGAATAAAATTGAAAATGAACTTGCCTCCGAACACACAGTATACACGATCGACCTTCTCGGATGCGGTCGTTCCGACAAGCCAGGAATTACCTACACCAACTTCGTATATGTCCAGATGATCTGCGATTTCATACGCAAAGTAATCGGTGAAAAAACAGACGTGATTGCCAGCGGTTTCTCCGGATCTTTCGTTACCATGGCATGTCATAATGAAAAAGAACTGTTCAACAAAATCATGCTTGTAAATCCACCGAGCCTCACACGCTTAAAACAGCTGCCATCACAAAGATGCCAGCTTCTGAAACTGGCACTGGAAGTTCCAATCTTCGGAACATTAATTTATCATATGGTTGTTTCAAAGGAAAATGTCAAAAATCTGTTCATTGAGAAAATGTATTACAATCCATTCCATGTAAATACCGAAATGGAAGATGCTTATTACGAAGGTGCACACAAAGGCGGCTGCTATGCCAAATTTTTATACTCCAGCATGGCCTCCAGATATCTCAACATCAACATCAGCCATGCCATCAAATCACTGGATAACAGCATCTACATTGTAGAAGGCGAAACAGAACCAAACGGAAACACCATCACAGACGAATACTGCTCTGCCAACCCGGCAATAGAAGCAGTAACGATCCACGGTTCCAAACACGTCCCTCATATCGAACAGCCGGAAAGTTTTATGGAACAGCTTAAAATCTTCTTCTGATTCACAGTTACAAAAAAGACTCTTTACCTATGATCCTCTGATCAAAGTAAAGAGTCTTTTCTTCTTAATTATATTATTACTTACTCAACAGCCTCTTCTGTATCAGTTTCCGCATTGTCCGTTGTCTCGGAACTATCGTCTTCTGTAGAAGAATCCGCTTCTTCAGAACTGCTCTCTTCTACCTCTGTCGTATCCTCAGAAGTTTGTTCCTCTGTATCTTCTGAATCTGAATCCGTTGTTTCCTGCTCATCTGCGCTCTCATCCTCAGATGCCACCAGCGTATCCAGAGCAGTAAAGAGTTCTTTTAGATTCATCTTATTGACAAGATATACTTTCTCATCAACAACTGCCGCATAGTAGTTTGTATCATAACTATAATATTTAACCTCTAAGCTGTCTCCATCCTCTTCTGTCATCGCTGCTGTCAGTTCAGGATCACCTTCCGGCTCAAACTTATCTGTGAGGCGTTTCTGCGCTGCCATATTAATAAGCTTGTTATAGAATGTAGTAAAAGTAGTGCTGTCGATTTTCGTTCCATCCAGCTTATAGGTTACAGTTTCTGTCTCATTTCCATCCTCGTCTTCTGATGTTTCACGTGAAACATTGACCTTATGGTCTTCTCCCTGATAGTTCATCTTCAAAGTAGCAAGATTATTTACAGAAACATAACTTACTGTCATATCCCAGAAATCTTCTTCTGACTTATCAGTCAGTGCTGATAACGTATCTTCAGACATGGTATAAACTTCATTACTGTCATTTACCATTACATATCTGTTTCCATCATCTGCCACATTTCCAACTTTAATCACAAGCTGCGCATCAACCATCTCCGGTTCTGCTTCTTCTTCCGCATCAGTATCCTCAGCGCTTTCCAATGTTTCATCGTCAGAAGATGCATCTTCACTCTCATCAGAATCACTGCTGTCTGATGTTTCCTCTCCGTCTGTATCACTATCCTCTTCTGTCTCTTTCTCTTCCTGATAATCTACCGTAATTGTAGCATATGGATCATCCAGACCATACTCACTCTCATCGGTACATTTATAATTTACCAGTGAATCATACGCCATGCTGCCAAAAGAAGAAACCAGGGAACTTACTGTCGCAGAGTCTGCCTTTTCCTCATCACCGTCGCCACTGACACTCCATGAACTTGTATCTTCGTTTTTAGACAGTTCGTAGGACTTTTCTCCTTTTACTGTAATCTTACTGATCGTATCTGTACTGGAGATTGCCGGGAAATCTTCTTCCTGTGCATAATCATAAAGCGTTTTGGCAAATGATTCCACACAGGAGGAATCTACCAGATAAACAGTTTTTTTATCATCGTCCTTGCGTACATAGTACTGACTGGTGGACTGATTCTCATCACCTACATACAAAATTGTTGTAGTTGTAGCTTCACTGCTTTCCTCTGTATTATCAATATCCTCAGAACTCTCTGCATCAGAAGAACTTTCAGCAGAATCTGAATCACTGGTATCTTCTGATTCTTCTGTATCTTCTTCCGAATCAGACACTTTCGATACAATCTTAATCGTATTAGACGGGGAATCCAGACCATACTCTGCCAGATCATCCACATCTTCCAGCACTCTGTCAGATTCTATGGATGCCACAGAAGATGCTGCGCTGTCCAGAGTAGTCTGGTTTACCGGGAAATCTTTCTCATCTTTTTTTACCCAGGTATCATCATTTTTTTCAAATATCGTCTCTGTATCATCAATCATAAAATCCAGAGACTCAATATCATCCGCAGATGCAGAGAAAACAGTTGTACTGCTTTCCTCTTCTTCCTCAGATTCTTTCTGTTCCTGGTGGGACACGTAGTTTTTTACACCTGCGTATGCCCCACAGCAGACAACAAGAACTGCAACTGCAAGAATCATTTTTACAGTTTTATTCTTCATTTAGGCTTTTCTCCTCTTCATCCAGATTACAAGTCCAACAACAAGGAAGAATCCAGGGATCAGTGCGATCGTGCAGATTTTCCAGAATGCTGCGTCATAATCTGTCAGTGTCAGATAAGATACAGACAGGCTCTTGGACGGAATAGATACAGTCGCACTCTCCTCGGTATCTGTCATCCATTTCAGAGATTCAATGATCAGTTTTTCATTTCCGCCGGATACCATCTGATTCACCTGTGACTCCATCAGATTAGATGTTGAATAATAAACAATCTGTGTTTCTTTGCCATCATCCAGAGTTTCTGTAATGCTGACACCCAGATCAAACGGGCCGTCCTCATCTCCATCCTCTTTCTCCAATGTGTCACTGTTCAGGTTTGTCTTGGAATATGCCTGATCTGAAGTTGTCAGGATGCTGTTGATAGTTACAGTATCTCTCACATCATCCATCTTTTTGATTCCCTGTGCATACGGAGCAAGTACATAATATCCGCCGGAGGCAGTCTCAGAGCTTGCATCTGTACTATTGATTGTCGGGACCAGATAATACGGCATCTGCATTGCATAATGCTGACTGTCACCTTCAAATACGATTCCCTCTGCGCGCTGAACTCCATAGTTTTCCAGAACTGCATCAAAGTTTGGCAGATCCTCTGTTGTATAATTAGAGAAGATCATCGCTTTTCCACCATTTTCAAGGTAATCAATGATGGCATTCTTCTCATCCTCGGAAATATCTGTAGAAGGAGAATCAATAAACAGACAGTCTGCATCGTCCGGAACGCTTCCTTCTGTCAGAAGATTCAGTGACTGAATGTCCATGTTTGCTTTCTCGATATCTTCTTTAATTGTAGAATCCATCTCTTTTTCTCCGTGTCCCTCAAGCGTATAGAGGATCGGAAGATCTTCAGATGTTACATAGCCGATCGCACTTGTGATCTGACCTTCGCCATCGAAACCTGTAGTCTGAGAGCTGTAAGTCTGATAATCCATGGTGCTCTCATAAATATTATTGTAATCAACAACTTTATTTCTGTCACCGCATACCACGATCAGACTGTTTGAAGCAAGATTATCGCTTGTGTACTCTGTTACAAATTTCGGATTTACAACCGGGTCTTTTAATTCTACTTTAATATGTTTGGATTCATCTTCATATTTTTTAAGAAGATTTGTGATGTTTTCATCCTCAGAACCACTCTGTGCGATCTGATAAATGGTTACATCCTTATCCAGATCTTTCAGCATTTCTTTGGTTTCATCACCAATTGTATAAAGTTTCTCGCTGCTGACATCAATCTCTGAGTATTTGGACGGAAGCGCACTTACGATCATATTGATCACTACCACAACCGCAATAAATATCACAGACATTACCATTGTGTAAGAACCGTTTTTGATATGCTTCTTACTGATGGTACCGATCAGTTTCTTTTTGTCAAATTTTTTATGGTTTTTGTTTTTCATTTTTTCTTTCAGCTTCATCTTCTTTCACCTCCCCACTAATTCCAGCGTCTCTTCAGAATAGACTGTGTTGTAAGGAACAGACACACTGCAATCACTGAAAGAAAATATACAATTCCTTTGATATCAAAAATGTTGCTTGTAAAATTGTCAAAGTGTCCGCTGAGGTTAAAGACATCCAGGACTTTCTGGATTCCGCCTTCAAAAATGCTGGATTTTACCATATAAATGATAACCAGTACCACTTCCCCGATCACACCGATCACCGCAGAGATCAGAACATTTTTGATCATCGTATAAATAATGATCGCCGCTGCCAGGATCAGTAATCCAAATGTTACACATGTGGACATGGATGTCTGGGAGAAGAAAGAAGAAATTCCGTTCATCATGTAAAATGCAAATAACAGTACAAATGTAAGTACCGCTGCAATTACCTGACTTTCTGTCAGTGCTGACATAAATACACCGACTGCAATATTTGCACATCCAAGAAGGAAAAATCCCAGAACTGCTGTATAGGCAGATGCGAAAGCGACAGTTCCGAACTTTGACATGATCAGTGGATAAGTACACATGATTGCCATAGGGATTGCAAATACAGTTACAAGTGCCAGATATTTACCGATTACAACGCCTCCCACGGAAACCGGTGCAGTTAAAAGTAACTGGTCTGTTTTCTGTTTCCTTTCTTCTGCAAGTACACGCATGGTCAGGATCGGTACTCCGATCAGGAACGCAAAGGTAATGGCACTTAAGGTATATTCAAATTTAGGATATGCTGCTGAGAGCTGATATGCAGAAAAGTAAATACCTGCAAGTACAAGAATGAAAAAGATAAATAAATATCCAACCATTGATGTCAGGTAACTTTTCAGCTCTCTTTTATAAATCGCTGTCATGATTATTTTTCTCCCCCTTCATCATTTTTCTGTGATTTTGCTGTTTCTTCTGATCCTGTTGAGGCAGAATCCTCACTGGCACCTTTTTCTTCTGATGCAGCCAGGTCTGCTTCCACAGATTTTTCAGATATTGGTTTATCTGCTGCTGTAAGTTCAAGGAAGATTTCCTCAAGAGATACTTTCTTAGATTTCATCTCATAAATCGGGCAGTTGATTTCTGCCATCTTATAAAATACCTTTTCTCTTACATCATTCTGTTCCTCAGTAGAAACTGTTGCACTCCAGAGATTCTGTTTCTCATCTTTTTCAAGTTTGACACTGTTGATTCCTTCCACACTTTCCAGTGCATTCTGAATCTGTGTCTTTTCACCTTTGATCAGCATTTCCAGTGTGTTGGAACCTTCTGCCAGTTTTCCAAGATTCTCAGGTGTATCACTGGCTACCAGTTTTCCATGAGAAATAATCAATACATAATCACATACTGCACTTACTTCTGACAGAATATGTGAGCTGAGGATCACAGTATGCTTCTTTTTCAGATTTTTGATCAGAGTTCGGATTTCTATGATCTGTTTCGGGTCAAGTCCGACTGTAGGTTCATCCAGGATAATAACTTCCGGATATCCCATGATTGCTTCTGCCAGCCCCACTCTCTGGCGGTAACCTTTGGACAGGTTCTTGATCAGTCGGTTTCTCATATCCGAAATCTTTACCATATCCATGACTTCTTCTATCATGTTCGCTTTTTTGTTCTTTGGGATTTTTTTGAGATCAGCCACAAATTTCATGTATTCCAGAACGGTCATGTCGAAATAGAGAGGCGGCTGTTCCGGCAGATAACCGATACATTTCTTTGCTTCCTCCGGCTCTTCCAGAATATCGTGTCCGTCTATTCTGACAGTTCCTTCCGTGGATGCAATGTATCCTGTTATCATGTTCATCGTAGTGGATTTACCCGCACCGTTAGGGCCGAGGAATCCATAGATTTTGCCCTTCTCTACTGTGAAAGAAAGGTGGTCAACCGCTGTATGATCACCATATCGTTTGACCAGATTATTTACTTCAATCAATGTGTTCTCCTCCTCTTATAAAATTACCGGATTTTAATTTTAAAATTTTATTTTTAAATAGGAAATAATTTTTCCGGTCCGTACATCGCCACAGTAAAATGAATATTATCATTAACATCGTATTATTAGCGCAATCTCATTATTCTGCAAACGTTGTACAAGGATAAAAATAGAGAGTGTCCTCAGGTGAAACAGAGAATGGGGGAACCCAAGGACATCTCTATAAGAACAGTTTATGATGAAGTTGTGATGAAATTAGGATAAAAGTGTGTTTATTTTGTGATGTTTGTGTGATTAGTGTGTTGTGACAGCCAGCGGCTCCTTTAAAGGAGTTCCTGCTTTACGTGGATATTTCCCCGGTGTTGGTTTCTTCTTATCAATAATAACAAGAGAACGGTCAATTTCTGAATCCGGAAGTTTGAAATAGACGATATCTTTTACCTGGCCTCCCAGAATCTTAATTGCTTTTTCCGCTTCTTTTGCCTCTTCCTGTACAGTTCCTGATTTATAGGAAATAAATGCTCCGCCTGTTTTTACATAAGGAAGGCAGTATTCAGACAAAGTTGCCAGATTCGATACTGCTCTGGATACACAGAGGTCATATTTCTCACGGTATTCTTTATTTTTTGCATACTCTTCTGCTCTTCCATGAATCGCTTTGATTCCTTCCAGTTCCAGCAGCGCAAAACTTTCTTCCAGAAAATTAACCCTCTTTTTCAGAGAATCCAGCAGACATGCTTCCAGATGAGGAAACGCAATCTTTAACGGTACTCCCGGAAATCCGGCTCCGGTACCAATATCCATGATTGTTTTTACCTTCGTCATATCTACTGCTTTTACACAGGACAGACTGTCCAGAAAATGCTTGGTCAGTACTTCTTCAAATTCTGTAATTCCTGTAAGATTCATAACCTTATTTTTTTCTACCAGATATTCATAGAACTGAATAAACTGATCTTTCTGTTTCTGGTTAAGTTCGATTCCCAGTTCCTTACAGCCATTTTCCAATGTTGTCAGGTTATAAGTCATGTTTTTCTCCTTATTCTTTATATCTTTATTGTACATTACTTCGTACATGATTTATTTGTTATTTTCTTTATTGTTTTAACGTGGTTATTTTATAGTACTTTTTATTTATGTGTACTATTTATTTTCCTTTTTATTGTACTTTAAATTACTTTTTTATTGTTTATTGTTATTTTTCTTCCATTTTTTTCTTCATCTTTATTTGAAGTACATTAAATCGTATTGTTATTTTATATATTCTTTTGTAATTTACTGTTATTATCGATTATTTTTTTCCGCGTTTCTTCAATCTGTTTTCTATCTGTTGCTTGAAAGATATACTAAAAGAACAGAAATATCTGCCGGAGAAACACCGGAAATTCGGGATGCCTGACCAATGGAAATCGGTCTGTACTCTTCCAGTTTCTGACGTGCTTCGATTCTCAGACTTCCAACTTTTTCATAATCAAGATCTGTCGGGATTTTCTTTGCTTCCAGTTTCTTAAACTGCTCTACCTGCTTTAACTGTCTGCGGATATATCCGTCATATTTGATATTGATGTCTACCTGCTCTTTGACATCCCATGGAAGTTCCGGACGTTCTTTATCCAGTGGTGCGATTGCTTCATAGGAAAGTTCCGGACGACGGATCAGCTCTGCAAGTGTACTTCCTGATTTTAATGGTGTACTGTTATATTGTTCCAGAAGTTCCTGAACCTCTTTTGTTGTTCCGATCGTTGCATGTTCCACTCTCTCAATCTCTCTGGCGATCGCTTCTTCTTTTCTGAGCACTTTCTGATATTCTTCTTCACTGACCAGACCTACCTGATAACCTTTTTTGCGAAGTCTCAGGTCTGCATTGTCCTGACGGAGAAGCAGTCTGTATTCTGCACGGCTTGTCATCATACGGTATGGTTCATGATTTTCTTTTGTTACAAGATCATCGATCAGTACACCGATATATGCTTCCGAACGGTCAAGGATCAACTGTTCCTGTCCTTTTACTTCCATGGCAGCATTGATACCTGCTATCAGTCCCTGTGCAGCAGCCTCCTCATATCCGGAACTTCCGTTAAACTGTCCGCCGCTGAAAAGACCTTTGATCTTTTTAAATTCCAGAGTCGGATATAACTGGCGTGGATTGATGCAGTCATACTCGATTGCATAAGCATTTTTTACAATTTTGGCATGTTCAAGTCCCGGTACGGAATGATACATTTCTTCCTGAACATCTTCCGGAAGGGAACTTGACATTCCTCCGATATACATTTCATTCGTATAAAGACCTTCCGGTTCGATAAATACCTGATGACGGTTTTTGTCTGCAAAACGGACAACTTTATCTTCGATAGACGGGCAATAACGTGGGCCGGTTCCTTCGATCATTCCGGAATATAATGGAGAACGATCCAGATTTGCACGGATGATCTCATGTGTTTTTTCATTTGTATAAGTCAGCCAGCAGGATTTCTGTTCAATCTGAACATCCTCCGGATTGGTGGAAAAAGAAAACGGAACCACTCTTTCGTCACCAAACTGTTCTTCCATTTTGCTGTAATCAATGGTATTTCCGGCAATACGTGCAGGTGTTCCGGTCTTGAAACGGAACATTTCGATTCCCAGTTCTTTCAGAGAATCCGTAAGATAATTGGCAGCCTGCAGTCCGTTTGGACCTGTGTAATTACTGATATCACCATAAATACATCTTGCTTTGAGGTAAGTTCCTGTACATAAAACAACTGCTTTACAGTTATAAATCGCTCCTGAGTAAGTTTTTACACCTGTGATCTTCCCGTCTTCTACCAGAAGTTTGGTTACTTCCCCCTGTTTAATTGTAAGGTTTTCGGTATTTTCCAGAGTTTTTCTCATTTCGTTACTGTAAGCCTGTTTGTCAGCCTGTGCGCGGAGAGAATGTACGGCCGGACCTTTGGAACAGTTCAGCATTTTTGACTGGATAAATGTTTTATCAATGTTTTTTCCCATTTCGCCGCCCAGTGCATCCAGCTCACGTACCAGATGACCCTTGGAACTTCCGCCTACGTTTGGGTTACATGGCATCAAAGCGATACTGTCTACGCTGACAGTAAACATAATGGTTTTCAGACCCAGGCGCGCGCCTGCAAGCGCAGCCTCGCAGCCGGCGTGGCCGGCCCCAACTACGACAATATCATAATCTTCCACTAAAGTTTTCATTTTGTCTCCTTTTTATATCATATGACTCTACATACTTTTTTTAAAAATCGCCGAAGGCGATTTTTTCATTTTTAATCAATCAGTACAATCAATACATGCAATTTATCCGCTAAACTACAAAATTATTTACCCATACAGAATTTACTGAAAATCTCATTAACCAGATCTTCTCCAACAGATTCTCCCAGAATCTTACCCAGATTTTCGTAAGCATTCATCAAATCTATGGAAAAGAAATCTTCGGGCATTCCCATCTCAATGCTATTTCTGACCAGATCAAGGCTTTTGTCCGCCTCTTCCAGAGCTGCCTTATGACGGGCATTTGTAATATAAACCTCATCATTAAAGGAAAGCTCTCCGCCAAAGAACATCTCTTTGATTTTTTCCTCCAGCTCAGTAATTCCAGTCTCCTCTTTTGCGGAAACAGGAATCACCGCATGTCCGGTTTTTTCTTCCAGCGTATCCATCCGGATCACCGGTTTCAGGTCAGTTTTATTATACAGGATAATTGCTTTTTTTCCAGACAGCATGGAAATAATTTCTTCGTCATTTTCGTCCAGCGGAACCGAAGAATCCACAACATAAAGGATCAGATCCGCTTTCTGAGCAATCTCTCTTGCCTTATCCACGCCGATTTTCTCCACAATATCTTCTGTCTCACGGATTCCGGCAGTGTCAATGATCTTCAGGGAAATTCCATGCAATGTGATATATTCCTCCAGAATATCTCTGGTCGTTCCTGCGATGTCAGTCACGATCGCACGATTTTCTCCGATCAGAAGATTCAGAAGGGAAGATTTTCCTGCATTTGGTTTACCAAGGATGACTGTCTGGATTCCTTCCTGGATCATTTTTCCGTCAGAAGAACTTTTCAACAATCGTTTTACTTTCTGCTGTTCTTTATCCACAACTTCCAGAAGTTCCTGCGGATATCCGTCCAGACTGATATGTTCCGGATCATCCAGCGCAGACTCAATATATGCAATATGGTAGATCAGTTTTTCTCTGATCTCACGGATTGCTTTCTGCACGGAACCCTTTAACTGATCCATGGAACTGCGCAGTGCATATTCATTTTTTGCCTGAATCACGTCCATGACCGCTTCAGCCTGTGACAGATCCATCCTTCCATTCAGGAATGCTCTCTTGGTAAATTCTCCCGGTTCTGCGATCTCTGCACCGTTTTTCAGTACGGTTTCCAGAACTCTCTGCATGGCAAATACACCACCGTGACAGTCGATTTCTACGGTATCTTCTCCTGTAAATGTTCTCGGTGCATGCATGATCATCACCAGAACTTCATCGATCAGTTCCTCACCGTCATAAATATATCCATAATGTATGGTATGTGTGGGAACCTCTTTTATCTTTTTCTTCCCGCCTTTTGATCTGTAAATACGGGAAATCACATCCATGGCATTCTCTCCGCTGATGCGGATGATCCCGATTCCGGATGCGCTCATGGCTGTGGAAATTGCTGCAATTGTCGTTTCCATTTTTCCCTCCTGCAAATATTTCTCTATACAGATATCAGGAGCAAAGTAAAATACCTTTTGACTCCGGATATCATATAAACAAAAAAATGTTACCCTCGATAAAAGCATACACGTTGTTACGTGTTATTCATGCTTTCACCTAGAATAACATTTTTTTGTATTTCTTACACTTGATTTTTAATTTCTTTTTAATTTTACCACTACATGGCGGTAAGGTTCTTCACCTTCGCTGACTGTTTCCACGAATTTATTTCCCTGGAGAGCAGAATGGATGATTCTTCTCTCATAAGGATTCATCGGCTCCAGTACAACAGTTTTTCTTGTTTTCTTAACTTTGTAAGCAATTCCTCTTGCAAGATTTTCCAGAGTTTCTTTACGGCGCTTGCGATAATCTTCGGTATCAAGTTTTACACGGATGTAATTTGATTTTCCTTTGTTTACCACAAGGCTTGTCAGATACTGAAGGGAATCCAGTGTCTGTCCGCGTTTACCGATCAGAATACCCATATCCTGGCCTTCAAAATCAACTTCCAGACTTCCGTCTGCTGTATTATATTCAGAAGTGATCTCTACTTCACCCAGATTCATGGAAGCGAATACATCACGAAGGAAAACTTTCGCTCTGTTTTCCACTTCTTTGATTTCTTCCGGATCTGTAAGAATCTCTACAGGCTTACTTGGTTTCACCGGTTTCTCTTTCGCTGGTTTTTCCTTTTGCTCTCTGAACTGTTTTGGTTCTTTTGGCTGTTTTTCTTTTACAGGTCTTTCCTTTGCAGGTTTCGGCTGTCTTGGTTTTTCCTGTTTCGGAGAAACTGCTTTCGGCTCTCTCGCCTCTTTTGCTACTTTCACAGGCTCCGGCTTTTTCTCTTCTTTAACAGGGGCTTCCTCCTTGAAAGAATCAAGTTTGACCGTTTCCACGATCTCTTTCATCTCTTCTTCTTCAGAAACCGGTTCAACCTTACGAACCTTTATGATAGCAGGCTTACTTCCGATTCCGAAGAATCCGTTACTGCCTTCACTTACTACCTGAATTTCAAGCTGGTCACTGGATACGCCAAGCTCGATACATGCTTTTGTAATTGCTTCACTCTTTGTTTTCGCTGAAAACTGGATATAATCCTCCATGCCAACCCCTCCGTTCCTGACTACTTCTTCTTATTACGTTCATCAAATGTCTTTACCATGTTTGCCTTGGCTGTGATGCTGCCTGGTTTTGCATTGGATGCTTTCTGGTAAGATTCTTCTACTTTCTGTGCTCTGGTAGCTGCATCTGTATTGCTGCTGCCTTTTTCAATCTTATTGATATTCTTCACACTCTGATGAGCCTGATTGGTGATCTTCTGAGGTGGAAGTCCCGCTTTTTCACGTTTCTTTTCCATCTTCTTCATATTCTCACTGATCAGATCTTCAACCTGAATCTTGTCCATGTGTTTGTTAATGATAAGCTGCTGTACACTTCGAACTGCTGCACTTGCAACCCAGTAAATACCAAGACCTACCGGGAATGTGAAACAGAATACGGCTGACATCAGCGGCATTACTGTGTTCATGGTCTTCATGGAGTTCATCATTGCATCCTGCTGTGCATCTCCGCTTCCCTGCTGTGCAGCCTGAGGCATCAGCTTTAAGTTGATCATCTGAGTCGCCCATGCAAGGATCGGAATCAGGATTGCAGCGATTGCGATAAGAATAGATCCTCCTACAAAAGCGGCTTTGATATAAGTCAGCGGCTGATCAGCAATGTTCAGTCCAAAGAAGTTCTGTACATGTGAAATCTCTTTTGCTGTGCTGTTCAGTGTATCCGTAAATCCGGAAAACTGGCTTGTCTCAGCAAGAGTCTTCCACTGGGACGGTGATAAAGCGTATAAAAAGTCTGTTACAGAATTGCTTGTGGCATTGCTTCCATCCATAACAAGCTGAACTCTGGTCATCTTATTATCTGTGATGAACTGCTGCAGGATCTCTGTATATCCGCTGACACCTGTAATGCTGGTAACTGCGGATGCAAGAATATCTTTTACACTTCCAACATATGCCGAATCTTATAGATAACCTGATAT
>OKRU01003227.1_pt1 | contig 13248 bp, 15 predicted proteins | sample 1601131 | NCBI WGS metagenome assembly OKRU01 (sample SAMEA3541558, study PRJEB24748) | human gut metagenome | biome: human gut; feature: human-associated habitat; material: faeces | place: China | collected 2012 | reverse complement strand
GGTAGTTCTTCCATTTGGCTCTGCGGATCTCCGCTTCCATGCCGGAAGAGATGTATTCTCCGAACACCCACACCTCGGAGCATTTGCTCATCAGGGTGTTTCCAAAGAACAGCCCCAGCTGGCGCTCCTTCGGGTTGTCGTCACTGAGAAACTGTGGAAACAGCAGATGCGGCGCAATGGGAATGTATCCGGCGTCCACGGCAAAGCGGCTGTACCTCCGGGCGTTCTCCACATTGGCGGCCACCTCTCCGGCATAGGGAGAGCAGATGTAGACGATAGGTCGGAAGGCTGCAGCTTTCGCCGCAGCCTTCTCTTCCTTCTCGATACGGGTAAATGCTTCATATTCGGTGGGGCTGTAATAGCCCTCGCCATTATATTTGTCTGCCATTCAGCCCTCCTTGATCTTTGCGGCATACCATTCCAGATAGCGTTTTCTCTCGTGGTAGTCCGGCACAGACACAAGCAGTCCGATATCGACCTTCTGCAGCGTTTCAAGCAGGTCGATCTGCTCCTGCGTCAGGTACGGGCGGATGCTGGTCTTCTTTTCGATGCCGTGCTGGATTCGGAACTGCTTTGCAGTCATACCGAGAACGATGCGGTTGAGCATATCGCACTCGTTGCTGAAGTGATAAGGCTTCGGATCGTCTTTCAGCAGGCGGATGTTTTCGGTCAGCAGCGGGAACTCCTGTCTTGCTGAGACTAGCGTTTTGATGAAGGCTTCCATTTCGTTGAAGCGATGGATATACAGTTCCTTGAACTGCGCAGCCCTTTTGCCGCGATAGCCCATAGCCAGAAAGACAAAGCCGTCACGAGTCATCACATAACACGGCTGCTTATGCCCCTGTTCGTTGATGTATGTCGACTCCTCAAAATTGAGGAGTCGGAAATTCTCCGAACAATCGAGATTTCTAATGTCACGAAGCACCAAATCGTGCCTCTTTTCAAAGAACTGCGCCACGAAACGGCTGTCAACTCTGACCGTGTCCTGCTTGTCAACGAACACACCGAAGTCATCCATAGGAATTAAAGTCTGCATAATAAAAACTCCTCTCGGAAAATTTGAGGTATCCCTCTACTACTTCATTGGAAACGAGACAGCCGTTTTGACGAAGGGTTCGTTAATTTTTCTGGTAGAAATCGCATTCGTACCCATCAGCCTTGAGAATAAGTCCTTTTGCCCACGACGGGACTCTGCTCATCTGCTCACATACAGCATCTACAGACATCCGCTTATCCGCCTCGATGATGATCTCGTCATGCACCGTTGCTACCATAAAACAGTGCGATAGCGTCTGCATACTGTAAAAAAGCAGGTCGCGAGCGATCGCCTGCGTTACATTCTCTGCGATCTTGCCAGAGAAGGTTTCAAGCCTGTCCCACTTCTTGGCGGTATTCAGCCCCATGTATGTGATACACTTTCCGCCGAACTTACTGCACCCGATCTTGGGTTGAGCATAAGCAAGCCTTCTGCCGGAGGGCAGCGTGATAAAAAGCATACCGCCTGCATACGAAAACAACAGGCCGTGTGTTTCCTGCACCGTTCCCTGAGATACAGCGGTGATCGCTGCCTTCTCCAGATCACGCCAGAGCCGGACGATATTCGGGTTTGCCGCCCGCCATGCATCCACCAGTGGTTTCAGTTCCTCTTCCTTCATGCCGGACTCCAATGCACCCATACTGATCAGCGCACCAACACCGCCACCGTAGCCGCAGGACAGCGTTGCCTGTTTGCCTTTTTGCCGAAGTTCCGAATTTTCACCGTGCTTTTCGACCTTACAGTGGAACATACGGCTTGCTGTAGCGCAATAGATGTCGCCGTTGTTCGCAAAGGTGTCCAGCACCCACTGTTCTCCGGCAAGCCATGCCAGAACACGGCATTCTATCGCCGAAAAGTCCGCTACAACAAACTTGAATCCCGGACGGGGAACAAAGGCGGTTCGGATAAGCTGAGACAGCAGATCAGGCACATTGCCATACAGCATCTCAGCATCCTCATAACTGCCGTATTTGACTGTATCCCGTGCGACCGCTAAGTCTGGGATATGGTTCTGCGGCAGGTTCTGGAGCTGCACGATCTTGGAGGACTGCCGCCCTGTGCGTGATGCACCATAGAAGCTGAACATACCACGGACTCTGCCGTCTGAGCATACTGCCGCCTGCATTGCCGTGTATTTCTTGACCGATGACTTGGATAACTGCTGCCGCAGATGCAGAACCTCCGCCAGTTCCTTCGGAGCGGTTTTAACCGCCTGTGCTACTTCCTTTTTGCCAAGGCTGTCCATCTCCAGACCGTTATCTGCAAGCCACTGTTTCATCTGCACCACAGAGTTGGGGTTATCAAGGTCAGTCAGTTTCTGCATTTTATCTGCCAGCTCTGCTTTGGACTTTGCATCAAAAGCAAGGGCATTCTCCACCACATCCATATCAAGGGCAATGCCGCGGTCATTGATTTCCTGGTCTAGGTGGTATTCGTCCCAAACAAAGTCTGGTACAGGATATTTTTTCAGCCTGTCCTGTATAGACATCTCAACCTCGACATCCCGCTTGTTATAGAACTTGAACAGATTCCATTTCTCCATATCATGCTCCGGCAGATTGCGTGTTCTGCCACCGTTGACCTTGGTAGGCTTGCAGGAAACACAGAAATAACGGATGAGGTCTTTGCCTTCCTTCAGTTTCTGTTCTTCCAGTCCAAGTACCATGCCGACACCAGCAAGAGATAACGGCAATCCCATATATGCCGACCAAACCATGGAGCATTTCCATGCAGCCGGGTCAAGGTAATCTCTTACTGTGTCTTCATTGATGCTGTAACTTCTGAAGTACTGCGGATAGTTTCTTTGCAACCATACCGAAAGACAGACCCTTTCGAACGAACTGTTAAATGCCCATTTTGTCACGCTGTCATCTGTCAGCGCCCTAACAATTTCGATAGGGACTTTATCGCCGCGAGCAAGGTCTGTCACCTGAACCGCACCGCCATCAACGGCATATCCAAACAACAGAATTTCAAATTTGGCTGACTGCGTGTAACGGTATACGCCGCATTTCTGTAAATCAACATCTGAATACGTTTCTATATCAATACTTATATATTTCATTTCATCACCATCCTATGAAAATTTAAGCGGTAAAGGTTTTTTAAACTCCTTCTCAGCAACATCCCATGTAAAATGTTCTTTTACAAACTCACTTGCGTTTTTTCCTAATTTGTAAATTTCTTTGATAACCATATTGGCACAGTCCAAAATAGTATAGACAGCAATTACATAGATGAAAATTGCTCCTGCCGAAACGACTAACTGCTTTTGAAATTCATAACTGAACATCTTTCATCCCTCCTACGCTAAAAAATCTTCATCATCACTGGTCGCAAAATCATCCTCAGCACGGCTCTTTCCGCCAAGCGGCTCACCGTCCTTTATCTTCTGGAGGTTGTTCAGACCGCAGGCAATACCCTTATTGCCGTTGGAGTTGAAGGCATAGAAGTTGATGCTGGCACGGCCATATACACCGCTGTATACCTCGCTGCGGTCTATGACAGGCTGACGGTCTGCATCTACGATGCCCGGAGCAGATGCACTGTTGGCATTGATGAAGTAGCACCCTGCATAGGCTTCATCATCAGGTCGTTCAAGATCGCCGTCACGAAGCGGTGTCTTAAGTACGGAAAGAGCAGGCACGGTTTTGCCACTTCCCTTAAGCTTAGATTGACCCTCCTCATAAGCAGATTGAATAGCCGCTTTAATTTTATTGACGGTTACTGTATCGTCCTTAGGAATAATAAGGCTCACGCTGAATTTCGGTGTGCCGCCGTTAATGGATTTTGCTTCCCATACATTTGCGTAAGACCAGCGAGTGTTTAATCCAGTGATAACTTTGGTTGGGGTGATATAATTCTTTGACATATTATTTCTCCTCCTTAAAATCGTTTGTTGCTGTATTCATTGCCGGACGCTTGTCCGACATAGGTACTAAGGTTGGCTTGCCCTGCGGCTTTTCAATAAACCGGTCGAGCAGTTCTTCAAATCTTGTCTTGCCGAGCAGTTTGGTCATTGCCGTAACACCCAGAACCTTATGTTCATACGGGTCGTATCCGGCATCCTTAACCGTATCTGCCACAGCGGTTTCATTGACATATTTCCTGTTGGAGCGCCCTTCGACAATCTTCCAGTCCTTCCACTCCTTGCCGCTGACTGCCTGCTGCAGAGCGTATTCTTTGATATCACCTGCCCAAGATACCAACGTATCGACTTTTCCAAGAATGGCCTCTATCTCATCATCTTCAAGTGTGGAAGGCATTTCAAAATCGTAACATGCAAGTTCAAGGTTGTATTCGGCTCTCTTACGGCAGGTGGCTTTTACCTTGCAGAACCGGCAGTGGTCTCCGGCTTTGTATTCGCCCTCTCCCTTTGCCGCCAGCTGTGCTGTGGGACTAAGCACTTCATCTGCCCATTTCAGAAGTTCTTCCTTAGAAATAGTGTATGTGCTGATACTATCCCGCCTTGGCTGGAAGATAGTCATGGTCACCGAATCAATATCATAGATACCGTCAAACAGCTGTAAGGCTCCCAGCGCATAGCACATCATCTGCGGATTCTTTTCGGCTTCTACTAAGATTCCGACACCGTATTTGAAATCAATTACGGCAAGGGTTTCATCTGATACGATGACACAGTCCCCGGTACCAAATCCCTCCGGCACCCATCTGGAAAAATCAAGATGCTGTTCAATTAGAACAATGGGGTCTTTGCATTCTTCCTTCGCCGCCGCAAGCTGCTCCATCACATACTGGGCATACATATCGGAGCAGTCTGCCATTTCCTCATCGAAATACTGCAAATTCTCCGTAGGGTCTTTCGACTTCTGACCCAGTGCGGTTTTCAGTTTATGTTCGCAAAGGCTGTGAGCATTGGTGCCCTGCATAGCAAACTCACTGGCTGTATCTCCTGCCTTTGAACAGAGCAGAGCCGAGGGCGGGCATTCCAGCCACCTGTGACTGGAGGATGCTGATAATACTGCGTGGCCCAGTCCAGCCTCTCTTGCCTCGTTGGTGCAATTCACCTTCTGTTTATTGGGCATTCCCAAGTACCTCCACTTCAGCAAGCAGTGCCTTATATTCTGCTGGATTTATCCCGGACAGCTTTTCTGCACCATGCTTTGTAAGGATTGCTTTGACTTCTGCCGTATAGCCTTTGTGGGATTTATCCGCACACACGGCTCTGACATCTTCCAACGTGAGTGCTTTTTCTTCCGGCACTTCAGCTTTTGGCTCCTCGTTGGTTTTCTTCTTAACAGCAGTCTTTTTTACAGGCTGCATTGCGTCCTTTCCACTGCTGAACAAATCAGCCAGTTCTTCGGAAATACGTACCAAGGTTTCGCCGCACTTTTTGAGTTCATCCACGAGCATGGATAATTCGCTTACTTTACTTACGATGTCGCACCTCCTTCCTTAACCGTACAAATGGAAGCTTCTTTCACGTTGTCACCGGGTACAAGAATTGTGAGTTTCTGTTTTCTTCCGAGGAAGAAGCATAGAATACGTTCTCGTACACTAATACTACGGCAAGAAAGAATACCATCTGATTTTGCCTTCTTGGATACACTGATTTTCAAATTGTGTTCTATCTTTATCACCTCTTTCCGAGAGTGTTTTTTGACCCTCTACCTAATAGCCTTGAGAAAGTAATGAATCTGACGGTTTTGAAAAAATATAAATAAAAAAAATAAACCCACCAAGAAAATTCATCCTCAGTGGGCATCAAATTATCTATTCTATTTCCTAACTAAAGCATATAGTAAAACCGCTCCAACTCCGTAGGCTACATTCCTCTGATTCTTAATTGCCTGCATTTTTTTCTTCTCCTCGGACGCGTACGTTTTCAAGGATGCGTTGGCACCCTGCAATAAGTCCGTCTGCATCTGTGAGGTTTTCTTCAATACAGTCAGCTCGCTCTTGGATCTATATTAATAAAGTAGACACAAATACATGTTACTTGTTACAATAAATTACACACCCAAACGGAGGTAATATTATGGCTGACAAATCAACACGTTATGACGAAGAATTCAAAAAGTCTGTTGTGTCCCTGTTTAACAATGGTAAAACTCAGACGTCCCTGTGCAAGGAATACGGTATTTCCCAATCGGCCTTGGCCAAATGGATTAAACAGTATTCCACGGTTAAGACTGAAGATGGCGAAATTCTCTCCGCCAGACAGATTAAAGACCTGCAGAAACGCAACTCCCAGCTTGAAGAAGAAAATATCATACTAAAAAAAGCGATTGCCATATTCACGCCACACTCAAAGAACGACTAGACGCCGTTCATAAGCTCAGATTCCAACACAACATCAAAATCCTGTGCAAAGTCCTGCGTGTAAACCGCAGTACATACTACAAGCACTTCCATTCTGCTCCGGCACCCCGAAGTCTGGAAAACCAGATCATTAAATCCTACATACTCCACATCTACGCTGACTACAAGAAAAGACTCGGTGCTTACAAGATTACATACGTATTGGAGCGTGATTATGGCATCAAAATCAGCGTTGGCAGAGTGTACCGCCTGATGAAAACCATGCAGCTACCACCAATGTCTTCCGTTAAGCCTTCTTTTGTTCGTGCTGCAGCAGACGAGGACGACTGCCCAAATCATTTAAAACAGCTCTTTACGCAAAAAGCTCCTAACCTTGCTTGGGTCAGCGACTTTACCTACATCAGAGCCGGTGGCAAATGGTATTACTTATGCATAATCATCGATCTTTTCTCAAGGAAAGTAATTTCTTGGCATCTTTCCGGCAAACCCGATGTAGACCTTGTCCTGAAAACATTTAAAAAAGCCTATGCAAAAAGGAATGCAACATTCGGCCTGATGTTCCACTCAGACCGTGGTTCCCAGTACACTGCATTTGCTTTCCGGCAGCTACTAGACTCTTTGAACGTCGTTCAGTCTTTCTCTAAAAAAGGCTACCCTTTTGACAACGCTGTATGTGAATCTTTCTTCAAATATCTGAAGAAAGAAGAAACTAACAGAAAGACATACCATACTTTTGAAGAATTGAAAAGCTCGATCTTTGAATATATAGAAGGCTACTACAATCCTAAGCGTCCTCATGGCGCCTTAGGCTACTTGACGCCCAATGAAGCTGAGGCTGCCTATGACAGCCAAATATCTTCTGCTTCTGCTTGATAACAAATTAGCTGAATTTGTGTCCACTTGCTTGACTATAGTGCACATCCTTTCGAATTCTTTCACTTTTTTTAACAGTTCTGCTAGCATATCCTTTTCTTCAAGTTGGCGTTTTAGCCTGATGTTTTCACGTCTAAGTTGCTCAAGTTCATCAACCTCATCGTCTGTTTTGTGATGTCCTCGTTTATCAAATAATGTGTTTTCACCACCTGCATCGTATTTCTTCACCCACGAATATACCTGGCTATAAGACACATCATAAAGTGATGCTGTATCTTTATAATTCCGTTCGTGATTTAAACAGTATTCAACGATTTGCTTACGTTCTTCAATAGTTGTTTTTCATCTCGCCTCTGCCATATAGACCTCCCGTTTCGAACAGTAGTCCTTAAGTTTTCTATTGGCATTATACAACGAAATCCAGTTTTGCAGTGTAACATGTGCAGGGATGCCATATCTGGCACATAATTCAGTAACCGAACCTTCCCCGGCAATATATCTTTGAATCATTTCAAGCTTAAATTCCTTGGAATAGGAATGATTGGCTGTAACAGGGCAAAGAGCTTCTATACCTCCATTCTGATATGCCAATATCCAGTCCCTTATGGTTCGTGTACTTTTTATAGATAAATCTGCCATGATTTCAGAGACAGAACGTGTTCCATTCAGGTAATCTTCAACAGCAGCAACTTTTTCTTCAACTGTACACTTGAGCTTCCTACCCATAAAAATACCTCCAAAGTAGATTTTGGTTATTTAACCTATCTACTTTGGAGGTATCATATCAAACTCTAAGAAGTTCTCTTGTTGTCATGCATATCAATCATTGATTCAGTGAATCAATTTTGATTTCATTCTCAAACCTGTGTCCTTTCACCTGAAATTCGTCATGCTTCATAACGATTCATTATTATCCCAAATTTTGTTGTCAAATTGTTGTCAAATGCGGTCTGACATCATGGTTTTAGACATTTAATATTTAATTTTAGTACAGCTTTGCACCAGCCGGAATGTGGTTATCAACCATCAGAAGATGAAGTTTTTCTTCGCCCTCTTCCTCATGAATTGCACTGAGAAGCATTCCACAAGATTCAATTCCCATCATGGCTCTCGGTGGCAGGTTAGTGATCGCAATTAAGGTCTTTCCAACCAGCTCTTCCGGCTCGTAATAAGCGTGAATACCGCTTAAAATCGTACGATCTGTGCCTGTTCCATCATCCAGAGTGAACTGTAACAGCTTCTTGGATTTCTTAACAGCTTCACACGCTTTAACCTTTACAGCTCTGAAATCTGACTTGCTGAAAGTATCGAAATCAACAAATTCCTCAAATAAAGGCTCTACCTTTACCTTGGAGAAGTCGACAACTTCTTCCTTCTCAGGTGCTGCTGTGGAAGTGCTGTTTTCTGACTTCGCAGACTTCTTGTCAGCGTCCAAGGACTTCATTGTCGGGAATAATAATACGTCTCTGATTGCTGTAGAATTTGTTAATAACATTACCATTCTGTCGATACCGAATCCGATACCACCTGTAGGTGGCATACCGATCTCTAATGCATTTAAGAAGTCTTCATCTGTTGTGTTGGCTTCTTCGTCACCCTGTGCAAGAAGTTCTTCCTGTGCTTTGAAACGTTCTCTCTGATCGATCGGATCATTTAACTCAGAGTATGCATTTGCCATCTCCCATCCATTCATAAAGAACTCAAAACGTTCTACATAATCTGCATCTTCTGGTTTTCTCTTTGTTAATGGAGAGATTTCTACTGGGTGATCCATAACGAATGTTGGCTGGATCAGTTTGTCTTCTACGAATTCTTCGAAGAATAAGTTTAAGATATCTCCACGTTTGTGGCGTTCTTCGTATTCTACATGGTGTTCTTCAGCAGCTGCTCTTGCTTCTTCTAAAGTCTTGATCTCTTTAAAGTCTACTCCAGAGTATTTCTTAACTGCATCTACCATTGTGATTCTCTCAAAAGGTTTTCCAAGATCGATTTCGAAATCTTTATACTGAATCTTTGTTCCACCGCATACTTCTTCTGCAAGATAACGATATAAGTTCTCTGTCAGATCCATCATTCCGTGATAGTCTGTGTATGCCTGATATAATTCCATTAATGTAAACTCTGGGTTATGACGTGTGTCAACACCTTCGTTACGGAATACACGTCCGATCTCGTAAACTTTCTCAAGTCCACCAACGATCAGTCTCTTTAAGTATAACTCTAGGGAAATACGTAATTTTACATCTTCACTTAATGCATTGTAGTGTGTTTCAAATGGTCTTGCTGATGCTCCACCTGCATTGGATACTAACATCGGAGTTTCTACTTCCATGAATCCCTGTCCATCTAGATAAGAACGGATCTTACTGATGATTTTAGAACGTTTGATGAATACTTCTTTGGATTCTTCATTCATGATCAGGTCAACATATCTCTGACGATATCTTGTATCTGTATCTGTTAATCCGTGGAATTTCTCTGGAAGTGGTTTTAAACTCTTAGATAATAAAATCACTTCTTCTGCATGGATAGATTTCTCTCCTGTCTTTGTAGCAAAGACTTTACCTTTGATACCTACGATATCTCCGATATCCATCTTCTTGAAATCCTGATAAGATTCTACACCGATCTCATCTCTTGCTACATATGCCTGAATTCCACCCTGAAGGTCCTGTACGTTACAGAAAGATGCTTTACCCATCACACGTTTGAACATTAAACGTCCTGCAACTGCTACTTCTTTTCCTTCTAATTCTTCAAAATTATCTTTGATTTCTTTTGAATGATGTGTTACATCATATTTCATGATCTCGAACGGATTCTTCCCAGCTGCCTGTAAGTCAGCCAGTTTTTGTCTTCTTACTTTGATCAGTTCGTTTGTATCTTTATTCTGCTGTGCCACTTTTCTTACTTCCTCTTACTTTCTCTGTACATCAATGACTCTGAAGTCGTTTACCTGATTGATTCCTTCTACGGATACGACATCTCCGATCTTCTTTCCAAGTAAAGCTCTACCGATCGGTGCTTCATTGGAAATCTTGTTCTGAAGGATATCTGCTTCTGTAGAACCTACGATATGGTATGTTACTTCTTTTCCAAGAGTGATGTCTTCTAATAATACGTGACATCCAAGGCTGATGACACCTTTTTCAAACTTCTCATCGATAACAACGGCGTTCTTTAAGATCTTTTCGATCTCTTCGATACGTGCTTCCATGTCACGCTGTTCATCTTTGGCTGCATCATATTCCGCGTTCTCTGATAAGTCACCCTGTTCTCTTGCTTCTTTGATCTTCTGTGCGATCTCTTTACGTCTTACGACTTTTAATTCTTGTAATTCATCTTCTAATGCTTTTAAACCATCTGGGGTTAATATATTCTTCTTTGCCTCTGCCATAACACTATTCCTTTCGTTCTAAATGTTAACTGATTAATTATATCTTACCTAAGTTTCTTTTGTCAATTCCTAATCCCTGCCATTCGTGGCTTTGAGATAATTTTGCAGTAATTCTTCTAAGTCTTCGTATGTCTCTGTATGATTTACCTTCTCGCGAAGTTTTGCTGCCCCTGGAAAACCGAATGTATACCATGCGACATGTTTCCGCATCTCACGGACTCCGATGTATTCTCCTTTAAAATCGATCATCATCTGTCCATGTCTCAACATCATGGCGACAACTTCTTCTAAGGATGGTCTTGGCATTTCTTCTCCTGTCTCAAAGAAATGTAAGATCTCTTTGAAGATCCATGGATTCCCTTTGGCTCTTCTTCCGATCATAAATCCGTCACAGCCTGTCTCTTCCTGCATTCGTAATACATCTTTTGCACATGTGATATCACCATTTCCAATTACCGGAATATCAACAGCTTCTTTTACCTTGCGAATGATCGACCAGTCTGCTGTTCCTGAATAGTACTGTTCTCTTGTTCTTCCATGAACTGCGATCGCTGCTGCTCCATTCTCCTGTGCAACCTGTGCCATCTCTGGTGCATTGATCAATTCATCGTTAAATCCCTTTCGGATCTTAACTGTAACCGGGATATCCACAGCATCTACAACTGCTTTGATCACTTTCCCTGCTAATTCCGGATTCTTCATCAATGCGGATCCATCACCGTTATTCACGATCTTTGGAACCGGACATCCCATGTTGATATCGATCATCTGAAACCGCCCATCATTGACTTTCGCTGCCATCTGACCCATGATCTCTGGATCGGATCCAAAAATCTGGATCGCTACTGGAATTTCCTTCGGATCTGTTGCCATCAATGGCTCAGATTTACGGTTCCCATAGTATAATCCTTTGGCACTTACCATCTCAGTGCACATCATTCCAGCACCCTGTTCTTTACATAACAAACGATATGGTAGATCTGTAACTCCTGCCATCGGTGCAAGTGCTAACGGGTGTTCAATTGTAATATCTCCAATAACCAGAGGTTTTAATTTATTGCTTCTCATAAATGATCTGTAATCCCTTCAATGTTAATGTTGGATCGTAATAGTCGATCTCATCAACCGTCTGTGCGATCATATTTCCAAGGCCTCCGGTTGCGATAACTTTCATGTTATCAAAGCCTGTCTCTTCTTTCATCTTCTGTACCATATATTTTGTCTCACCAACAACTCCATAGTACAAACCTGCCTGCATACTGTCAATCGTGCTGTTTGCAAGGATCGTCTTTGGTTTTAAGATTTCAATCTCTGGCAGACGTGCTGCATCTCTATATAGTACATTTGCTGAAGTGCGAATTCCCGGTGCGATCACACCTGCTAAGAATACGCCATTCTCTGTGACAATATCGTATGTTGTTGCAGTTCCATAGTCAATGACGAGTGCTGGTCCGCCATATATTTCATATCCTGCAACCAGATCCACGATCCTGTCTGCTCCAACTTCTCTTGGATTAAATCTTCCAAGATTGATCCCTGTCTTGATCCCAGGTCCTACAATGATCGGTTTTACATCAAAATATTTGATCAAACCACTACTCAGTGAATGCATGATATTTGGCACAACGGATCCTATGATCGCTGCCTTCACTTCACCTTCATCCAATCCTTTTTCCTTTAATAGGCTTGAAATCAGAATTCCAAATTCATCGGATGTTCTTGGTAACTTTGTTGTAATTCGAAATACCTCTATAATCTCTTTTCTTTTGAATACGCCGATCGTTATATTGGTATTCCCAACATCGAGTGCTAATAACATAATTTATACCTCATCTTCTCCCAAAAGGAATATTTTATAATATAGTTCCAAGGACTCCCAGAAATCCTGTTTTTCCTGTCTTAGTTTCTTGATCATCAGTTCACTTCCGATCTCATCGTAAAAGAAATCATTATCTTCCACATGAGTAACAAAATTTAATTTGCCTTCTTCATCGAACTCTAATGTCAAGACTCCGCCGACTTCTGCTGTAAATAGTACACATGCAATCTGCAGTTCCTGTTTGATCTGTTCTGGTAATCCAGAAAAATCAGGGTTTAAGTAATATTTCTTCTCATATGCATTGGAACCGCATAATGTAACTTTATCCTGATACATGTTTTTGTATTTCTCCTTGTTTCTTGTATATATTCTCGGAATCTCTTATACGTATCCCAAGATACCTCTTACTGATACCTCTCCGGATGAAACTTCTGATACCTTTCCATCTTCATCCTCTACCAGTAATTCTCCACGATGATTGATGCCTCTTGATAAGAATATCTCTTCTTTGGAACCTCTGACAACCTTGATCTTCTGGTCTGTATGTACCAGAAGTTTATTGTATTCATCTTGCAACATGCTAAGATCTTCTGTCTTCAAAAACATATCGTAATATTTCTCAAAACATTCTAACACTTTCGCTGCCAATGGAGCTCTCTTGATCTTTCTTCCTCCCTCGATCTGGAGTGAAGTTGCCTTATCACTTAAATCTTCTGGAAAATGATCGATATTTACATTGATACCAAGTCCCACTACAATGTAATTGATCTCATCCATCTGAAGGCTCATCTCTGTTAGGATTCCACAGATCTTCTTTCCATTCACAATGATATCGTTTGG
>OKRU01003222.1_pt1 | contig 13283 bp, 7 predicted proteins | sample 1601131 | NCBI WGS metagenome assembly OKRU01 (sample SAMEA3541558, study PRJEB24748) | human gut metagenome | biome: human gut; feature: human-associated habitat; material: faeces | place: China | collected 2012 | reverse complement strand
AAGCGGAACAGGACGTTATCCGTTTGTACGTACAGTGACTTTTGGATTGAATGTAGCATTTTAATCAGTAAAAATTATGAAACTCTATAAGAAACTATTTTTGATTCTGGCAGTTGGTGCAGGTACCTCTTCTTGCCTTGACCTGGACTCGCAGGACCAGTTGTCAGACGGCAACATGTGGCAGTCTGCTTCCGATTTTGAGTATTTTGCCAACACCTTTTATGGTTGGACACGCGATTTTAAGACTGTCATCAGTGATGCTCCTCACTCAGACTGGCGCTCGGATTTGATGACTTCCAGTTCCATCAATGTCTATAGTCATGGTAATAATTCCATAGAGACGTCGGATGCCAATTACACGGATGCTTACAAGCATATTCGTCGTACCAATCTGCTGTTGCAGAAAGCAGAAGGATATTCCGGTTCTGGCACCATCGCACAATATGTGGCTGAAGCAAAATTCTTTCGGGCTTATTGCTATTTCGATTTGTTGCAGCTTTATGGAGATGCGGTGATTACGAAAACTCCGCTGGATATTGATTCTCCGGAATTGAATGTAAAGAGGAATGATCGCGGTGAAGTGGCCGATTTGATTATTTCGGATTTGCAGGAAGCTATTCCTGACCTGCCCGAGACAGTAAGTTCAGAAGACGATGGCCGGCTGACCAAATGGGCAGCTTATGCATTTCTTTCACGTGTGGCTCTGTACGAAGGTACGTGGCAGAAATCCCGTGGCAATGCAGAACGTGCAGGCTCTTTGCTGGACATTGCCGCAAAAGCCGCAAAGGCAGTGATTGACAGTAAGAAATATGAACTTTTCAAGCCTGCTGCTTTGGGAGAGTTTGCTTATAAATATCTGTTTACACTGGAAAATGTGCAATCAAATCCTGCCAACCTGACAAAGGCAGACAACAAAGAATATATTTTCTATCGTCGTCATGATGAAACCTTGTCACCAATCGGAACGAATGTCACTCATGGATGCTTGAAGAATGTGCAATACATCAGCCGGAAGTTTGTAAATATGTATCTGACCCAGAACGGGCTTCCCATTGAGCAGGATGCCTATGCGGCAGGAACGAATGAAAAAGGCTTCAAGGGCTATGCTACGATGACCTCTGAATTTGACAACCGTGACAACCGAATGAAGAATTGTCTGCTGCCTAACGGGACGAACTATTGGGACAATGAGGCGCAGTCCTGTCGTGTAGACTGGAAAGGCATGAGTGGTGAAGATGCAAAGCATGCACAAGTATGCGATGTGAAGTCCGGTAGCGGCTATCAGAACCAGAAGTGGGCCACGGAACGCCGGGTAGAGGACAACTATGAAGGATATGATTATCCGATTATCCGTTATGCGGAGGTATTGTTGAATTATGCGGAAGCTGTGTTTGAACGGGACGGTAAGATTTCGGATGAAGATTTGAACATCTCATTGAATTTAACCCGCCAGCGTGTAAATCCCAATATGCCTAAGCTGACAAATGAGTTTGTGCGGCAGCACGGATTGGATATGCAGACCGAGATTCGTCGTGAACGTACCATTGAATTATATAATGAAGGCTTCCGTATTGATGACTTGAAGCGTTGGAAGACGGCGGAAGTGGAAATGCCGAAGAATATTCTGGGTGTGAAATACACCGGGACTGAGTTCGAAGCACAATGGGGAGAAGTGGCCTCGATGGCAAAAGATGCAGACGGATGCCTGATAATGGAGAGCGGACGTACGTGGGCCACCAGGAATTATCTGTTGCCTATACCGGCCGACCAGATGCAGTTGAACCCCAATTTGGGACAGAATCCGGGATGGGAATAAATGTAAGATTTTAAAAAGAGTATTTTATGAGAACTAATTATAGAACGTTGCTTTATAGTGCCGCACTTTGCATGATGGCAGGATTCTCATCTTGTTCGGATGAAACTGACCTGAGTGGCTCTTTGCAGGAAATACAGACTATATCGTCCATTACGTTGGACCAGACGGTGTACAATGCAGATGTTCAGAACCTTTACATGCTTCCAAATCAGGAAATACAGCTGGGCTGTACGGTTCTTCCTGAAGAAGCAAACGACAAGAGCGTGAAGTGGACATCTCAGAATGAAACGGTTGCCACGGTTTCTGCGGATGGGTATCTGGTATCTAAGAATCTAGGAACTACGGTGGTGCGTGTGACTCCGGGAATCGGATTCGGACCCTCTGCCACTACACCGAGTTTTACGGTGAATGTAGTCGACCATTTCAACTATATTGAGGGCATTACGCTGAAAAATACAGATGTATTGGCTACGGAAGGGCTTGCGGAGTCTGCTTCATATCAGGTAGAAGTAGAGGCTTTGCCTGCCACGGCCACCTTTAAGCGTTATAAATGGGAAAGCCTGAATACGGAGATTGCTACGGTCGACGAGAAGTCGGGACTCGTGACGGGAGTGAAAGCAGGTACTGCCACCATAAAGGTGACGGCCGATGATTTCAGCGCATCTCCTGTTTCAGCCGCTTTCACCGTGAAGGTAAATCCGGTAATACAAATTGAGGATTTCGAATTTACAGATGCAGCGAAGGAATATCTGAACCAGTTGGGTTATGGAGAAGTGTATGATTTGAAAAAGGCCGTAACCTTGACGCCTTCCAATGCGACAGTGGAACTGATTTCCTGGAGCAGTGATAACGCCGATGTGGTTTCTGTGGATGAAGAGGGAGTTTTGACGGTTCATTCCATGTTGAGCGGAAGTGCCACGATAACTGCTTCGGCAGGTGAACAGATCAGAACCGTGTCGGTAAATGTCGCAGAAGGCCGTATCTGGTATTCTTTTGGGAATGGAATCGGAGACTGGAGTCTTGAATCAGAAAACAAGTCATCAGTCTTACAAAGTGATGGGGAAAAGACCTCTATCAAGATGGGAGGTTCTGAGAAATACCGTGGCGATTTTGTCTGGATTCGCAAAGGAGTGTCTCAAACCAGAATAACTCCGTCGGTATATCGTTATCTGGCCATGAAGATAGATGTGGCTTCACCGTTAAGTGCCGGTTCTAACGCGGCAGGATGTATCAAACTGGAATTATGGGATGATTCAGGTGATAAAGGTACCATTGGCAACAATTATACCGGTGCCATTAAATCTGCCAATAATTCATTTGAGGTGCTGGACGGCGGAAGTTTCCAGACCACTGCACCGAATGTGATATATTGGGATTTGCAGTCGAACTATGACAAGCATACTCCTACAGACTGGAACCAGACATTTACATTGAATTGCCTGAAGTTTGTGATTGCGGACTACACGGCTACGGACAGTTATGATATTTACTGGGTTCGTTCTTTCAAGACAATAGATGAATTGAAGGCATTTGTAGAATCTGACGAGACTAATAAATAAAAAAGGTGATGATTATGAAACAGATTTATACTTACGTAGGAGCGGGGCTGGTGGCCCTCTCCTTCACCAACCTTATAGCATGCACCGAGATTGAGCATGGGGTGAATGACATTGATACCTGGGAAGAGGTTAAGATTTATACGGAAGCATTGAAACATCCTTGCATGCTCCATACGCAGGAGGATTTTGACTTTGTGAAAGGCAAAATCCAGGCTGGCCAGCAGCCGTGGGCCAATGCCTATGCGCACCTGGAACAAAGCAAATTTGCTGCCGGTACCTGGACTGCTTCTCCGGTAGAGAAACTGGCGCGTCTGGACCAGAAAAACTGGTCAGGACCGGAACGCTGGGAAGAAAATGGCTTGTCGGAATATTACACGCCCGATGCGTGGACAAACTATACTCACCTGATGGAAGATGCGGCGGCGGCTTACCAGCTGGCTCTCCGCTGGAAGCTGTCGGACGACGACACTTATGCAAAGGCAGGTATTGAGATTCTGAATGCGTGGGCCGACAAGTGTACCGGATATATCGTGAATTCAAAGGGTGAATTTATCGACCCTAACCAATATCTGATTGCCATGCAGATTTATCAGCTGGCCAATGCGGCTGAGATTCTTCGTGATTATGACGGATGGAGTGAGTCTGATTTCACCGCATACAAGAACTGGATGGTCGATGTATTCTATCCGCAGGCCACCAATTTCCTGAATCTTCACAATGGTTTCACGGATTGTCCGCTTCATTACTGGCTGAACTGGGATCTGGCGGAAATGACGGCTATCCTTTCTATCGGGATACTTACCGACGATAATTTCAAAATCAATGAAGCCATCCAGTACTTCAAGTTTGGTGTAGGAGCCGGAAACATCATTAATGCCGTGCCTTTCATGCATCAGGACCCTGACAGTGGAGAAATGCTGGGACAGTGTATGGAGTCCGGACGCGACCAGGGACATGCCACTCTCTGTGTCAGCCTGATGGGAGTGTTCTGCCAGATGGCGAAGAATGTAGGGGAGGACTTGTTTATTTTTGATGAGAACCGTGCGCTGGCCATGTGTGAGTATGTGGCGAAATATAATTATGGAGAGGTGGAAACCGGAAGCAACAATGCGGGATGGAACCTGGATAACTTCAAGTACGATGTGACTTCTGTGCCTTATACGAATTATACGAACTGTACGGGAGACAGCTGGCCAAGCATGTCGTACGAGGAGCATAAGTCCGGTAACGAAACCCGCGGAACCGTGCGTCCGGCATGGGAACTGGTCAGACGGCTTGCTTCCGACTACGGACAGACCAGTATTTACACGGATATGTGGGTAAAGAAAATGCGTGAGAATGCCGCACGCGGAAACAGTGACGGTGGTGCCGGCGATTATGGACCCAACAGTGGCGGTTTCGACCAGCTGGGATTTGGTACGCTGATGTTTGCAAAAGACTAATCTTTAAATATGAGAACTATGAGAATGAGTAATTTGTGGTGGGCTGTGCTTCCTTTCTTCCTCTTTGCATGCGATGAGGATGAGCAACCGGAAGGCACAGGCGGTACTCCGGTATCTTTCGTCGCCACGATTTCTCCTGCAAGCCGACTGACGGTCAACAATTCGTGGGCTGGTCTTCCGGAGGCAAAAGTGGGAGTTGAAATCAACGGTACGGTGAAGGAGTATACGGTGAATGAGAAAGGTAAACTGACTTCCGCCGCTCCTTTTTACTGGGAAGACCTTGGACAGACTGTGTCGGTCAATGCCTGGTATCCTTATAATGAGGGGAAGAAACCGGAGGCAGTGGTAGTCGCTGCCGACCAGAGCGTAGCAGCGAATTATCTGGCCAGTGACTTACTGGAAGTGAACAACGCTTCGGTATCTGCAAGCGAGAACACGCTGACTTTCGTACACCGTACGGCGTGTGTGGAATGTGCCTTGCAGCTTAATCCGACGGAAGAGGGGACAATGAATGCGGCAACCATCACCTTGTGTAACTTGTCAGGGGTGGCCGAAGGCAATTCGGTGAAGACAACCGGTGATTATAAAGCGTTGGTGGCTCCTCAGATACTGACTGCTGGAACCGTTTTCATGGAAGTGACCATGAGCGACGGAAGAAGTGACGAATATGTACTTCCGGAGGATGTAGAACTGAAACAAGGATACATCTTCCCCGTGTCTGTAGAGGTAACTCCTGATGGACTGAAAGTGGACTTCGGAACTCCGATAAAGTGGGAAGGCGAGACCGTAGGAAGCAATGGGGAAGCTCCGGAAGTGGGCCCTGATACGGATGGAGACAGTTGGGATAATGGTGGAGAGGACTCTACGAATGGTGAAACTTCATCGGTAGAACCAGGTACAAATACGGATGGTTGGAATGGAACAGATGTTCCAACGGATGCTGAAATCAATGAGGTAAATCCTGGAAATTCATCTGAGGATGGAAATGGAAAGTGGGAAGGAAGTCCCACTCCTGTTGAAGCTGGGAAAAATAAACTGGGTGAATAAATAAAAACTTAAATAGAATTACATTATGAAAACAAATTTGTGGAAACTTTCATGCATGGCTTTGGCTATGGCTGCAATCGTGACAGGTTGTAATCAAAATAATGAGTTGGGAACTCCGGCTCCGTCGAGTGAAGAAGATGTATTGAACGTAGTGGCTACGGCAAACGATTTCGTTTCTTCGGATGCTACTTCACGTGTATCTGAAACAGATTATACTACTACATTCGAAGAGGGTGATGCCATTGGTGTATTCGTGGTACGCGATGGGGAAGCTTTGATAAGTAACATGAAGATGACTTTGGGCAGTGATAATGTATGGGCTGGAGAGAACGGTGCCAAACTGTATTACTATAAAGATGCAAATTATATTGCTTATTCTCCTTATACTGAAGGATTGTCTGTGACTTCAGAAACTGAAATTGTAGACTATTTCACTGCAAAACTGGAAGGTACTACCGGACAGTCTACATTGGCAGACTACCAGGCTGCCGATTTGATGACTGCTTCTGTCGCTGCAGCAGAGGTTACTCGTGGTCAGAACATTAATTTCAAATTTGCACATCAGATGTCTATGATTGAAATCAAGGTGCCTATCCGTGCGTATAAGACAAGGGGAGGTTATGAATATTCTGCTCCGTTGGGATTAAAAGTAACAATGGCTGAAGAATCTGCTACAGGAAAAGAATTTTCTTTATGTACATTCGGCAAAGAAACAACCGGTGAAGCAGGCAGTGAAGTCACAAAAGGCATTTACCGTTGCATCGTAGCTCCTTCTGAAGCTGCACTGACGGTAGAAGGCGAATTCCAGGATGGTTCTGCTCCGGTTTATTTCCCGGCAACCGGTGGAGAGGACTTGTCTGTGACTCCCGAAGCTGGTACATATAAAGGATTTGATGTGAACTATACTTATGATAATTATATCGCAACTCGTGATTTGCAGGTTGGTGACTATTATTATGCGGATGGAAGTATCTGCCCGGGGGATATGGAAAATATTCCTAAAACAGGTTGTATAGGTATTATTTATTCAACTACAGTTCCTGATGATGTTAAGGCTGAATATAGTAACGCAATGGTATTGGCTTTACATGATTTAGAGGGAAAAATAAATTGGGCTAGTAATATTACTTCAACTTCTTTGTCAAAGCAATATGCGACAACCAAAGGTACATCAGATCAAATTCTATCAGATTTATTTGAGGATAAGAGTGGATACACATATATGAAAGAGATAAAGTCGAAAGCTGATTTTTCGGCTGAGAACTATCCTGCATTCTATAATGTTGCCAATTCTCTTGGTGGTTTAGCGGATATTTCCGCCCTGAAAACTTCTGGGTGGTATATTCCGACAATAGGCCAAATGGCTGATATTATTAATGCTTTTTCTACTTTGGCAAGTTCAAGCTATGAGTTTGGAACGACTACAGCATGGAATGTTGGAGGCGTAGATGACCCAACAATTTCAGCAATGTTAAAGCTATATGAAAGCTTAGAAAAAGTTGGAGGAAGTTGGAATATTGATAAGCCTAATAAAGCCGGTGATACTAGTAAGTCTCTTCGTTGGTGGACATCATCTGAACAAAGTGAATCAGTGGCTTTGAGTATAGATATGAATTGTAAGAAATTTGTGGTATTGAATGACAGAGCTAAAAATAGTGCAGGAAGTCATAATTTGTATGTCCGCCCCGTATTTGCATTCTAATTAACCCCCACAGAATCTATTTCTGACCTTCTTACAGGCAGTTGCGAAAGGAAAAAACTTCCCCTCGCAACTGCCTTTTTGTTTGCATAAATATGCCGTAAATATATCGCCTTCTGAACGAAACATAAAGACATTATATACAATAAAAAAATACTTTTTCCTTCCTTCATCACAACTTCCTGTAAGACAGTTATTTCCAGTGAAGGTACTTTTCCCCGGACTACGATACGAAAAAATCACGGCATGCTTTATCCGATTCCTCAAAAGCACCGCCCCGTTCGGGAAACGCAAGTGCGTTTTACCTCCAACGTACTTGCGTTTGGTTTGAAACGCCTTTACGTTTTGTCTCAAACGCCTTTACGTTTTGTCTCGAACGCCTAAGCATTTTGACTTGAACACCTAAGCGTTTGGAAGTGTCTGCTTTGGCGTGCAGACCGGCGCGCTTCGGCATTTTCCGGACTTTCCCGACTCCGCCCACAGAAAACAACAAGGTGCAGAATCGTCCATTCTCAGTGCGGACGATTTTGCACCCCGGTTTTTTATCCGATATGCAACGTACGCATGGCTCAAAAGCTACCTTCACTGTAACTCGCTACGTCACAGAAAGTTGTGATGAATGAAGGAAAAAAGAATTTTTATATTACTTATGTTTTTCCGGAGTGGAGTGGAAATACATTGAGTATATTTCGCGTCTGATTCGTATATATAGTAAAAGTATGTATTTGGATAAACAATGAAAAGTATGGGTAGATTTTTTCTTTGCCTGGGTTTGGTGCTGGGCATGGCAGGGGGACATGCACAGACAATCGTGACGAATCCGGACCTTCAACGTACCGGAATGCCGCACAACGATGACTACACGGTACGCGTGCGGGTGCCGGACGGCGAATGGCAGGATTTGTTTGAATACAATGTGCAGGTGGATTTGGACAGGGTGCAGAACGCCTCAATGGTGCAGTTTGACATGGACGGGAAAGTGGAAGTGATGGTGAAAAAGAATAATGGAAATATTGATGAGGTATCCATCCGTCCGCGTCATAACCGGATTGCCTACAGGCAGCAAGGCAATGCCATTGTATTTACGTTAGACCGGCCCCAATACCTTTCTGTGGAATTCAATGGAGACCGGTTGCATAATCTGCATTTGTTCGCTAATCCGCTGGAAACGGAAACTTACACCGCCTCTTCGGAGAAAATAATGTATTTCGGACCTGGCATACATCGTCCGGGCGATTTGCCCAATAACCAGATTCGCGTGCCCAGCAATACGACGGTTTATCTGGCTTATGGCGCTGTGGTCAAGGCGAAGCTGTTGGTAGACCATGCGGAAAATGTCAGGATTATAGGGAGGGGCATCCTGGACCATCCCATTCGGGGCATTGAAATTACGGACTCCAGGAATGTGTATGTGGAGGGAATCACGGTGGTTAATCCTGAGCATTACACTGTCTTTGGCGGCGGCTCGGAAGGAATCACAATCAAGAACCTGAAATCTTTCAGCTGTAAGGGATGGAGTGATGGCATCGATTTGATGTGCTGCCGGAATGTGCTTGTTGACCGGGTCTTTATGCGGAACAGTGACGACTGCATTGCGCTGTATAATCACCGGTGGAACTGGTGGGGTGGTTCGGGCAATGTGGTTGTGCAGAACGCCGTGTTATGGGCCGATGTGGCACATCCGATAAATATAGGAGGGCATGGCGACCCGGATGCTGTGCCCGGCGAGGTGATAGAGCACCTGGTTTTTCGGAATATTGACATCCTGGAACACGATGAGGATGACCCCATGTACCAGGGATGCATGACGGTGTCGGTTGGCGACAGGAATCTGGCCAGAGATATTCTGTTTGAGGATATTCGGGTGGAAAATATTCAGGAAGGGCGCCTTTTCAATCTCTGTGTGAACTTCAATCCTAAATATGACAAACAGCCGGGCAGGGGAATCGAACGGGTGGTTTTCCGCAATATATGCTATGAGGGCGTAGGCGAGAATCCTTCTCAGATAAAAGGCCTGGATAAGAACCGGATGGTACGTGACGTGGTGTTCGAAAACGTGGTGGTGAACGGAAAGAAACTGGATGGCTGCCATCAGATGAAGTGTAATGAGTTCATAGAGAACGTGAGCTTTAAATGACAAGTATATTAAGTAATATCATATAAATTAATTATAGACAGGTATGAAGAAAACGATATGGACGATGGCTGCTTGCCTGTGCGGATGTGCAGGCACCCTGACAGGGCAGTCGGTTTATCCCGGAGTGAATCCGGAAAAATTTCACGTGTCGCTGGCTGCTCCCATGGCGGCAGAGAGTTTTGAGTTGCAGGATGTGCGCCTGCTGCCCGGCCGTTTCCGGGAGAATATGGAGAGAGATTCGGCATGGATGGTTTCTATCTGCACCGACCGGTTGCTGCACAGTTTCCGTACTACGGCCGGGGTGTTTGCCGGACGTGAAGGGGGATACATGACGGTGAAGAAACTGGGAGGATGGGAGTCGCTGGATTGCGAGTTGCGCGGGCATGTCACGGGACATTTGCTGTCGGCCTATTCCTTGATGTATGCAGCTACGGGAAGCGATATATTTAAGTTGAAGGGAGACAGTCTGGTTAATGGACTGGCAGAGGTGCAGCAGACGTATGCGAACGGTTACCTGAGTGCATTTCCGGAAGAACTGATTAACCGGAACCTGCGGGGAACGAGCGTGTGGGCACCCTGGTACACCTTGCATAAACTCTTTTCGGGATTGATAGACCAGTACGTCTATGCCGATAACCGGCAGGCACTGGAAGTGGTGAAGCGGATGGGCGACTGGGCCTATGCCAAGCTGAAACCCTTGGATGAGGCCACCCGGAAGCGGATGATACGCAATGAGTTCGGAGGAATCAATGAGTCATTCTATAATCTGTATGCCCTGACGGGGGATGAACGTTATCGCTGGCTGGCGGAGTTTTTTTATCACAACGAGGTGATTGACCCCTTGAAAGAGAAACGTGACGACCTGGGAACGAAACACACCAATACGTTTATTCCGAAAGTCCTGGCTGAGGCCCGCAATTATGAGCTTTCAGGGAATGAGGAGAGCCGGGAGTTAAGTGAGTTTTTCTGGCATACGATGGTGGAGCATCACACGTTTGCCCCGGGATGCAGCAGCGACAAGGAACATTTCTTTGATACGAAGCAGTTCTCCAGACACCTGTCGGGCTATACGGGAGAGACGTGTTGTACGTACAACATGTTGAAGCTGAGCAAGCATCTGTTCTGCTGGAATGCCTCTCCGGAAGTGGCTGATTATTATGAGCGTGCCTTATATAATCACATCTTGGGGCAGCAGGACCCCCGGACGGGGATGGTGGCGTATTTCCTTCCTTTGTTGTCGGGAGCACACAAGGTGTACAGCACGCCGGAGAATTCATTCTGGTGCTGTGTGGGCAGCGGTTTTGAAAGCCATGCCAAGTATGCGGAGAGCATCTATTTCCATCACCGGGACAAGCTTTTTGTCAACCTTTTTATCCCTTCGGTCCTGAACTGGCGGGAAAAGGGAATCACGCTTCGTCAGGAAACCGCATTTCCGGAAGAGGAAACCACCCGGTTATACGTGGGAACGGAACAGCCTGCGCGTGCGGAAATCTGCCTGCGTTATCCTTCGTGGAGCGGCAAGCCGAAAGTGACGGTCAACGGGAAGAAGGTAAGAGTGGCCGGTAAGCCGGGTTCCTACATCGCCTTGAACCGGGAATGGCGGCAGGGCGACTGCATAGAAGTGACCTATCCCATGTCTTTCTCTCTGGAATCCACTCCGGATGATTCCAGTCGTGCGGCATTGTGTTACGGCCCTGTCGTACTGGCAGGAGAACTGGGAACGGAGGGAATGCAGAAACCGGCTCCCGATTCAGACCCGTCGAAATACAATGACTATTATACGTATAACTATCATATCCCCGAAGGGCTGCCGGTGGACTTGGTGCTGGAAAAGTCGGATTGGCAGAAGATGTTTAAGCGTGTGGGGAAAGGTCTGACGTTCGAAACCTGTGATGGCAGAAGGATTTCTCCTTTATATGATATTCATCGCCAACGGTATGTGGTGTATTGGAAACTGATGTGGGAAAAATAAATTTATAGAGGAAAGTGAATCAGTAATGTCAAGATGTAACAAGATGAAACATATTGTATTATTGGCAGGTATCTTATGTAGTATGGGGATGGGATATGCCCAGAAACTGACACATCCGGATTTGCTTTACACTCCGGAGCGGATTGAGCAGGTAAAACAACGGATAGGGCAGGATGAACAGATGGCTTCTGCCTGGAAAGAGATAAAACAGACGGCAGAGAAAGAACTGAAAGGAAACAGCCTGAATAAAGCCGATTATCTTTCGCTTGCCTATCTGATGACAGGCGAGAAGGTATATGCCGACAAGTTGAAGGCAATTCTTTTGAAGACCATAGAAGCTGAAACCTGGGGTAGCGCGGAAATGCTTGCCCGTAAACCGGCATGGCGCAGTGATTTGGGACTGGCTCATAAGGCGTATCTGTCGGCTATTGCGTATGATGCCGTGTATAATGACCTGTCGGCTTCGGAGCGAAAGAAGATAGCAAAAGGGTTATACCGGCTGGGTGTGGAACCTTTGTTGGGCGACTGGCTGCTGGAACCAGTCCGAATTCATTCGTTGAATTCTATGGGGCATAACTGGTGGACGTCGTGCGTGTGCATGGGAGGAATTTTGGCTTTGAGCTTGCAAAATGAACTTCCGGAGGCAAAGGAAGGAGCACAGGCTGTTTACGATTACCTTCCGGAATGGTTTAACTTTGCGGGAGATGTGTTGCAGCAGAAAGCGAAGACTTTTGATGAGGCTGGTGGCATGTATGAAAGCCTGAACTATGCCAATTTTGGTATACAGGAAGCCTTACAGTTCTATGTGGCGTGGAAAAATGCGCATCCCGGTGCATCTTTGCCTGACATACCACAGCTGAAAAATCTTTCCAGCTTTTTTGCGCATGTCTGCTATCCTCGTACGGGGATGTTATACAGCATCAACTTTGGTGACAGTCACAAGAATATCTCGGCAGAAAGCAGTCTGATGTTACTGTATGCGCTGGGAGTGAAAGATAAGAATATGCTGTGGTACATGAAGCAGGTGGAGCAGGGGCAGCACCGTGACGGCTACTTTCTGAATCGTCCGATGGGCTTTTTGTACACACCCGAATTAACTCGTGTGCCGGAGTTGCCGGATTTAAAACTCTCACAGTTATTTGCTGATTTTGGTTGGGCTACCATACGTACATCGTGGAAGAAGGATGCCACGATGCTGGCCGTGAAAAGCGGGCATACATGGAATCATTCGCATGCCGATGCGAACTCGTTTATCTTATTTCATAAGGGAGTCGATATAATTAAAGATGCGGGGAATTGCTGGTATCCGAATCCGGCTTACCGCAATTATTTCTTTCAGAGTCAGGCACACAATGTGGTGCTTTTCAACGGGCAGGGGCAGAGTCGTGAACAACAGTATCATGGCTCTACGTTAAGAGGCTATCTGTATCATTTGCTCGACGGAGGAAACATCCGCTATCTGCTGACAAATGGGACGGGACCTGTGTCGGATAATTTCAGCCGTAATTTCCGTCACTTCCTCTGGATGGACAATGTGATTTACATGATTGACGACTTGAAAACCCATCGCAGCGGAGAGTTCGAGTGGCTGTGGCATCCGGGGGGTGAATG
>OKRU01003219.1_pt1 | contig 13293 bp, 8 predicted proteins | sample 1601131 | NCBI WGS metagenome assembly OKRU01 (sample SAMEA3541558, study PRJEB24748) | human gut metagenome | biome: human gut; feature: human-associated habitat; material: faeces | place: China | collected 2012 | reverse complement strand
CGACAAATACTTTTTTACCTCTCAATTCTTTTACCCGGAAATGCTTGCGATACCAAACAACCGTGTCAGTATGCTGTTCGATAGATAGTCTGAAAGCCTCATCTTCATTGAAAGCACGCGGCAATGTCACTTGTTTCCAATCGCTATCTCTAAAGTCGGGCTTTTTCGCTTGTGGAAAGTCCCCTACTTGCAGACGCCATTCACTGTTGAAATTATACTTCTTGCGTTCAGCCGTATAACCGTCTACCGCAAAGAGGGTTATCAGCAGAAATGTAAGTAGATAGAATCTGTTCTTCATGTTCTTATTACTATTGTTTATTAGTGTTCATTACTCCTTGTCACTCATTATTTGTATGCTTCGTTTTGCTGATACAATCCTTCTTTCGCTTTCATTTGCGTATCAGGAATAGGATAGAGATAAGTACCCGGTTGCACGTTATTGATGTAGTTATCATAAACGGATGTTCCGGCAGCTTTATCCGAGAATTTGGCACGTATCTTCTCCATGTATGTATTATGGCGTACGAGATCGTGCCAGCGAATACCTTCAAAGGCAAGTTCACGCCGGCGTTCATCTTCTACACATTGCAGGAAAGCGTTTTCGTTTTTCTGCGCCGCACTCAATGCCGCCAACCCGGCACGGGTACGTATTTTATTTACCAATCGCACGCCCTCATCCGTAGGACCTGCAATCTCGGCATACATCAGCATTACATCTTCCAAACGGATAAGCGGATAATTGATAGGGAAATAAGTGCGATCCACTATTTGCCCGTCAATATCACTGTATCCCAACTCTTTCCGTTTGATTTTATGTTCAAAGAACTTTGTAAAGTAGTTCTTCTTGGGATCGACCGTCGCTTCATAACGAACATCCGCCTTGTTCTCTTCATAAAGCGCAGCCAGCGCCTCCGAACAGGTTATGCGATTACCCGACATCTGAATGCCGATATAATCTGTTCCCACATTGGGTACGGACATAAAGACCACGGGGTTGCCATAATTCTTTTCGGCAACATATTGTACCTCAAAAATATGATATTTATTGTCGTTATCGCTAATCCAGATACGTTGCCATGTGTCACCGTCAGTAGCCCAGTATTTATTGTTTTTCTCTGCGTATGTAATTACCTCTCCCAATACCTCTTTGGCAAGTGATAATTTAGACGTATCATACAAAGGGAAACCGGCCATAGTCAGATAAACTCTGCCAAGCAATGCCTGCGCAGCCGGAAGTGTAGCACGCCCTGATTCGGCAATACCGCCACTGCTTGTGTAAGCCCGGTCTTTCATGTTTTCTATGGCATACTGCAAATCGGGAATGATTACTTGCTCGTATACATCTTGCGCTTCGGACTGCGGCGTACTCATTGCCTCTGCCGCACTTAACGATTTAGTGGCAACCGGTACACGTCCCCAATACCTTACCAGCTCAAAATAGGCATAGGCTCGCAAGAAGCGCGCTTCGGCCATAAAAGTAGCTTTTACATCTACCTCCTCAGCATCGTCTTCCACATTGAACTCCAGATGCTCTACTCTCTCTAGGAAGAGATTTGCGCGGGATACTATTTTATAGAAAGCATTCCAAGCGCTGTTTATTGTTCCGGCAGTGTATATGCTCGGATTAAAAACACTGATATCCACGTAGTCACGTTGCTTGTCATCGGCCGGTTCGGTCCATACGTCATCCGAACGCCCGTCGGACATGAGCAGAATATATTCAGGAACAGGCAGCAATCCGTTATAAATACCCAGCAATGCTTGCTCTGCCTGAATAGGTGTCTGAAAGAAATCTTCCGTAGCGCGTGAGGTCGGCGATTTCACCTCCAGCCAGTCTTCACAGGAAGTTGTAGTAAACAGCACACCTGCCAACAGAATGATACTGATACATATATGATAAATCGTTTTCATAAGTGATGTTTTTTAAAGGTTATTTCTTTAGAAGCTGAAATTGGCACCGACCGTATAAGTACGTGCCTGCGGATAGGCATTGTTACCCTTGTTTTCGGGTGAATAGCCGCCGTCGTATTTATCCCACATCCATACGTTCTCCACAGTGAAATAGACACGCGCGTTGCGTATAATCTTTCGGTTAAGCGGTAATTTGTATCCCAAAGTAATATTCTTGATACGGAAATAGTCCGAGCTATAAAGCCAGCGTGTATCACGCAGTTCACCGGTAGTGGAGCTTAATGCCGGCGTCTTTCCGTCACCCGGCTCCTCTTCCGAACGCCACATATTCTTCCACCAAGAAAAGACGTTCTGCGAAATAGCCATACCCGGATTGTCCATATAACGCCCCGGTGACATACTGTAAAGCATACCGCCGAATTGCGCCGTACACAGTACGGACAAGTCGAACGCTTTCCAACTCAGCTTATTCGTCATTCCAAAAGTGAAGTCGGGATTGGGTTTGCCCACCAACGTACGGTCATCATCGTTAATAACTCCGTCATCGTTCACATCACGATAACGCACATCACCCAATGCCGTACCTTTACGTACCGGATACTTCCGTAAATCTTCGGAGTATTGATACACACCCACAGCATCATACATATAGAAACTGCGCATAGGCTGTCCTACCATCAACACTTGTGTATTACTGTCACTGAATATCTTGTCATTATTGCCTAAATCGGTTACCTCGTTCTTATTGTAAGCCATATTAAAAGAGGTGCTCCAACGCAAAGTTCCCGTCAGGTTTTGGCTTTGCAGTTCCAACTCAAAACCTTTGTTTTGAACCTCACCCACATTATCCCACATATTACTGAAACCTATAATACCGGGCATTGTCACTTTATACAGCAAATCGCTCGTTTTCTTCCGGTAATAGTCCAACGATACCGACAAACGACTGTTGAACAACGAAAAGTCCGCACCGACATTCCAACTATATACTTTCTCCCATGTCAGGTCTTCCACATCAAGCGATGACATGGCATAACCATTCAGCAACGAACCGCCTAAAGAGTAGTTTGCGCTTGACATCAATCCTAATGCCGCCCCGTCAGAGAGAGAATTATTACCATTGGCGCCCCAACTGCCACGCAATTTCATTGAATTAATGACGAAATCTTCCGGCCAGAACCGTTCGTTCGAAATACGGTAAGCCAACGATACGGCAGGGAAAATACCCCAACGCTTATTTTTACCGAACTTAGACGAACCGTCACGGCGAATACTGGCAGTCATCAGGTATCGGTTGTCATATTCATATTGCAGGCGTCCGAAGAAAGAAGCCATACGTCCCGGATATCCGATTGTGGCATAAGCCGTAGTCAAATCTACGTCAGTCATATCGAAACTCTCCACCAAATTATCAGGGAAATGTGTTGCTGCGAGGCGGGAAGAATAAGAAGTTTTGGCTTCCATTGAAAAACCTGCCATAGCGCCTACAGTATGCTTGCCAAAAGAATTGTCATAATTCAGTAACGTCTGAAACAGGTAGGAATGATTACGTCCGTCGGTGCGATTAGCGGTAGCATAGTAACCTTCGCCTGTGTTCCAACGATTAGAGATGGAACTGGGCAAGAAACTCCGCGCCTGCGTACTACGGAAATTATAAGAACCTGTTACTTCCGCACGCAAACCATCAAACAACTCGGCACGGATAAATGCGGAAGTATTGACGCGGGCATCTTCCGTCATACTCGACTTACGTTCCAACGTAGCTACCGGACTGACACGGGTACCGGCCCAGCTATATCTGCTGTAAGGCTCCGCCCCTGTATAAAGGCCTGCTTCCGACTCGGCAAACGGTACCATAGAAAGTACAGCCACAGCATCCGCCGTTCCGCCGTTATTCCACGACATGGAAGGAGCCAGATTGACACCCAATGTAATACGGTTGAATATGGTAGTCTGCATGTTGGCACGCAGGTTAAGTCTTTTATAAGAAGTATTGACAGCAATACCTTTCTGGTCTACATAACCCAAACTCACACGATAGTTGGACTGGTCTGTAGAATTAGATACCGACAAGGTATAGTTTTGTTTAGGAACCAAACGGAAAACTTCATCTTGCCAGTCAATAGCCATCAGGTCGCCGTATCCGGGCTGTATCCAGCGAGGGTCATTTACATACGACGTATTTACAGAACCGCCGGTATAAGCCAGACGTATTTCATAATCATCGGTCGCCATAGCGCCTTTCGAACCATACGCCTTTACATAATTCTGGTTATTGATTTCCGAGCGCCAGGCAATCCATTCTTCCGGTGTCAGCACATCCAGCTTCTTCTCCATCTGCTGAATACCGAAAGAAGCGGAGAACTGCACGTTCACCTTACCCGTTTTCGGCGCTTCTTTAGTCTTGATAAGGATAACGCCGTTAGCGCCGCGCGAACCGTAGATAGCAGAAGAGGAGGCATCTTTTAACACATCGATGGATTCGATATCGTCTGCATTCAAATCACTTAGGTCATCTACCGGAATACCATCAACTACATAAAGCGGTTGATCGCTGGCATTGATAGATGCAGCGCCTCGGATATGTACTTCCAGTTCGCCACCCGGCGCCCCGCTGTTTGTAGTAATCTCCACACCTGCCAATTGTCCTTGCAGCGAAGACAGTACGTTTTCATTCTGCCTATCTGCAACTTTCTCGCCTTTCAAGGTAGCGATGGAACCGGTCACATTCCCTTTCTTGGCAGTGCCATAACCGATAACCACAACTTCGTCCAACGCCAAATCCGCCACTTTCAACTTCACATTATATACATTTTTCCCTCTGCCCAATGTTATCTTGGCTGTTTCGTAGCCCACGTATGAAATCTCCAGCTGTCCGGCATCTTTGGGAACAGAAAGCTTGAATTGTCCGTCCAACCCGGTAATAGTCATACTATTTGTTCCTTTCACTACTACAGTGGCGCCGATAGCAGGTTGTCCCGTTTCATCCAATACAGTACCGCCGATTTCCCGATTCTGCGCCGTTGCCGTGACACCACATAGCAGGAACAACAGAATGCAGAGCATTGAGACTGTCGCCCGCCTAAAGTCATAAATCTTTCTCATCTTATTTTTCATGGTCAATAAAGTTATCATATAAGAAACCGAAATGTGTATTTCATACTACCATTCGTATATTTTGTATCTGCAAAAGTAGCGGTCTGAGTCGATTCCCGCATGTAATTATGTACAGAAAGTATGCAAAAAAGCCCACTATACGCCATTCATAAAGCCCACAAAGCATTCTATGCAATCACTGTATAAATGTATAGGATATCTGAATAATATTGCATGTATTTGAAATAAAGGTTGCGTAACTTTGCCAACAGATAAATCAAATCCTGAAATAAATATCATGAAAAAGTTTCTATTGACAGCAGCAATTTTATGCTCGCTGACTGCTCTCGGACAAAGTAAGCGCAACCAGCCGACAACCGTCATCATCACTGCCGGACAGTCAAACACAGACGGACGTGTATTAAACAATGCACTTCCCGATTATATCCGACAAAATAAATATAAGTATTGCCAATGGTGCTATGGAAGTGCCGGCCAGCAAATAACGGGAGAGTTTGAAACTTTTTGGCCCCGCATGGTACACCAAGCGCGTCCGGGTCGATGGGCTTATGACGCCGTAACCTATTACTGGTTGGAGCAGGCGCTTCAAAAAGACTTCTATGTAATAAAATGGTCTTTGGGCGGAACAGCTATCGACACAGGTTGCAGCAGTACAAGCGGTAAATATTGGTCGGCCGACCCGAAATGGCTTGCCGCCAACCATTCAACAGCTACCGGTGGAAAATCACTTTTACTCTCGTTTACAGAAAACATTTCAGCGTGTATCGACAATAAATTGGATAAACTCCCCGAAGGATATGAAATCAAAGCTTTTCTATGGCATCAAGGCGAAAGCGATCGGCACAAAGGCAAAAATTATTATAAAAATCTAAAGGACGTGGTAACGTATGTACGTAACTTCCTTGTAGAGAAAACCGGAAACAAGCGATACAAAAAGCTCCCCTTCATCTGTGGTACAGTATCCCGTAGTAATAAACAATACAGCGCCGACGTAGAAGCCGCGCTCTACAAGCTCGCCAAGGAAGATAAGAACTTTTACGTCATAGATATGTCTAAAGCCGAACTACAAAGAGACCAACTGCATTTTACTGCTGAAGCCGCCGAATATTTAGGAATTGAGATGTATAATAAGCTGGTTGAATTGGGCATTGCCGGTAAAAAAGCAAAGAAAATAGGTATTAAATAATAAGATTCTCGTAGAAAATTTTGTGTAAGTAAAAAGGTTCGGGCTTGTGAAAGTCCGAACCTTTATGTTTGATATACACGGCAGATATTGAATATCTGTCTTCCCAATCAATAATCCTCAATTTATTTTAGGTTTCAGCTCATCCGGTGAGTCCTTTGTATACGACTTTACATTCCCTGCCACTTTTGTAAACAACTCCTGTACCTGTTCAAGAGATACAGTAGCCGAAGGACGGAAACTATCAGAATTCATATAATCCAGAATAGCTTTATACATCTGACGGGCAACAACACGCTTTTCCGGCTGTGAAGTAATATCCATACTCGTCATCATTAACTTTCCATTCAACACATTTGCTTCAAACAAGACTCCTAGCTTACGGCTGATAAACCAGGTATCTATACTCTGAACTATCGGCTGAAAATTACCCGGAAAATTTGTGAACTGCATCACTTGCGCTTTGTTCAGCAGCTCCCACCATTGTAAATTACTATGGTATTCGGTAGGAAATTCCTTAAACAACGGATGATATTCATTAAGGAAAATGCCGGTGGTATGCGGCGGACGCATTTTGAACCAGGATGTATTCCAAAATACGGGAGTAAAATGTTGTACCACTTCTTTACCATAGCTCACTTTTCCGGCTGCGGTAATCAGAACCTTGCCTCCTTGTTTCAACACAGAAATAGCTCGTTCATCCAATGTATCCGTAATGTACACATCACCTTCCGCCGGTTCCACACGTGCCGGATATACCCAAAAGTCCCAATCGTTCACGGCATCCGTATTCTCAATGCGTATTTCCAGATTTAATTTCCGCGGAGTGTCAACAGCATCCAACTTTAAATCCACACTCCCCAAAGAGATAAGATTACCTATGGGAATATTACCACTACCAACTACTCCATGAGCATAGACCTTTCCATATTTATCCTTAACCGTATAAACAGTTCTTGCTCTCCGTAACGGCATTGCTCCGAAATGGGCAACCTCTATATCCGCATGAAAAGTTTCATCACCGGTATACGCAAATTTAGGAATCCGCGCTAACGGAACAGTCGGACTACAAAAACGTCTGAACTTCTCCGCATCGATATAACCTTTTTTCTCGAAAAATACGTTAAGCACTCCCACCAATGCCGTTCCCTGGCCGGAATAATCATTTAATGCCAATAGTTGAAAACCCGCATAATCGGGCGTACGTAATGTTTTCTCTATTTCATGCTTGTAACAAATAGCTTGTAACTTACCCGACGCCATCATGAAATCATGAGCTTGACCACTCATATCGTTATCTTCCAGTATATCTCGGAATATCTCAAAATTCCGGGCTTTATTTACTCCGGTGTACTTACGGATTTCATTAAAATCAGGAAACACACACCATTGCCCTGTCTCATGCGAAACGTAAGGTTGTTTCACCGTATCAATCTTGGCACGGTAATCCGACATGCTTTCCGGTTGCCGTTCCGCCCATGTCAATCCCCGCGCACCGGCCTTTACGTGATACTGATTATGCGGTTGCCACTGCCAACTGCCACCGACCGACGCTCCTGTATATACACGACGGGGATCTGTCGCTTTCCAATAATCCACGAACTTACTCACCCAATTTACCCAACGCCCGGAAGGCTCGTTGCCACAAGCAAGCATACAGTAGGAAGCGTAGTTACCATACGCTTTCGTCAGCGCAATGGTTTCATCCATCAGATATTTGTCAATAGGTTGTCCATTCCCCAGCTTCGGGCCGTGATTAGGCCAGCTCGGCCCTTCGGGTTGAAGATAAAAGCCTACAAGGTCAGCAGCAATAAAGGCCGCTTCCGGTGGGCAGAAAGAATGGAACCGCATATGATTCAATCCATAGCTACGGCAAATACGGAATACACGTTCCCAAGAAGCAACATCCATCGGAGCGTACCCCGTTAACGGAAAATCACAGTTTTCAACTGTACCTCTCAACATCGTCTTACGCCCGTTTACATAAAACCATTTACCGTTTATCGTAAATTCGCGCATTCCGAATTGTACCTGCTTCGTTTCTATTTGTTTTCCATTCTTCAAAGTTGCCGTTAAACGATAGAGAGCCGGACTGAACTCATCCCACGTCAGAAAATTCTGTCCCATCGGCAGTTCCATTTCAAGCGGATTATCACCTTTTCGCACAGTAACGGTTTGGTATACCGGAGCAATCTCATGGTTGACATTCGTATTAAAGCTCCTCGCTGAAAGAGCTATCTCCCCTTTTGCTGAAGAAGATGCCCGCACATTCATACGTACAAGAGCTTTCTTTCCTGCAAGGTCGGGATATACCTGTATATCCTCAAAAAATACTTCCGGTGTAGATTGCAACTCTATTTTACCGACAATACCGTTCCAATTACCTTGTGTCTGGTCTGTGATACTATGCGAATCCGGACCGACGTTAATCTCTTTAATCCTGTTGTCCACACGAATAGTCACCAAGCAACTTTTTCCCGGAGTGACATAAGAAGTCAGGTCATACACATGAGGCACGCAAAGACTGTTCCGCATACCGACTTCCCGATGATTAATCCACACGGTAGTTTCTATATGAGGACGCTCCAGAAAGAGTACGATCCGTTCTCCTTTCCAGTTATCAGGAACCGTCACCTTCTTCTGATACCATGCCACCCCAACGTAATGCTTATCCGGCGTCAGGAAGAAAGGCAGTTTAACCTGACCGTCTATACGGTACTTTTCCATATAAGGGTTGAAATAGTAAGAACTATCATAAAGGCTCCCTGTCCATTTGGTACGGACGGTTACATCATCCCCTTTCAGTTTTTCGGGCATTGATCCGGGCAGATTTATCCGGTCGTTCAAAGTTTTATTAAACCACTCTTCACGGACACCTTTATCCTCACGGTCTATTTGAAAAGCCCATTTGCCGGACAAGCTGACCGAGTGGTTTTGTCCCACTACGGCCAACGAGCCGGCAAATGCTATAAGCAAACTTGCTATAATATGTTTCATAAATTACTCTCTATTCTGCAATGACTCCCGCCCAACTGTTACACCAACGGAAATTACCTACATTGCCAATGAAACCGCTACGGTTTCTGAAAGAAATGGAACGGATGGCATGTTTCAATACATTTTCCGCATCTCCCTCGGCAACACATGAGGCCTCTGCCGGCTCTTCCGCAGTCAGTTCAGGGTCAACAAACAAAGACACTTTCTGATTGGCATAATCCAGTTTCAACACCAGTAAGTGAGTTTTATCATAATCGTAAGCCATGGTTGTTTCAGCCTTCACTTTCAACAGACTCGTTCCGAAACGGATTCTATCGCTACCCTCACGAGCCACATAAATATTGGCACGGTTGCTACCGCCCACATAGCTGGCGCTTACTCCCAAAAAGTCTGCCATACCACTTGCTCCGAGCTTGGAGAAGTTTACTAAGCAAGACAAGTAAAATGTACCGCGACCATATTGCTTTCCATCAGTCATGGAGTAGATACTGAAACGAGCGCCTTTCGTACCGGCAGGATAACCGCCTATGCTAATAGACGGGCCCTTTTCTGCATATCCTTCGTAAACAAGCTCTTTACCTATGGTAGGACTTGGATTGGTATTAGGTTTTGAAGAAAATGCTCCACACCATGTATTTATGGCAATTGGCGCCGTTTTCTCACTATAAACCGATTTCTCCAATTTGTCACCATCTTTATATCCTTGCAATAAGTCTTTTTTCAAAATCTGTGCATTTCCGGTAAAAGCAAATGCAGCCAATGCCAATGTAAAAATTACCTTTTTCATGATTTTATGTATTTAAGTTGTTATTCTTTAATTTCCATCCGGCTTCTCTATCTCTGTAAATGGTGACAGGTTCCATTTAAAATTCTTGAATTTATCCGGTTTTGCGGGGTCAAAGTTAGCATAATCTGCTTTTAAATCTTTCACAATAGGAAGATTTGCTTTCTTCATTCCCTCAATTACGCATTTTGCTACCTCATAAGCTCCAAAAGTATTAAAATGTGTGTTATCTTTCAGTTCCTGAGTCTGTCCGGGATAAGTATTTGCCGGATAATGTACATAGAGATGCTTGGATTCTTCTACCCCCATTGTTTCACATAATACTTTTGTCATGTCCTGCAAGTCAATGACAGGGATATTCTCACGTACGGCAATATCCCGGATAGCGGCAGGATAATCGGCATGCGTATCCTTGATTTTGCCATTCTTATCATACTGACGGCGGCGAGTTGGCGTAACCAACACCGGATAAGCTCCTTTCAGGCGAGCCTCATCAATAAACTGTTTGATATAATAGGAGAAAGAATAGTAAGCTCCTTTACCCGGTCCTTTCTGTTTTTGGTCATTATGACCGAATTCTATCAGCAAGTAGTCGCCTTTTTTCATCTGGGTCAATAGTTTATCCAAACGTTTTCCACCGATGAAAGTATTGGCAGAAAGCCCCGATTCGGCATAATTCGCTATACAAACTTTATCCGTAAAGAAACGGGTAATCATTTGTCCCCAGCTTGCCCAAGGCTCATTATCATTATCAACGACCGTTGAATTACCACAAAGAAATACAGTAGGAACCTTGTCAACCCTTTCAATCACTAAAGAAGATAAACGGGGAGCATCACCATTAAACTCCAAGGTCAGTTTATCGTCCCAATTCAGTTTCTTCTTCTCGCGTTCCTTGATTTTTACTTTCTGATTACCCTTAATAACGGTATTACGTTTATTAATTGTAAAAGTCTCCGTTACGAGTTCTCCTTTCTTTGTGTCGAGGTTCTCAATGAAAAGACGGCGTGATTCACCACGAACTGTGGTACTGCCGGCAGAATCTTTACTTCCCAATGTTACAGTCACTCTATAATTGCCATCAGGAACATTTACCGAGAAAAAGAAAGGCGCGTTACTTTTACCGTCCCAAGCTGGCTGAAAGTCATAACCATAACCCGAATCATTATTAAACAAAATTGAGGGAGTTATTTTGGTAAAGCCTTCTTGTTCTTTCTTATCAGACGAGAAATCGAATTTGAAAGTTTGAGCTTGGGCAAGCAAAGAGCTTGCCACAAGCAGCAGAGAATAAACAAATATTCTTTTCATAATTCAATGATTAAAAAGCTACGGCAAAGCGGAAGAAACCTTTGGTTCCATTACTAACTCTACCAATAAATAAATTGGTTCCCTCAGCAACTGCACATAAAGGAGATATCCACGCATTAGATGATCCTCTAAAATCACTTGTCCAATAAAATCTATCAGAAGCCACAGCATCATAGTCACTATATTGTAATAAGCTTCCTCCAATTTTTGTGATACTTGCAGAAATAACAGCATAGTTATTTTCGATAATATTCAGTTCCTCATAAGAGGGTAAATACCATCCAGAAGTTTTTCCTTCTTCAATAACCACAGTAGTACGATAAGTATTAAGGAAATCTACAAAATCCGTTCCTAGCCCCCCCTACATTATCAGCAGCGAGCTCTGTAACCTTAGTATTATTATAACCTACTATTTTTGTAGGAACATTATTAATACTTAACGTAGCGTCAATATAACCAGAGGCATAATCTTGGGTATTCAGCCATTCCTTATAATCAGATTTGGTTGATCCAAATCTACCGCTAACAGCACCACTCTTACTGATAGCATTATTAAGCGCTATCGCCAATCCATTAACACATGAAGGACATTCTCTCTTCAAGACATCTTGAGTCTCGGTATATGTACCATTATACAGTACTGACGGTTGAGGATTACCTACATAATACACAACACCAATAATACTTGCTTTTACAGCTTCATCCAATTGCTCCAGATTATAATCTTTATCAATAGTCGTACCATCCTTACAAAGGAAATCCCCTATCTCCAGCGTAGGATTATAATTAACCTCTTCTTCCACACCGATATTCCCTTCAACATTAGGTGTCCATCCATCAATAGTCGGAGAATCAATCTGTAACTTTTCACCACTTTCCGTCTTACTCAAATCAACAGTATACTGGTATTCCTGAGAACTATCCAAAGCAGGTTTCAAACTTCCTGCATAGATTTTATCTCCTACCTCAATAACCAATTGAATAGGCTCCGCTTCACTTTCGGCAACTACCGGTGGTAAAATAATAGAAGAGGTAGTACCTAATGTAGTTTCCACCTTTACGCTTCCTTTAGTAGATCCAGGTTTCACTTCACCGGTAGCAGTATCGAAAGTTCCATCAATAATAACTCCCTGCAATGTATAGGAGATAGAAGTTTCCGCTTTAGTTTCAGCAGCGCCGCCATTCGCAATATTCAGACTCACTTTACTCATCTGATGCTTGAATTTAAAGGCTACATTCGGATTACTCCGCGAAGCAGTTGCCTTAGCATACATAAAATCTATCGCATTATGGCCTACATACTTACCTGCTTCATCAATAATCTTAAAATCAAGTACTCCTGCGGATATATTTTCATTACCTGTATACGGATAATAAGCAGTATATTCAACCTCATCATTACCTAAAATATAAATTCCTGTAGTACTGGAGAATTCACCGGTAACACTACCTGCCACATATTTGATATTCAGATTCGGATTAGAGAGATTATCGCTTACACCGATTGCATCACCTACCGTCCAAGCAATACCGTCATCGCTCACGCGCGTGTTCACCTGATCGATACTGGCCGACACTATCAGTTTAGACCCTACAATATCTTGCCCGTCATAATCGTTATTACAGCCGCTTAGCAGAGCTACTGCAACAGCACTTGTCAAAAGAATCTTTTTCATCTTCATGATATTAAATATTTATTAGATTATTAAAGTTAAACCGCCATGTTTATTCGCTGATTCTGTTGCAAATGTAAACAATGTCTCCCAAACCAGCCATGACGTTTATTCACTTTGCATGTAATTTCATCCACTGCCCCAAAAGCGTTCTTTTTCCATGTATTGTGTACATATATACATAATTAATAGAAAAATATCCGTTACTTTTGACCTCGAAAAACAATATTCCCGTAACCCAAGAACTGAAAAAGATATGAGAAAGCACCTGTATTATCTAATCGCATCCATGCTGATTATTACTATAAGCTTAAACGCCC
>OKRU01003214.1_pt1 | contig 13299 bp, 11 predicted proteins | sample 1601131 | NCBI WGS metagenome assembly OKRU01 (sample SAMEA3541558, study PRJEB24748) | human gut metagenome | biome: human gut; feature: human-associated habitat; material: faeces | place: China | collected 2012 | reverse complement strand
ATTCATACCATCCGTGGAGTGTTGCGACCAGCCTTTCAGATGGCGGTGGATGATGACATTCTGGTAAAGAATCCATTCGGATTTCAGCTTGCCGGAGTATTGGTGAATGACGCAGTTACAAGAGAGGCAATCACAAAAGACCAGATGAGAAAGTTTCTTAAGTTTGTGCATGACGATGTGGTGTATTGCAAATACTATGAAGTGGTGTACATACTTTTTCATACGGGGATGCGAATATCAGAATTTTGTGGACTTACGCTAAAGGATATTGATTTGGAGAACAGAACCGTGAATATCGACCACCAGTTGCAGAGAACATCGGATATGCGATACATCATAGAAACCACAAAGACAGATGCCGGAACAAGAGTATTGCCGATTACAGAGGATGTGGCACAGATGTTTAACACCTATACGCATCTTGGCCTTGAGGATGCAGAGGATGAATTGAAGCGGCTGGAGGACCTGCAGAATGCCAGAAAGGAACTGGAACGGACGCAAGGGGAGAAGCCGGTGCCGCAGAAGATGTTTAATGCGATATAGAAGAATAATTAGTATTCAAGCTGGGCGGGTGCTCAGCTTTTCTTGTTGATAATTTCTAGTCTGAAATAATTTTTTATATAAAATAACAAGAATATATAAATATTTGTGGAAAATCCAACGATAATAAGATATAATAAAGTATCTATATCTGGTTGGGAGGTGCATATAAATGTATAGAGATAGGATAGAATTCTATCAAGCTTTAGAGCAAGAATTTGATAGTAAAATTCTTGTTTATATTACGAGTGACAGACCTAATATGAGTGCACAAATTTCGCCGGATGTGATAGACTATTTTATTGATCATTTGGATAAAATAGGTCCATGTAAGAAAATATCATTATTTTTATACACTCGAGGAGGAGATACTTCAGCAGCGAGAAATATAGTGAATCTTCTTAGAATGTATTGTGATTATTTGCAAGTTATTGTACCTCATAAGGCGCATAGTTCGGGAACAATTATAAGCTTGGGGGCTAATGAAGTTGTTATGACAAAGCAAGCCACTTTGGGGCCAATAGATCCAAGTTTGCATACCGCATTAAACCCTAGAATGCCAGATGGTGGTATTTTCCCAGTCAGCGTTGAAGCCGTGAAGGGATATTTGGAATTTGCTAAAAATGAGTTGGGAATAAAAGATGAAGGTTCCCTTGCAAATATTTTTGAAAAGTTAAGTGATTTTGTACATCCGTTAGTATTGGGTGAGGTATATCGTTCAAAAGCACAAATTCAGATGATGGCTGAAAAATTACTTCAAAACCAAGTTACAGAGCCAGATAAAATCAAAAAAATTATTGAGTTTTTGTGTAGTGAGTCGGGAAGTCATGATTATACTATAAATAGGAGAGAAGCGCAAAACGAGTTGGGACTTATTATTGTAAAACCAACAAAAGTTCAATATGAGTTAATAAAAAAAGTGTACGATGACATAAATGATGAATTATTATTTAGTAAACCATTCTTAATTACTGAAGTAAATGGAGCGTATGCGGTTAGAAGATGTATTCTTGAAAGTATTGTTGGTGGGGCAGATTACTTTGCCACTGAGGGAGTTGTGGTTAGAGGTAAGATGCCTGATGGACAAATTGCCATACAGAATAGAGTGAATTTTGAAGGTTGGCGACATGATCATTCATTTGATTCAAATCATATGTTGACGAGTAGTGGAGAGGAGGACGTTGTATATGAGCGTAGTTCAGAATATCAGACTTAATGCTATATCTACATCCACTTATAATGCATATCATTCTTATACAACATCTGCTATTCCAACAGATACGGAAAGATATGTTTTTATCGATCCTGAAGAAGTTGAGAATATTGAGATAGAAGAAACTGGCAAATATTCTATTTTTGATGTCGCAAATTGGTTTCTATCTAAAGGTGAAATGACACAGAAAAAGCTTCAAAAGCTATGTTATTATGCGCAAGCTTGGTGTTATGCATTAAAAGGTTATAGATTAGAGGACACAGATTATCAAGCATGGATTCATGGCCCTGTGTCACCTGCATTGTGGGAAAAATTTAAGTCATTTGGATATGATACTATTCGGATTAAAGGTAATTTTAGCTTTAAGTTTGAAGAAAAAGATATTAAACTTCTAGAGGATGTGTGGGACACATATGGTGAGAGTACAGGTAATGCATTGGAAGCTTTAACACACCGAGAATTACCTTGGATGGAAGCAAGAAGAGGATATGAACCAGATGAGAGATGTACAGTTGTGATTTCTCCTAGCACTATGGCATCTTATTATAAGTCTATATATTGTGGCGATTAGTTAATGGCAAAATTAACACAGAAGCAGAACCGAGAGGTACCATTTGAATTATGTTTTAAATATCCTTTGGAGAATGGATATACTTTCAAGGAACTTTCACCGGAGAATGTTAAACAATTTCAATCTTTTTTAAATAAAGTGTCCCAGATGACAGTTACACAAGTAGATAAAGCGTATTCGCGTAAGCCAGATAAGGACGATACTTATAAAGGTATGCAAGTATATCATTATGAAGTTACAGAAGTGTTTAGAATACATGTTGTTATTGAAGCAGGATACTATAAAATTATTAGGTTAGATCCTAAACACAAGGTGCATCGAAGCTAAAAGTTTTAACAGGGCATCAGTCAGAAATGGCTGATGCTTCTGCTTTATAAATGGATTATTTTTGAAGTGATGGATTGAGTAGTAACCCCACCCGCTTTCTACTACAATTGCTGTACACATCTTGCAAAATTTTGCTAAGATTTGCATTTTATGTACAGGAATGACCAATACATAAAGAAAAATTAACACCGCGCAAATCGCTGCAAATGGCAGCAGGAAAGCGCATTTTGGAAGGAGTTTATATGAGTATTCGTGTACTTTTCGTCTGCCACGGCAATATTTCAAAATAATATGGCAATGTCAACATTTAGGGCACAATGAAACACCATCTAACTAAAATTACACCTTTTTTACACCTTTTGATTAGTTTGAAGCTAAGCTCTAGTATGATTTAAATAATTTTTTAAAAACACATCAATAAACGATGTGTTTTTTTGTTCCACTTTTTAGAAATGGAGGTAAGTTTGATGTTAAAAATCAGGTTACAAGGTAACAAAAAAGAGCTGAGAAGAATGATGAAACTGTTAAGAAAAAATCCGCGATGCCAGATTAACTACACTTCGAATTTTATGCAGTGTGATAATAACAAATTTTATCGCTTATATTTGACAATGTATTTATGTCAAAAAGAAAAACATCAAGAAACTAAGAAATAACAAGTTATAGAATACGGAGGGTCAGAATTATGTGCAAAGTAATTGCCATATGCAATCAAAAAGGTGGTGTATCCAAGACTACCACAACAGTAAATCTTGGAGTTGGTTTAGTAAGAGAAGGAAAGAAAGTGCTTGTCATTGACGCAGATCCACAGGGGAACCTGTCACAGAGTCTTGGAATTGAAAATCCGGATGAACTGGAGATTGCACTTCCAAGTATTATGGAGCAGATTATCATGGATAAGGATGTGGATGTGACAAAAGGAATTATTCACCATGAAGAAGGAGTTGACCTTATGCCATGCAACATTGACTTGTCAGGAGTGGATGTTTCTCTTGTAAATGCTATGAGCAGAGAGTTTGTTCTAAAAACATATGTGGAAAGCATGAGAGATTTTTATGATTACATTCTCATCGATTGTATGCCAAGTTTGGGAATGATAACGGTCAATTCGCTTACGGCATCGGATCGTGTATTGGTTCCGGTGCAGGCAGCTTATCTTCCGGTAAAAGGATTGGAGCAGTTAATCACAACCATTTACCGTGTGAAAAAGCATTTGAATCCGCAGATTCAGTTTGAAGGAATTTTGATTTCCATGCTGAATGCGAGAACCAATTATGCTAAGGACATTATGGAACTAATCAAGAAATATTATGGGGAATCCATTCCTATCTTTGAAAGTAAAATACCATTTTCGGTAAAAGCCGCTGAAACATCAGCAGCTGGAGTGAGTATCTTTACACTGGATAAGAAACATCCGGTGGCACGTGCTTACGAGAAACTGACAAAGGAGGTAATCGCTCATGAGTAGGACAAAGGCTTTGGAAAAAGTGAAATTAACGAGTTTTGATGACCTCTTTGGTGGGAGGGAAACCGAAAAAGCTGCCGAAGCAGGAGATGTGAAAGAGATAGCACTTTCCGAACTTCATGAATTTCATAACCATCCATTTCAGATTCGTTCCGATGAGGAACTGGCAGAGATGATTGAAAGTGTCAGAGAGCATGGTGTACTGGTACCGGGAATTGTCCGAAAACGCAAAGAAGGCGGTTATGAGATCATTGCCGGACATACAAGAAAGCATGTATGCGAGATACTTGGATTTGAGACAATGCCGGTATTTGTAAAAGAAATGGATGATGATGAAGCCAGTCTGGTTATGGTGGATTCTAACATTCAGCGGGAAAACATTCGTCCGAGTGAAAAGGCAAAGGCATATAAGATCAAATATGATGCCATGAAGAATCAGGGAAAGGCTGGGAACAGTCTGAAGATGATGTCTGAGGAAAGTGGCGAGAATTATAAACTGATTCAGAGATATATATGGCTTGCAAGACTGAATGATAATCTGCTGGCGTTGGTAGATAATAAACAGCTTGGACTGGTTCAGGGGGTCAGCTTATCGGTTCTTCCGGAGAAAGAGCAGGAACTGGTGTATGCTGTCATCTGCAGGCACAAAATGAAATTGTCGACAGTACAGGCGAATACTATAAAGCAGTTGAGCGTAGATGGAAAGCTTAATGAGCAGATCCTGGAACGCTATCTTACTTCTGCACAGAAGCAGAAGAGAAAAAAGGAAATTACCCTGAAAAATGAACGACTGTCAGAGTATTTTGAGGAAGAAACCACAGAAGAGGAAATGATGAATATCATTTTTGAACTGTTGGAAACATGGAAACGAAAGAAAGGAAGTGCACAGAATGAATAAGATTATTTTACTTGGAAATATGACAAGAAATCCAAAAACTACGAGAAAGACAGCAGAGGATGGAAGTGAAGTTGTCATTACCAAATTTGACCTTGCGGTAAACCGGCGGGCAAAGCGTGACGGAGAAGCCGATGCCGATTTCTTTCACTGCACTTCCTTTGGAAGGCAGGCGGAATTTGTCGAGAGATACTTTCACAGCGGCTCCCGTGTATTAGTCATTGGACGAGTGCAGAATAACAACTATACGACCAAAGAGGGAAGCAAGGTATATGGTTTCAGTATCATTACAGAAGAGGTTGAATTTGCACAGAAGAAAAGTGCGGAGAAACCGGCAAATAAAGACAGTGATTTTTCATCCGTTTCGGATGAGGAGCAACCGGTCAATGGCAGGTAGGTGATAACATGGCAGAAGGTTTCTTCCGAAGCAAAAAAGGATTTACAGTCGTTCAAAATGAGATAACCAGAGATGTGAATATTTCTTTGAAAGCAAAGGGACTATATCTTGTCATACAGGCATATATCTCCATGCCGGATAAGAAATGGACAAAAGAAGATTTCCGAAATCTGACCAAAGAAGGGAAAAAGGCATTTGATAGTGCGTGGAAAGAATTAAAAGATTTTGGATACTTGAAGGTTCACTTTATGCCGGATAATGGTGTATGGCGGGCTGAGTATGAGTTGTTAGATGAACCGGATCTCGGACCACATACACTATATCATAGCTGCGATGGAACGGTTTCCAGTAACAATCTGACAAGAGCAGAAAAGAAGCGGCAGGCGGACTTATCTGAAGAAGAGAATGAACAGGTTTCGTCTGAAAATATCAGCGATCCGGTTGCAGAAAAAGAAGAAAATCACCGTTACCCCCCTTTTGGTACTAACGGTAAAGATGACCGTTACCCCCCTTACGGTAGTAACGCTAACGGTAGCAACGGTAACGGTAATAACGGTCACGGTAGCAACGCAAATGGGGGTAACAATAATAAAGACTATAATATAAATCCTGATATAAAGACTAATATATTTAATACTAATCATAATCAATATCAGGATCAGGAGGTGATGCGTGAGGACTATTCGATGGAGTTTATAGAGCAGCATTATGAACTGGAACCAAAGTATGTTTCTGCTGTGCAGGAAAATTCGATCAACACGGTCAAGGATGTGCTTTATGATATTTTGAATACCCATAAACCGGTGCTGCGGGTAATGGGAGAGGACAAACCGGCTGCGGTTGTGAAATCAAGGCTTTTGAAACTGAACCGATGTGATATTGATTATGCGATCGACCAATATCAAAAACAGGTGACGAAGGTACATAACCATAAGGCGTATATGCTCACGGTACTTTACCAGGCGAAATCGCAGGGTGAGTTGGATATCATTAACCGTGTGATGTATGATTTTTATGGAGCAGGCAGTAAAGCTGGTGATACAGGAGGTGGTGGCAGTGGATAATAAGGACAAGTCTGCCAGAATTCCGGTACTACTCCGGTTGGATAATCCGAGGCACAGACTGGTCTATAACATTCTGGAAAGCACAGACAACAAAAGTGCTTACATCCGGGAAGCGGTGATTTATTATCACAGGCATAAAGGCGTATCTCCGGAGGAAGATGATGTTATGGATTACATCCGGTTGGTGGTACAGGAATGCAATCAACAGCTTTTAGCCGAACTCGACAAGAGGATCGGAAGTAAAGATTTGATTGACTATGACAAACTGAAAAATATATTTTAATAGACTGAAAAATACAGTATACTTTACATTGCTGGGAATGACCAGCGTACAGCAAGGAGCGTGAACGATATGAGAAAAATGATGAAAACAGGCATGGTATTTTTTATGGCGATGTTGGTGCTTATGACGCAGCATGTTACGGCAGATGCAAAAACAAAAGTGTTGAACAAAAAGATGACCATCGACTTAAACAAGGATTCGGCAGGAATCCGCTTTGCGCCGACTAAGCTGAAGAGGTATTCCAAAGTGAAAGTCAGTGTGAAAAACAAAAAGGTGCTGAAGGCGAAGGCAAAAGGTAGGAAGTATATTTACCTGAAGGGCAAAGCCGGAGGAAGAACCACTATGATGATCCGATTATATAAAGGTCATAAAAAGGTGCGGGTGTACCGTTACAGTATCAAGGTGATCGGAAAAGGACAGGATGGTTATAAGGCACAGGCAAAGAAGGCATTTACCATCCAGAACAGGTACCGGGCAGAGAAAGGTGCAAAGGCATTGACATGGTCGGATAAGTTATATCGGTTTGCTCTGTACCGCTTAAAACACAGTGGTTATGATGGGCATAAAAATCTTCCGACTGACATGGAGAACTTTTTTGGTGATATACTGGTGATCAATAACATATCTTTTGGAGAAAATATGGCAAGTGGACAGACAAGTGCTAAAGAAGTAATGCTTTCGTGGAAGCATAGTTCGGGGCATTACCGGAATCTGTTGAATAAAGACTATCAATGTGGTGCGATTGCCCGCTACAAGGATACATGGTGTGCAGTCTTTTATGATGGTTCTCCGGAGAATCTTTCCAAAAAGAAGCAGGATGTCGCAGACATAGTTGTTACCATTAAGCGTCAGGATAAAGCAAGTGGAAAATATATCGGTGGTGCCACAATCGGTTATTATGAGGAAAACGACCGATGGAATACAAGCAAACGGATTACGGTAGGAGAGTCTGGAAGACGGATTGTCTTGGAACTTGGTAAAACCTATGTGTTTTATGAAAAGACAACACCGTATGGATATAATAAAGCGGAAAAAGTAACTATAACAGTAACAAAAGATATGCCAAGGGAGATCATTCTCTCAGATAATTAAAATTTCATAGAGTAACTGATAACGAAGCAGAAAATGTATGTAAGAAAGACAATACATTTCCTGCTTTTTTTGATTGGAGGAAAAAAGATGCCATTTCTCATCCGCCCACCACCGGACAGGGTAGAAAAAGTCCGGACAACAGATCAGTCTGCATCCTGACGCAGTGGATGCGGAAAAAAAGAAATATGCGTAGAAATGAGGTTTATCATGAAATCAAAAGTAAAGAAGAGATGTAAGCAGATGCTGACAGGTTTGTTGGCATTATCTATGCTGTGCGGATTACTGCCGCAAAATTCGGTAAGCGTCAGTGCAGCAACGACGGCAAAAACAAATGTATCTTCTTATGGAAGATTAGGAAATGTAGATGTCGGTTCAAAAACTAAAACGGGAACATGGTGGAAAATCAATGTTGGCAGTAAGACTGCATTTTGTCTCAGTCTTGGAAAGACGTGTCATACCGGAAATACTTATCAGGTGACGGATACCCATACCTGGAATCAGAATACCGGTGGAGAAAAACATGGTTACTATGCAAAGATTATCCGTTTTTATGTCAATGACTGCAATCGGGCAAAAAAGGCTTTTATTCTTGGTCAGGCACTTATGTGGGCGGTATCAGAGGGAAATACTTCTGAAGCAAATCTGAAAAATGTGATCAAACAGGTAAAAGCAAATACCGGGTATTTTCCGAATAAGACTGTAGCAGAGTTGTATAAACAGATCTTTCAGCCAACAGGAGCATGGGAAGCAAAGGCAACCATGTGGGAAAAGACCGGAGCAACAAAAGGCTATCAGAAATTGATCACGGTTGATGCAGATATTTTACAGAATCCAAATTATAAAACGATAACAGATCATACCTATTACCGTCAGAGAATCACCCTGCATAAGCAGGACGAAGATGGGAAAGGATTAGGCGGTATTAAGTTTACCTTATCTGCAGATAACCTGGATGACCTGTATTCGTTTAATGTGTTTGACCGCAATGGAGATACAACAAGCAATGCAGATGAAGATGATAATACGGAATTTGAAGTAAGCGGACTTACTACAGACGGTGGGACCGTTGCCTGGAGAATGACTTATCGTCTGGAAGCAGATGAGATGGCTTATTATACGGATAATACTTTAGCGTCGATGAATGCAGACCAAAAAAAAGCTGCCAAGAAAGCTCTGGAAGATGACGGATACAAGCAGGGGGTTCACTTCGGAAAGAACATGACAAAAGCAGAGGCTGAGGATCTGATCAGAAAAGATCTGAATTCGCAGATAAAAGATATTTCCAACTCTTATACCTTGACAGAGGACAGTGTTGGAAACAATAAGAACATTTTCTTAGATCCGGCAATGGTCAAAGGGGTAAAGATTACCCTGAAAGAAGCAAATAGCTGGCAGAAAAACAGTAATGGAGACTGGCCGGACAAGTTGGTGGAACATCCAACGCAGTACAGCAAGGCGTATATGACAACGATTACCAATAAGTATAAAAAGGCAACAATCGTGGTGGCGAAGAAGTCTGGCGGTTCTGCAGATGGTTCGGCTCATGGGGATGCAACACTGGATGGTGCGGTATTCCAGTTGTATTCTGATAAGGCATGCACACAGAAAGCAAAGGTATTTGATGCTGCCGGTAATGCAAAAATAGCAGGTGTCTATCGAATTAGTGGAGGAAAATTAACAACCGATTATCTCAGAAGCGGTAATACCTATTACCTGAAAGAGATACAAGCCCCGACAGGTTTTTTACTTAGTGATGAAGTCAAAGAGTTAAAGATTGATGCTTCCGCTATAACAGATGAATTTACACCGATTCTGTTTCAGGCTAATTTCGCAGATACACCGATCAAAGGAAAGATTGCTGTGAAAAAGAAGTCTTATGATCCGACGAAGAAAGAGTATTACCCGGAGAATAACACAACTTTTCAGGTGTATTTGAAGTCGAAGGGCAGTTATGATAATTGTGCCGATGATGAGAGGGCAACGATCAAAACAGATGCAGACGGTTATGCCGTAACCGGCGATCTGGTCTATGGAACTTATGTAGTGCATCAGGTGGATTCCGGAGATGTGGATGCCTATTATGTCGATGACTTTGAAGCAGACGTGACAGAAAATGGCAAGGTATATGAGTTTGAAAAGGTCAATGAGTTATTCAAGGCGTATTTCAAGATCATCAAGAAAGACAAGAACACGGAGAAAACAGTACTGAAGCCGGGAACCAGTTATCAGATCTATCAGGTAGTAGATGGAAAAGAAGAACTGGTAACACAGGAATACATGGAGGATGGCGAGAAAAAGACAACAGACACCTTTATCTGTGATGAATCCGGTGAAGTAGTAACGGTAGATTCTCTTCGTTCAGGAACTTATCATATTTATGAAGTGGCTGCTGCAGATGGTATGCACATCAACCATCAGTACGTGGAGGTTGTGGTAAACAGCAAGGCAGACAATTACGAAAGTTACATCGACAAGGATGGATATCATCATGTAACGATCACACTGGAGTATCTGAATGAGGAAACAAAAGGACGATTGAATCTCTTAAAAACAGGTGAGGTATTAAAAGGCTGGGATAAAGAGAAACAGGAGTTTATTTTTGAGGATGTAAAACTGGATGGTGTGGAATTTACCCTTTATGCGGATGGAGATATTGTGACACAGGACGGACAGAGTACCGACAATGTCCGTGACACATGGTTCAAAGATGGCGATAAGGTGGCTGTTCTTACAACCGGAAAAGGTGTGGAATTTACATCGGAATGCGGTGGCATTACCGGTTACACAATGGACGAAGACGGAACCATTCATGTGTCGCTGCCGTTAGGAAAATATAAGCTGAAAGAGACAAAGACACCATACGGATATGTATATCCGGATACCAAAGAGTGGTCTTTGGTATTTAAGTGGCAGGATGGGGAGGACGAATATGTCCTTAACAGTACCGATGTAACCGATGATAAGGGTCTGCTCCATATCAAAAATGACTTCGCCGGCACGAAGCTGGAATTGATCAAGCAGGATGCAAAGACGAAGGAATCCATTGAAGGAGCACAGTTTGGCTTGTATTCTAAGCACGATATTTACAACTATGCCGGGGAAAAGATCGTAGATGCGGGAACGCAGCTTGCAACTTTAACTACAGGTGCAGATGGAGGTGTTGTATCAGATAAGAAATTGCCGCTTATGAGTGAGCTTTATACAAAGACTGCTTCTGCAGAAACAGCCGGAAGTGAAGCTGCGACAACAAGCACTCCGGCGGCAACAGGACTGCCATTTGTACCATCACAGCCGGAAGTGACACCGGGGTTAGATCTGAGTGCGACAGCTTTTCCGATGCCGACAAACGATGCAATGGGTATGAAGTTAAATTCCGGAGATTATTATCTGCAGGAGTTGTCCGTGTCCGACAGTTACTATATGGATACAACGCCGATCAATATTCATCTGGAGTATCAGGATGCAGGGACAAAGACGATCGCAGTAAAAGCAGTAAAAGAAAACACACAGACAACCAATGTGGTCAGTAAGGTTGATGTAACAGGCTCGAAAGAGGTTAATGGCTGTAAACTGGAGATTGCAAATGCATCCGGCAAGAAAGTTATCAGTTGGACATCCGGGGACAAGGATTCGGTCAAAGTATATGTAACAGAGAAGGACGGCTACCAGAATTTTAAGTATTCGTTTGATGAGAAGGGAAATCTCCTTGTAGGAGGACTGTTCCACGATAAAGAGTATACATTGACAGAAACCAGACCGGCAGGTGGATATGTTACCGCAGATGCGATTACCTATCAGATAAAGTCTGTAATGGCATCCTCTGTGGCAGAAAATCATACAGATACAGTGGCAAGCGGAAGTGCAGTTACGGTAAATCCGGTCAGCGGAAGTGCAGTATCCGGTGAGACTGGAGTTTCTTATACATCTGTAGTTGCCGTGAAACAGAAAGACGGAACTTTTGCTGATCATACCGATGATAAGATCATTATGGAGGATGAGCAGACGCATATCCAGCTTTTGAAACTGGACAAGGAGACAGGGCAGGCTCTTGGCGGTGCAAAGTTTGTTGTAACAGATTCCAAAGGAAACAAAGTGACGAAATTTGTTACAAAAGATGATGCTTACGATATCACTGGCAAACTGGTTGTTGGAGAGACTTACACCTTTACAGAGGTTTCCGCTCCATCCGGCTATCAGTTGGCAAAGCCGGTACAGTTGACGATTAAAGATACCGGAAAAGTACAGACAGTGACGGTTAAGGATGCGCCGATTCCGGAAGTACCGGATACCCCACAGACAGGTGGAAACATGCCGATACTTTCGATTGCGGCAGGATTGCTTATGGTAGTTGGTGCAGCGGTGATGATCTGGAAGAGACGAGCAATGGTAAAGAAATAAGATTTTTGTAGAAGTATGGCGGTTCATTTGGTATAATTATGGTGCAGGGGACGAGAAATTGTTCCCTGCAAATCGAAATTTGTGGAGAGATTTCCTGAACTTTCCTTATTTTACAGGCTTTTCAGCCCATTAAATAGTGAAATGATATGTATTTTCCCTTATTTTTGCCCTTATGCGGAATCCGCAAGGGAAATAAGGGAAATTTTTAGTTAAGCATTGCTCGCTACTTTATCAAGAAGTCTTGCGGAATCCCGTTTTGCTTTTCTTGTTGAGTGAGCGTAAATATTCATTGTGGTACTGACATCAGAGTGTCCTAACAGTTCCTGTACATCTTTCGGTGCAGCTCCATTGGAAAGCAGATTGCTGGTATAAGTGTGACGCAACTGGTGAAAATGGAAATCTTCAAATCCTTCCAGCTTCTTTGCCACTGATCTGCATACAATGCTGAGTGTACTCGGCAGTTCCAAAGAGCCATCTGGTCGCAGGCAGACAAAGGAGATTTCTTTGTAATCTGTCGGGACTTCCTGTGTTCCGTCAAGATGATAGTATTCATAATATACCCTGTTTTTCACATGCACTTCTTTGTAGTAATTGCGGTGATATAATTCGCCATACTGCATCCGGTTTTTGAGCTGTTCTTTTCTGGCAGCTTTCAGTATTTCAGTCAGCGTATCTCCAAAATCAACAATCCTTACTTTTTTCCGTTTCGTTGGTCCGATAATATTTTTGTGTTTCATGCCGTCGTAGCGGATACTGCGTTTTATGGTCAGGCATTGTTCCTCAAGGTTAATGTCCTGCCATGTAAGACCACAGGTTTCCCCGATACGGAGCCCGGCATAATACGCAATTTGAATCGGAAGAATAGCAGGTGGATTTTTCTTTTCCAGATATTGGATAAGCCGTTCATAATCCTCATGTGAAATCGGCTGTGTACCTTCTTCCACTTCATCATCGGAAAAGAGGTCAACTTCCTCTGCCTGCTTTTTCAGCTTAATATACTGCATCGGATTGAAACTGATTAACTGTTTTGGAAATACTGCAAAACGGAATGACT
>OKRU01003211.1_pt1 | contig 13307 bp, 9 predicted proteins | sample 1601131 | NCBI WGS metagenome assembly OKRU01 (sample SAMEA3541558, study PRJEB24748) | human gut metagenome | biome: human gut; feature: human-associated habitat; material: faeces | place: China | collected 2012 | reverse complement strand
GCTGACCCGCCAGAAACCGCTGGTACAGGCATATGTCATCGATCAGGTCCGTGACAAAATGATCGGAAATGAAGCAGCGATCGGTGTCATTTATTCCGGTGAAGCCATCTACACCCAGCAGGAAAACCCGAATCTGGAGTACGTGATCCCGAAAGAGGGAAGCAATCTCTGGATCGATTCCTGGGTGATCCCGAAAAATGCCGAGCACAAGGAAAATGCTGAGCAATTTATCAACTTCCTCTGCCGCCCGGATATCGCCCTGATGAATTTTGAATACATTACCTACTCAACGCCAAACACTGCGGCACGCGAACTGATCGAGGCTGAAAGCATCCGCAACAGCAAGATCGCTTTCCCGGATCTTTCCACTGTACCAAATCTGGAAACGTTTCAGTATCTTGGCACAAAGAACGATGAGGTGTATAATGAACTTTGGAATAAAGTAAAATCGAAATAACCCGGAGGTATATACTATGAGTTTTAAAGAGATCAAACCAGAAGAACTTCAGAAAAATCCATTTCAGATGATTGGAAAAGAATGGCTGCTCGTAACAGCCGAAAAAGACGGAAAAGCAAACACCATGACTGCTTCCTGGGGCGGTGTCGGTGTGATGTGGGGCAGAAACGTGGCCTTTATCGTGATCCGTCCGCAACGTTATACAAAAGAATTTATCGACGCTTCCGATAAGCTTTCGCTCTCTGTTCTTGATGAAGAGTACCGCAAGACACTCAGCTATCTTGGCTCCGTATCCGGAAGAGACGAGGACAAGATTGCCAAAAGCGGTCTTACCGTAGCTCACACGGACGATGTTCCGTATTTTGCCGAAGCAAATACCGTGATCACAGGCAAAAAACTCTATGCACAGGAATACAGACCAGAATGCTTTATCGATTCATCTCTTGACGAAAAATGGTATCCTCAGAAAGATTATCATACCATGTACATTCTGGAGATTGAAAAAATACTGGTCCGTGAATAAAACATTTATACAATCTTGCATAATTGCTCATAGAAAAAGTGACAGATTTCGATTGTGAATCTGTCACTTTTTTCTATAATATGTGACACCATGATGCCAGTTCAAAAGACCGTTTAACCAGGTATCTTTTTATGCAAAGAATTTTGTATAATATCCCATCACAAAGATAAACAGGACGATCAGCGGCAAAATGTATTTCACATAAAACGCGATCTGTCTTGGGAATTTCATACCTTTTCCGGTATTCGTCTCTTTGAGGAAATTCTCATATCCCCATCCAAGCTTCGTCGTACAGAACAGCAGGTAGACAAGACTTCCAAGTGGCAGCAGATTGTTGCTGACAATAAAGTCCTCCAGATCCAGGATCGTGCTTCCAGCTCCAAGTGGTGTGATACCGCTCCATACATTATAGCCAAGCACGCATGGCATAGAAAGAACCAGTACACCGACCAGATTGATCAAAACCGCCTTTTTGCGATCCCATCCTTTCAGATCCATAGTAAAAGAAATGATATTTTCAAAAACGGCGATAACCGTAGATAAGGATGCAAATGTCATAAACAGAAAGAATAATGTACCCCACAATCTTCCTCCTGCCATGGCGTTAAATACATTCGGCAGTGTGATAAAGATCAGGCTCGGGCCGCTGTCCGGCTGCACATTGTAGGCAAAACAGGACGGAAAAATGATCAGTCCTGACATCAGTGCCACAAAGGTATCCAGCACACAGATGCTGACTGCCTCGCCTGTCAGGGCACGCTCTTTTCCAATGTAGCTTCCAAAGATAGCCAGTGCCCCGATTCCGATACTGAGCGTAAAGAATGCCTGTCCCATCGCAGCATAGACCACTTCACCGATCCCGGCTTCTTTTACTTTTCCGAAATCTGGATACAGATAGAACTTCAGTCCTTCCTGTCCGCCCGGAAGCAGGACAGAACGAACTGCCAGAACGACCATCAGGGAGAGCAGACATACCATCATCACTTTTGTGATACGCTCCACACCTTTCTGAAGACCTTTTGCACAAATGCCGAAGCAAAGCAAAACAGCGATCGCCATAAATACCGTCATCAGGACCGGCTGTTCGAGCATATGACTGAAGGCCTCCCCTACCTGATCGGAATTTAAGCCATCAAACTGTCCCGTTGCCATCTTCACAAAATACAGGATCATCCATCCGGCGATCGTTGTGTAGAACATCATCAGCAAATAATTTCCGGCGATCGCACCATATTTATACAAGTGCCATTTCGTTCCCTTCGGCTCCAGCACATCCATGGAAAGGGCAACACTGCGCTGACTGGCGCGCCCAACGGCAAGCTCCAGTGTCAGAATGGGAATGCCCAGAATGAGCAGAAATACGAAATAAATCAGCACAAAGGCAGCACCGCCGTATTTTCCTGTGATGTAAGGGAATTTCCACACATTCCCCAGACCGATGGCACAGCCTGCGGAAATGAGCAGAAAGCCCAAGCGGGAGCTGAATTTCTCTCTGTTTTCCATAAAAACCTCCTATAAATCCTCTGTTTTTTTGCATGCTGTTTGCGCTGTGCGAAAGAGCATGTATTTTTTCTCATACGTTGTCAGAGAAGCTGATTTTATTATAGAAAAATTTTCATGAAAACACAACAGAAAATCGAAAAATTCGATGGAATGTATCGGAAGAATTGTTTTCTCGATAGTAAAAGTATTTCAGGTAGCTTTTTTTCATTGAAACAGGTATACTGAAAGAAGAATTTGTAGGACAAATGAGAGGGAGGGAGAATAAAAATGAAATTCGATTTTACCGGTCTGTTAAAAAATGAAATGAAGCCTGCCTTAGGCGTAACAGAGGTCGGCGCGATTGCCCTTGCGGCGGCGAGAGCCTATGCGGCTGTGGGCGGTAAGCTGCAGGAGATTCGCATGGTGATGAATGGCGGCATGTATAAAAACGCCTTTTCCTGCGCCATTCCCGGCACACAGGAGCTTGGCTGCAATATGGCGGCGGCATTGGGAGCCTTGGGCGGCGATTGGACGCTTGGTCTGGAGGTGCTGAAAAATATTACAGCTGCACATGTTGCCGAGGCAAAGGCGTTGCAGATTCCAATGGATATCAAAGCCGATGAAACAAAGGAGGGCATTTATATCCTTGCGGAAATCCGGACAAGCGAAGGGGTCGGCGTTTGCCGCATTGAGGATTTCCACGCGAATATCGTTTTTGTTGCAAAAAATGATACCGTTCTCTTTCAGGCAGAGCAGACAAAGGCGGCGGAACAGCAGCATGCCTTCGATTTTGAAGCAGTTACCGTTGCGGATATGGTGGATTATGCAAAAACCGTTCCCATCGCAGAATTGTCCTGTGTGAAAGAAATGATTGCTATGAACTGTGCGCTTTCCGCCGAGGGTGAGAAGGGCGTAGGGCTGCAAATCTGGAAAACTCTGGCAGCCTTCCGCAATAGGGGTGCTGTCGGTGACGATATGATTTACGCCGCACAGAGGCTGACCTGCTCCGCCATGGATGCACGTCTGGCAGGTCTGCCCCTTCCTGCCATGAGCATTGTCGGCAGTGGCTCCCATGGGATTCTCTGCTCCATGCCCGTTGTTTCCTATGGCAGATTTGCAGGCAAAATAGAGGAAGAAATCATCCGCGGCGTGGCACTCAGCTGCTTAATCACTATTTTCAGCAAGCATTATACCGGCAGGCTTTCTGCCCTCTGCGGCTGTGTTCTGGGCGGCGGCAGCGGTGCGGCGGCAGGTATTGTGCTGCTCATGGGCGGCGGCGCGAAGGAGACCTCCGCGGCAATGGATCACATGGCGGCAAATCTTACCGGCATGATTTGCGATGGCGGCAGTATCGGCTGTGCGCTCAAGGCATCCGCAGGGGTCTATGCGGCATATCTTTCCGCAATGCTCGCCATGGAAGGCATTGCCATTCCGCATAATTTCGGCGTAATCGGTTCCTCCGCAGAGCAGACGGAAAAGAATTTGGGGCGTATCTCCGATGAGGGGATGGCTCCCATGGACAGTACGATTATTGATGTCATGCAGAAGGGCAAATAAAATAAACCGACCTCCCAATCGTTAGATTTTTGGTCTAACTTTTGGGGGTCGGTTCAATCATCAGAGTGCTTTCCAGTTTAGAATTTAAAGACCATTTCGTCCGTCAAAGTTTGGTCTTCCCAATCATCGTCATTGGAGACTTTAAAAACAATGTTGATTTTTTCTATTTTAGAGATACCGGCTTCTTTTAAATCTTTACTCCAGACATTTAGTGTTTCATGGGCGGTTCTGAAGTCTAAGCAATCAGCATAGATAAATGCATTGATTTTTTTACCGTTTACTTCAAATTTGTCAATGGTAACGTGATAGTGCATGCTACTTTTGTTTTCAAAGCTAAAATCCATTTCAAAGCCACCACTGTAGCTATAATTTTCTTTTATATTGGTGCATTTAATTTTTACAGAAGAACCACTTACAGAAGATTTTTTTGTTTTAACTGCATTGAACAAAGATGTATCTTCTTTCTTTTCTTCTGTTTTCTGTTCCGCTTTCTGTTCTGTTTTTGTGTCTTTACTGCTTAAAGTTACAGTCTGCGTTTTTCCATCCCAGGAAACATCTTTACCCACGGCTTCGGCAACGGCTCTGATAGGCAAATATGTTGTGCCTTCATAAGTAAATGGCTCTTTGTTTGTGGTTAATTGTTTTCCGTCTACGATAACTTTTATGTTATTGTAGGATACAGGAATATTTATATTAGCTACTTTTGCAAAAGCCACTGTTCCTGTAGACAATACCATAGAAGCAATCAATGCTCCACACAGCATATCCTTGATTCTTTGAAATTTCATAAAACCCCTCCTATTTTGTTCATTAGTTTTATGATATCTTAAAGGGGAGGTGTTTGCAAGAGAAATATCACGAGAATACAAGAAGAAAAATAAAAGGGGTGCAAAAATGATTCATGCACCCCCTTTAAAGGATTTAAATATTTACGATATTAAAGCAGATTTTTTCTCTGTTCTTCCGCAGACAGGGGGGAAAGATAGGTGGGTGCAACATCAAATACAGTCTTTGCACCTGTGATGCCCTCCTGTGCCATCTTGTAAGCCGCTCTTGCATAAGCAACAATTACGCTGGAAGTAAATTCGGGGTTGGAGCCCAGCTTCAAAGAATATTCAATCATCTGCTTGGTATCTGCGCCGGTTGTGCCTGTGCGGATAACAAAGCCGCCATGAGGGATACCGCTGTGGTCGCGGTCCAGCTCCTCCTGAGAAATGAAGTGAACCGTTGTGTCATAATCAGCGAAGTAGTTGGGCATGGTCTTGATTTCGTTTTCAATGCGTGCCAGATCTGCGCCTTCCTCAGCCACAACATAGCATTCTCTTGTGTGTTTTTCTCTTGTGGTCAGCTCAGGATTTTCGCCTGCTCTTACCTTTTCCAGTGCCGCAGGAACGGGAACGGTATACTGCTTGCCGTCCTTTACGCCCTTAATGCGTCTGATGGCATCGGAATGTCCCTGACTTACGCCTCTGCCCCAGAAGGTGTAATCCTTGCCGTTGGGCAGAATGCAGTTGCCGATCAGTCTCTGCAGGCTGAACATACCGGGGTCCCAGCCGACGGAAATGAAAGCAACATGACCGCCTTCCTTTGCGGAAGCGTCTACATTTGCGAAATGCTCAGGAATTTTTGCGTGGGTATCAAAGCTGTCCACGATGTTGAAATATTTTGCATATTCAGGGCTCTGTACAGGCAGGTCTGTCGCACTGCCGCCACAGAGAATCATAACATCAATGTCGTCTTTTTTGCTGATTGCGTCCTTTACGTTATATACAGGTACATCGGGGCTCTGTGTTTTCAGTGCTTCGGGGGCTCTTCTGGTGAAGAAAGCCGCAAGCTCCATGTCGGGGTTCTGTCTGATTGCCAGCTCCACGCCCTTCCCTAAGTTGCCATAGCCCAAAATACCAATTCTGATTTTTTCTGCCATTTTTATCATCCCTTTTCTTTAGAATAAAAATTTTAAAAACAAAAAAACTTTTTTAAATATTTTTTTTGAGTAGCACAAGAATCCGCAGAAGAAAATATTTTCCCAGTAAAAAAATAGAAAATCCATTTTTTCTTGATGGAAGGGGTATCACAAAAACTTATTGCTTACTGCTTTGCGATAGCATATTTTCAATGAAACGATGCTTATTTCCCTCTCACCGCGCGGAACAGCTGAATCAGCAGGGTCGGCAGGAAGGCAAACCCGACGATTTTCAGGATATCACTCCCTGTCAGTGCATTGCTGATGTCAAATAACCCATGCAGGGCAGGGATACAAAGCACCGCAAACAGCAGCAATGCGCCGATTGCAAATGCCCCGAAGCAGAAGGGGTTCATCGGCAGGCGGAAAATGGAACGTGTGCCGCGGCAGTTAAAGCCATGGAACAGTCGTGCAAGGCAAAGTGTTGCAAACGCCATCGTACAAGCCATTGCGCCGCTGACTGCCAGACCGTTGTAAAACGCAAGCATGGTTACAATCGCAATCAGAACGCCCTGTAAGGAAAGCCGCTTCAGAAAAGCGCCTGTCAAAATCCCTTCGTTTGCTTTTCTGGGTGCCTGATTGAGTAGGTCGCCCGTCGGCTGCTCCATGTTGACCGCAAGTGCAGGCAGGCTGTCCGTCAGCAGGTTGATGAATAAAAGCTGTACTGCCGTGAAGGGCAGCGGCAGCCCCATCAAAGAGGTAAACATGACAACCAGAATCCCTGCCAGATTGCCGCTCAACAAAAAGCCGATGGAATTTTTGATATTTGTATATACATTTCTGCCGTTGGCAACGGCTTTGACAATGGTCGCAAAATTATCATCCGTCAGAATCATTGCCGCAGCATCCTTGGAAACCTCCGTCCCTGTAATGCCCATTGCAATGCCGATATCTGCCTGCTTGAGGGCAGGGGCATCGTTCACGCCGTCCCCTGTCATCGCAGTGATGCAGCCGTTTTCCTGCCATGCGCGCACAATGCGGATTTTATGCTCAGGAGAAACGCGCGCGTAAACCGAAATCTGCCGTACCTTTTCCTTCAGCTCCTCGTCCGTCATGCGTTCCAGCTCTGCCCCTTCAACGGCAAGGTCGCCCTCCTGCAAAATCCCGATTTTTTTCGCAATCGCAGAAGCTGTTACCTTATGGTCACCCGTAATCATCACAGGGCGGATACCTGCGCGGCGGCAGTCGGCAACCGCTGCGGCGGATTCCTCACGAGGAGGGTCCATCATGGCGATCAGCCCGATAAAGGTAAGGTCATTTTCATCCTCTAATGTCAGCGGACGGTTTTCGGGCAGTGTCTTTTCCGCAAAGGCAAGCACACGAAGCCCCTCCGCAGAAAAAGCCGCAATCTGTGCATGGATTTCCTTGGCAAGCGCATCCTCCATGGGAACAACGCCCGTTTCTGCCTTCGCAGAGGAACACCGTCCCAGAAGCACATCCGGCGCACCCTTCGTCAGAAGCGTGGTTTTTCCGGCAATTTCGTGCAGGGTGGACATCAGCTTTCTGTCGGAATCAAAGGGCAGCTCCTGCAAACGGGGGAAGCTCTGCCGCATTTCATTTTCATCTCCGCCTGCCTTGCGGCAAAATGCCAGAAGGGCGGTTTCGGTCGGGTCGCCGATTTGTGCTTCCTCGTGGATTGCCCCGTCATTGCAAAGCACACTCTCCCCGATAAGCTCCTTTAAAGGGGATTGCGGCTGCTCCTCCGCATCCCAAACCCTGCCGAGTGTAAATGCCTTCTGTACGGTCATTTTATTCTGTGTCAGTGTCCCTGTTTTATCGGAACAGATAACGGAAACAGAGCCAAGTGCCTCCACCGCACGCAGTTTTTTGATGATGGCATTCTGTTTTGCCATCTTCTGTGTCCCGATCGCAAGTCCGATTGTCACGATAGAGCTTAATGCTTCGGGAATCGCCGCAACTGCCAGTGCAACTGCAAACATCAAAGCCTGCCCAAGCCCCATCTGCCTCCATACGCCAAGCGCAAACACAATCGCGCAGATAATCAGAATCAGGATCGAAAGCTTTTTGGAAAAATCATCCAGACTTTTCTGCAGAGGTGTTTCCTTCTCCTGCGCGGATGCCATCAGATGCGCGATTTTCCCCATTTCCGTATCCATGCCTGTTGCCGTTACAAGCACCACCGCGCGCCCGTAGGCAACAGGTGAACCGCTGTAGACCATATTCAGGCGGTCGCCCAAGGGCAGCTCTTCTGCATCAAGCGGTCGGTCGGTTTTGTTGATGTTTTCCGATTCCCCTGTCAGTGCGGATTCGTTTACCTGCAAAGAATAATTCTCCAGAATCCGTCCGTCTGCTGCGGCAATATCCCCTGCCTCCAGCAGCAGGATATCTCCTGGCACGAGGGAAAGCGCGGAAATTTCAAGCTTTTCTCCATCACGCAGCACGCGCGCATGGGGTGCGGACATCGCTTTCAGGCTTTCCAAGGATTTCTGTGCCTTAAAATGCTGCACCGTTCCAAGAATCGCATTCAGAATCAGCACCGCAATAATAACAATCGTGCCTTCCCAGCCGCCCGTCAGCGCGGAAATGATTGCCGCAATCAGCAGAATTACCACCAGTAAATCCGCAAACTGCTCCGCAAATACGCGCAGCACGCTTTTCTGCTTGCCCTCAATCAGCTTGTTCTCGCCGTACTGCGCAAGTCGCTTCTGCGCCTCTCCGCCGCTCAGACCGTGCGCATCTGTCTGATACGTGGTAAATAGATTTTCCTTTGTTTCTGTCCAAGGCTGTTTCATATCCATTCTCCTTTCTGTTTTCCGGTGCAGGCGGCTTTTTTCAGGAAAATAAAAAAGACCCCTATTGCACCAATCAAAAAAAGTGCAATAAAAGTCTTGCTTCTCAGATGACAAAATCACTCTGTCGGACGACACCCGGGATTTCATTTTTGAAATGACCGTGATGACGAGTGTCGGCAACGGTTTCCCGTAAGCTACTCCCCTTTATTTGAGAAGATTCTAGCATATCCATTCCGGAAAAGCAAGTAAATATTTCTTTATACCGCATATTTTTTTTATTCGGGCGCACCTTTATTTTCTCCGCTTTTTCTGGTATGATAAAGCTGACTTTGGAATTTCATTTCCGAAAAGGAGGAAAAAATATGCGGCACGATAAATATAGATATAATAATACGGAAGAGGTTGTGTATTATTTGAAGAAATACCGGCGTGTGAAGGAGGATTGGCAGGCAGATTTCTATGATGCCTACGGCAGACACATGCTGACCTTTGAAAGCAGCGATGAGGAAACCATGGATGCCCTGAATGATGAGGATAAATTATATTCCCTCGTTGCGGAATGGTTGGATTTTGCCCTCATGGTTAGCCCTGAGGATTAAAAGCGCTTCGCTTAAGTCGAAATTAAGAGCATATAAAAAAGCCCTATGCGAAAGCATAGGGCTCAGACTGTAGACAAAGTGGTGTTTGACCGTTAGGCCAGGCACCACTTTTCTCTTTCGTTTATTTTATTCAGTAAAAATCTCTGAGCGCTCTTGACATACCAACTTATTTTTGCTATTAAATAAACAACGGCTTAACAGCAGAAACTGCTGTCAAGCCACATCAATTATCATAGAAGATCTAAATTTACAGAAAAAATTTCACACCGTCAGTAAAAATTCAATTCTATATATAAATGACAACAATTTCCTGTTTCTCATCACCAGTATCTTAGCTAATTTTTTCAGGTTCATGCATGCAAAAGTAAGCCCGGCTTTCATTTCTATCCGCGCTTTTCCTATGTACTGAGTATATCGAAAACCATGATGTTCTTTCGCTGTTCCAAAGATTCGTTCTATTGTTTCTTTTCGTTTCTGATAAATCTCTTTGTTTCCCAATGTATGGCGAATATCTTCTGCTTTCTCTATGTAGCTTTCCCATACATGCTGTGTTACCAGCTTCACATGATCCTTGCTTTCTGTGCATTTAGATTTCTGGGGACAATTACAGCAAATATATCCACGGCTTTTGTATTCACGATAGCCATCTCGATTTGTTGTGCTATAAGAAAGCACTTGATTTTCAGGGCAAATATAGCAGTCGTAATACTCATCATAAACGTAGTCATGCTTTCTGAAATAGCCTTCTTTTGTCATCGGACGCTTATACGGAAACAATGGTTCAATTCCATCTAATAGCAGCCTTCTGGCAATCGCCGGTGTCCGGTATCCTGCATCTGCAATAATCATAGAAGGATCAAATGCTTTTATTTTTTCATACAGTGCCTGAAAAGTTCTACTGTCATGCTCATTTCCGGGATGAACGCTATATCCTAAAATCCATCCATTTTGATCACACGCGGTTTCGACTGCATATGCGAAAACATGCTTATGTTCCCCTTTTCGAAACCAACCGCTTTCCGGATCGGTGCTGCTGCTTTTTTGCGTTTTGACATCGGACGGAATCTCTCCGGAAGTCTCTGCGTTTTCTGAACGGATTCCTCCGGATGTTGGCGGCTGACGCTTATCCTTTTCTTTCAATGGCTTTTTCCCATGAGCCAGACGATCCTGCTCGATTTCCTTTTTTAACTCCTCTTCATACCAAAGGGCTTGTTCATGAGCCATTCTTTTTCTCATTTTTTTACTATTCGCACAAGCCTTCACATGCGTTGCATCAACAAATATCCGGCTGGTATCTACAAGCTTGTACTTCATACATTCCTCGAGAATCTTGGAAAAGATTTGTTCAAAAAGATCCGTATCCTTAAAACGGCGTGTATAGTTTTTCCCAAATGTAGAGAAATGTGGAACAGAATCCATCATATCCAGACCAAGAAACCAGCGGTAGGCAACATTTACCTCAATCTCTTTCATTGTTTGCCGCATGCTTTTTATTCCATAGAGGTACTGAATAAACGGAATTTTTATGAGCATAACAGGATCCATGCTTGGCCGACCATTATCAGGGCAGTATTTTTCTTCCACTAAGTCATAAATAAAGTTCCAATCAATGGCTTTATCAATTAACCGTAGCATGTGATTCTGGGGTACCATGTCATCCATGCAGAACATCAGCATCTGTTCTCTTTTTTTATCCGCATTTCTCGTCATCATAAAAAACACCGCCCTTCTGATATCATTATACCAGAAAAGCGGTTCTAACAATAGCAAAACCCCGCAAAAGCGAGGCTTTGTCTACAGTCTGAGCCCTATGCGAAAGCATAGGGCTTTTTGTAATTTCAACTTAACGCTCTGCGTTATATAAAGGCTGAATCTCATTACGGTATACCTTCCGCCAGAACAGAATCGTAACCGTCAGAGCGACACATTCTGCCAGAGGGAATGCAATCCACACTGTGTTCAATCCCCAGATTTTGGAGAAAATGAACGCCGCGGGCAGCAGTACCGCAAGCTGACGCAGAATGGAGATAATCAAACTGATGACACCATGCCCCAAGGCCTGCATAACAGAGATAATAATAATATCAAAGCCTGCCAGAAGGAAGGAAAGGCTGATGATGCGCAGGGCGGGAATGCCGATGGAAAGCATTTGTGCAGAGGCATTGAAGATTGCCAAAAGCTGCGGTGTGAAGGCCCAGAAAAGAATCATGCCGATAATCATAATGGAAACGGCATAGGTCACCGCAAGGCGCATGGTTTTCATCAGGCGGTCAGGCTTTCTTGCACCGTAGTTGAAGCCAATGATCGGCACCATGCCGTTGTTCAGACCGAATACAGGCATAAAGACGAAGCTTTGCAGCTTGAAGTATACGCCGAATACCGCCGCTGCCGTAGAGGTAAAGCCAATCAAAATCTTATTCATGCCGAAGGTCATCACAGAGCCGATGGATGCCATGCAGATGGAAGGAATCCCGATGGCATAAATGCTCTTGACTGCGTGTGCCTGCAAATGATATTTCTTCGGATTGATGACGATATCATCATTTTTCTTTTTATTAAAGAAGCACGCCAGAGATGCCGCACAAATCTGCCCGATTACAGTTGCGATAGCCGCACCACGCACCCCAAGCCTTGGTGCGCCGAACAGCCCGAAAATCAAAATCGGGTCCAGAATGATGTTCACGATTGCGCCAAGCCCCTGTGTCAGCATGGTATAGATGGTTCTGCCCGTTGCCTGCAAAATACGCTCAAAGCCGAATTGCAAAAAGATTGCTGTGGAAAGCAGGCAGCAGATACGCAGATACTGTGTCCCCAGCTCCACAATTTCAAGGTCAGAGGTCTGCGCGCGGAAAAACAGGCGGCTGCCGAAAATCCCGAACAGCGCAAATACAATCCCGCTTAATACATACAGAAGCAGACCGTTGTTGGCAATCAGGTTTGCGCGTTCGCCGTTTCTTTCCCCAAGAGAACGGGAAACCAGTGCATTGATACCGACACCCGTACCTGTGCCGACAGCAATCATCAGGTTCTGCGCAGGAAACGCCAGAGAAACCGCCGTCAGGGCGTTTTCGCTGATTTGCGCAACGAACATACTGTCAACGATATTATATAATGCCTGCACCAGCATGGAAATCATCATGGGCAGTGCCATGGAAATCAGTAGCTTATTGACGGGCATAACGCCCATTTTGTTTTCTTCCATTTTCCGAATTCCTCCTTTGTTTCGCTTTCAAACTGCTTTTTCATCAAAAAAAGAGTTTGCTGAATAAAAAATTATTCGCAAACTAATTATTTCTATTGTATGAAAAAGTGCAGGCACTGTCAAGCCAATTCGCCAAACTTTCGCAAGATATAGCAAAACAGAAAAAATAAGCCCCGAATTCGTCTGAATTCGGGGCAATATATGCAATGCTTCTGCCTGTTTTCTTATTTAATCTGTGCGCTGTCCTTCAGAAGAACGTCATGCGCGCCGCCTTCCACCAGAGAGGTTGTGGAAATAACGGTGATTTTCGCTTTTTCCTGCAATTCGGGAATGGAAAGCACACCACAGTTGCACATCGTGGATTTTACCTTTTTCAGGGAAAGCCCTACGTTGTCATGCAGGCTGCCGGCATAGGGAACATAGGAGTCAACGCCTTCCTCAAAGGAAAGCTTTGCATCGCCGCCCATGTCGTATCTCTGCCAGTTTCTCGCTCTTGCGGAGCCTTCGCCCCAGTATTCCTTCATGTAGGAGCCGTTGATGTTTACCTTGTTTGTGGGGGATTCATCGAAGCGTGCGAAGTATCTGCCCAGCATGATGAAGTCTGCGCCCATTGCCAGTGCCAGTGTCATGTGGTAATCGTAAACGATGCCGCCGTCGGAACAGATGGGGATATAAATACCGGTTTCCTTGTAGTAATCGTCTCTTGCCTTTGCAACCTCGATGACAGCAGAGGCCTGTCCACGACCGATCCCCTTCTGCTCACGGGTAATG
>OKRU01003202.1_pt1 | contig 13340 bp, 9 predicted proteins | sample 1601131 | NCBI WGS metagenome assembly OKRU01 (sample SAMEA3541558, study PRJEB24748) | human gut metagenome | biome: human gut; feature: human-associated habitat; material: faeces | place: China | collected 2012 | reverse complement strand
GAACTTCTGGACGAATTGATGATAATATCGGAGGAAGAAAAGAAGTATAAATCAGTCAAAATCCGTAATATCACTCCTACCACTAACCTGCCACATCCCGGTAATCCCCGGCTTAATAGCAATCCTGGTCCTATGATGAAGTTCATATTGTTCCAGTTCCCCAGGCAATATGGGTCTGGTCCCTGCTAATGTCAATATAGGAACAACTTTTTTTCAAAATTAGCTCATAAAGCACAAGATTATTAAATCACCCTCAAAACAAGCATAAAAAAAGAACCTCTGATTTCTCAGAAGTCCTATAATCTTCGTTTTTTCTTCTATTCACTTTCCCCAACTTGCACGACAACAGCCTGTTTTAAGTCAAATTCCACCAGATTATATTCTGGATAATGTGTTCCTGCTATTCGATATGTGGCATTTTCACTCCAGTCACACACTTTCCAGATCATTCTTTGCATCTGAATACTACATATTTTAAAATCCCAGTCCTTTGGATTATATTCTGGCACACGAAAACACTCCGCTTCCTTTCTTTTCGCTGCCTGGACTGCCAGTGTCCTCTTTTCCGGATTAAATAAGAAGCGAATATACTTCGGATCACTTAATTCTTTTATTGTTGATCGAAAAATTCTTATTGTTCCTGTTTTGATAGGAATCTCCTGAGTCTTCATTCCAATGTAGCTAATTTTCAAAGTTCTAGCAGAACTTGGTACATCGTTTATGGTAAACTTACCATCGATATCGGTGACTGTTCCCATCGTTGTACCTTTCACTAATACGGATGCTCCCACAACAGGCTGATCATCTTCCTCAGAAATGACGACACCTGTCACCTTTTTAGGTGTTTGGGCAATCACTAGACCTATGCTTGCCAGCAAGCAGGCCAATAACAGCATTAATTTTCTTTTCATAAACACTCTTTATTATTATAAGAATTAGTAAGTCGCTTATTTTCGCTTAGTGCTATTTTGCAAATATAAGCACATATTTATAAATACAAAACAATTATTCAAAATAAATTTGAAAACTATTGTAAATACATTATGATAGTTATGATGATAAATATATATCATCAAACTATCATAATGTCATATTTCTGTCAGCATGTGTAAATTTAGCCTTGTTTAAATAATCATTATGTCATCTAAATAGTTCCTTTTTATCTTTAATTAAGCCTTGAATAATATAAAAATTATATTAGATATAAATAATTAGTATGAAAATAGGTTATAGGAGAATATGATACAATTATGTGTTACGTAAAAAAGAGAAAATAAAATAAGTTCTGCTAGAACTTTGAAGATTAGCTATATTGGATTGAAAACTCAGGAGGTCCCCATAAAAGCAGGAACGATAAGAATTCTGATGAAACCAGATGCAGAAGTTCTGGAGGAAGTAGTGGTAACCGGTATGCAAAAAATGGACAAGCGCCTTTTCACGGGAGCTGCAACAAAACTTGATGCAGAAGGCGTAAAACTTAATGGCATGGCAGATATCAGCCGTGGTCTTGAAGGGCGTGCTGCGGGTGTGTCAGTCCAGAATGTATCCGGTACATTTGGTACAGCTCCCAAAATCCGCGTTCGCGGTGCTACCTCCATTTACGGTAGCTCCAAACCATTATGGGTAGTGGATGGAGTTATAATGGAAGACGCTGTAGAAGTCAGCGCTGATCAACTATCTTCTGGTGATGCTGAAACCCTGATTAGTTCGGCTATTGCCGGTCTGAACGCAGATGATATTGAAAGCTTTCAGATTTTGAAAGACGGCTCAGCAACCTCAATCTATGGTGCACGTGCAATGGCAGGTGTAATCGTTGTTACTACAAAGAAAGGTAAAGCCGGAGTCAGTAGAATAAGCTATACCGGTGAATTTACTACCCGTTTAGTACCAAGCTACAATGACTTTAACATCATGAACTCGCAAGATCAGATGGGAGTATACAAAGAAATGCAACAGAAAGGCTGGTTAAATTTCGCTGAAACCTCCCGAACTGCAGAAAGTGGTGTATACGGAAAGATGTATCAGTTAATTAACACATACGATCCTACTACCGGACAATATGCGTTATTAAATACTGACGAAGCTAAAAATGCCTATCTACGTGAAGCTGAAATGAGAAATACCGATTGGTTTGACACACTTTTCTCTCCCAGTCTAAGTCAGAATCATTCTGTAAGTCTTAGCTCTGGTACAGAAAAGTCATCGTTCTATGCTTCTTTAAGTGCTATGCACGATCCGGGATGGTACAAGCAAAGTGGAGTTGATCGCTATACAGCCAACTTAAATATGAATCATAATATCTTAAAGAACCTAAGCATAAACTTGATATCAAGTGCTTCTTATCGTAAGCAAAAAGCACCGGGAACTTTAGGACAAGACATTGACCTAGTAAACGGTCAGGTAAAACGTGAATTTGACATCAACCCCTATTCATATGCATTGAATACTTCACGTACATTAGACCCAAACACTTATTACACCAGCAACTATGCTGATTTCAACATTCTGAACGAATTGGACAACAATTACATGGAACTGAACATTGCAGATTTAAAGTTCCAAGGCGAGTTGAAATGGAAACCAATTACCGGATTAGAGCTAAGCGCTTTGGGAGCCGTGAAGTATCAATCAACTTCACAGGAGCACAACATTAAAGACCAGTCAAACCAGGCATCGGCTTATCGTGCAGGTCTAGATGACAAGACAATTATGGACCGCAATCCATTTCTTTATAAGAACCCAGATAATCCATATGCACTACCGATCTCTATCTTACCGGAAGGTGGTATTTATCAACGTAGAGACTATAAGATGCTAGGTTATGACTTCCGAGCTACAGCTAGTTGGAACCACGTATTTAATGATATACATATCACTAACTTCTTTGCAGGAACAGAAATCAACTCTACAGACCGATCAAAGAATTACTATCAAGGGTGGGGTATGCAATACTCAATGGGCGAAATACCCTACTATGTATATGAATTCTTCAAAAAAGGTATCGAAGACGGCAATAATTACTACTCATTGAGTCAGACCCGTAGCCGTAGTGCCGCCTTCTTCGCCAATGCTACCTACTCTTATAAAGGTCGTTATACTGTGAATGGAACAGCCCGCTACGAAGGTACCAACCGTATGGGTAAGAGCCGCTCGGCACGTTGGTTACCTACATGGAACGTATCAGGAGCATGGAATGCCCATGAAGAAAAATTCTTCAGCAATTTAACTTCTGTTCTTTCACACTTTACACTGAAAGCATCTTATTCGTTAACAGCCGACCGCGGTCCGGCAGACGTAACGAACTCACAGGCTATTATAACCAGCTATAGTCCTTATCGACCATTTACTTCTATCCAGGAGTCCGGATTGTATATTAAGGAACTAGAAAATAGCGAATTAACTTATGAAAAGAAGCACGAGTTGAATATTGGTGCCGACATGGGCTTCTTGAATAACCGCATTAATTTAGCTGTAGACTGGTACAAACGTAACAACTACGACTTGATTGGTATCGTTAATACACAAGGCGCAGGTGGACAGATCCTGAAGTATGCAAATATCGCTTCAATGAAATCACATGGTATTGAATTCACTTTATCAACTAAGAATATTAAAACAAAAGATTTCAACTGGAACACCGACTTTATATTCTCTAATGCAAAAAATGAAGTCACTGATTTGAAACAAAATGCGAATGTGATGGAGCTTATTTCCGGTAATGGATTCGCTAAACAAGGCTATCCGGTTCGTGGGCTATTCTCTATCCCATTTGTAGGTCTCGACAAAGATGGTATTCCAGTCATTATAAATGAAAAGGGCGAAGCGACTAGTACCGATATAAATTTCCAGGAACGCCAAAATACTGGTTTCCTGAAGTATGAAGGTCCGACTGATCCTACCATTACAGGTAGTTTGGGTAATATGTTCTCATACAAAGGTTTCCGTTTGAATTTATTTATCACTTATTCATTTGGAAATGTTATCCGTTTAAATCCCGTATTCAAAGCATATTATTCGGATCTAACGGCAATGACTCGTGAATTTAAAAATCGATGGACACTCCCCGGAGACGAAGCAAAGACTAATGTTCCTGCTATTTTGAGCAAACGTATGTACGACAGCAATGAAGACTTGAAGTATGCCTACAATGCTTACAATTATTCAACAGAACGCATTGCAAAGGGGGATTTTATCCGTCTGAAAGAAATCTCACTGGCTTATGACTTCCCCAAAGCATGGATCAACCCATTGAAGTTAACAGACCTCTCGCTGAAAGTCCAAGCCACCAACCTTTTCTTAATCTATGCGGATGATAAGCTAAATGGTCAGGACCCGGAATTCTTTAATGCAGGTGGTGTTGCCTCACCGGTTCCCCGCCAATTTACTATTACTTTAAGACTGGGGTTATAATTTAAAATAAGAACGAATATGAAGAAATACATAATAATGGCCAGTGTGGCCGCGCTCGCAATAGGGCTCTCATCGTGTTCTAATTTCTTAGATGAGCTTCCCGACAATCGTACCGAGCTGAATGAAAACAATGTTGGCAAAATATTACTTTCCGCCTATCCTACTACAGCAATCTGTGAGATGGGGGAAATGTCATCAGACAATACTGATGCTTATCCGAATCGCTTTTCTTCTTTCAACCGTTTGCAAGAAGATCTCTATAAGTGGGCAGACTCTGCAGAACAAGATCAGGACTCTCCCCATGCACTTTGGGAATCTTGCTATATGGCAATCTCTGCCTGCAACGAGGTTTTGAAAGTGATTGAAGACGCAGGAAATCCAGCTTCTCTTAGCGCTGAAAAGGGAGAAGCCCTAGTATGTCGCGCCTATGCTCATTTTTTACTTGCCAATATATTTTGTAACGCTTATAGCAGCCAAGCAAGTTCAGACTTGGGTATCCCCTACATGAAAACGATAGAGACAACCGTAAGCCCTGATTATCAACGCGGAACTCTAGAGGAGGTATACCAAAATATTGAGAAAGATCTATTGGAAGGTCTAGATCTGGTTACTGATATTTATGCAGTCCCCAAATATCACTTTACAAAGAAAGCAGCTCAAGCTTTTGCTGCACGCTTTTACTTGTACTATGTAAAATCGGATAAATCCAATTATACTAAGGTGATCGATTACGCAACAAAAGTATTAGGAAGCAATCCAGCCACCTCTGTACGCGACTGGAAATCTTTGGGTGCACTAGACATAAATGGCAGTGTTCAGCCAAATGCTTATGTAGATGCAACGAATGGCGCTAACTTATTATTGGTCAGTGCAGGTTCTTATTGGGGATATGTTCATGCACCTTATGGACTAGGCGAAAGATACGCCCATGGACCGAAAGTAGGCAATGAGACATGCAATTCCGTCGGTCCTTGGGGAAGTGACTATTATATGGGTGTTTGGAGTAACTCAAGTGCACTGCCGACCAAAATCGTTGTTATGAAAATAACTCAATATAAAGAAGTGGTTGACGCAGTAGCCGGAACAATCAACGGACACATGATCAATGCAGCATTTACTACAGATGAAACATTACTCTGTCGTGCAGAAGCTTATGCGATGAAAGAAATGTATCCACAGGCAATTGCTGATTTAAATATATGGCGAGAAGCATACACACGTTCTACTACCCCGCTTACCACAGAATCTATAAACGATTTCTACGGAAGCATGGAATATTACACTCCTACTGAATCTACAGTTAAGAAAAAATTGAACCCCGACTTTACTATAACAAATGAAACACAGGAAAATGTAATCCACTGCATACTTCATGCACGACGTTTAACAACTTTACATGAAGGGTTACGCTGGCAGGATATTAAACGCTACGGTATTACTATCTATCGTCGTTTAATGAATGATAATGGTACTATTACCGTCACAGATAAGCTGGAACCCAATGATCCTCGTCGAGCAATACAGATACCGAGCGATGTTATTTCAGCCGGATTAAAACCAAACCCTAGAACTAAATAAAAATCGATAAGTTATGAAAAAATATATAATATATACATTGATCGTTACTATAGCCGTTTTTTTAGGCTCATGTAATAAAGATGATATTGATACCAAACGCAGTATATTTGATCCTACTGAAGTTTATGAGCCCAACGAGTTTGACAAATGGCTACTTGACAACTATGTTTACACTTATAATATCCAGGTGAAATATCGTCTGGATGACAATGAAACGGATGTAGAATATCATCTGGTTCCAGCCAAGTATGACAACGCAATTACATTGGCTAAGATTGTAAAATTTGTATGGATGGAAGCTTATGACGAAATATGGGGAATTGACATGACCCGTACGTATGTCCCTAAACTACTCCAATTCATTGGAAATGTTGCTTATACCGAGTCAGGTATGATCCTCGGACAAGCCGAAGGAGGAATGAAAGTAACCCTGTTTCGTGTAAATGAAATAGATAAAAACAATCTCAGTGTAGCTCAATTAAATGAGTACTATTTCAAGACAATGCATCATGAATTTACACATATTCTTAATCAGAAAAAAGCCTATGATACATCATACGATCGTATATCGGAATCCGACTACGTAGGTTCAAGCTGGTATAGGGTATCTGAGTCGGTTGCTCTGCAAAAAGGATTTATCTCTCCTTATGCAATGGACCGTGCTACGGAAGATTTTGCGGAGATGGTTGCTATTTATGTCACCAATGACGCTAGTACTTGGGAAGATATGCTAGCAAGTGCCGGCACAACAGGAAGACCGATCATAGAAAAGAAATTTGAGATTGTATTTGATTACATGCTCAATTCCTGGGGACTTGATTTAGACAAATTGCGCGAAATTGTTTTGCGCCGGCAAAGTGAAATTACCGAATTAGATTTAAGTACGCTTTAATAATTGTAGGATATGAGAAAGATTAAAATATATGGCTTACTGACTTGCGTTTGCCTGATGATGCAATCGTGTCTGTTTAATGAAGATGATATCTTTGATGAATCTTCTGCACAACGGGCTATAGCCTCCGTCAACGAATGTCAGGAGATTTTAAAGGGCGCAGCCAATGGGTGGTTACTCGAGTATTATACAGGAGAAGACGGAGAATATGGTGGCTTCAATGTTTTGGCACGATTTGATGGCAATAATGTAATTATGGCTGCAGATTTCGCTACAGATAATTACGAAATTGGAGAAGAATCTACTTCCTTGTATAAAGTTGAATCATACCAGGGAACAGAATTAAGTTTTGATTCATACAATGAATTAATTCACGAATTCTGTGAACCGAGTGGTTATAATTCACCAGGATATGCCGGAGATTATGAGTTCGTCTTCAGAAGCGTTTCAAAAGAAAAGATCGTACTGACTGGGAAAAAACATGGAGTAACGTTGATCATGACACCTCTGCCTGCTGAAACAAATTGGCAAGAGAAACTGACCAATATTGCCAATGTCGTTTCACAGGCTTCATATGTAACCTATAAGTTAATTGTGAATGGTCAGGAAATAACTAAAATGGGACAGGAAGAGCATGCCTTCTCAGTTACCAAAGTAGACGAAACCGGTGAAACAACCGTAAGTCTATATCCGTTCATATATACAGAGGAAGGCATTAAAATGTATGAACCATTAGTAGTTAATGGAGTAGAAATAAACAACTTCAAATGGGATAATGAAAACCTTACATATATTTGTACAGATACAGGTGTAGATGCAAAAATAGAATTCTATTGTCCGGAAGGATATCTCAACTATTTAGGCAACTATATACTACAATTAGCAAATGGGCAACGTATACAACTTGAGCTCAAACAAAAAATGATAGGAAAATCATTTGCAATGAATTTTGCTTTGAGTGGTACTCCTATTGAATTTGTCTATAACTATAATATGACAACAGACTGTATTGATGTACCTTCTCAGACAGTTGGCGTATATCAAGGTTACAACGTATTATTATATCCAGGAATTCCCGGAGGCAATTTCTATGCAGATGACTCAGCTGTATTCCAAGGACGTATTGCAAATACAGATCCGCTTACAATTAAGTTCACTTATGTAAACAATCCTATTTGCACCCTTATGTTGCTGGTATATCAAAAAACAGACGGTTGGTATGGATTCTCTACAATGTTCCAAGATGTAACATTGATAAAAGTTGATTAATTAACAAACAGCATATTATGAAGAAAATAACAAGCATATTTGCATTATTATTATGCGTATTCGTCTTCTCATGTAGTAACGACGACGATAAAGAAACATCTTCTTTGCAGATTGTTAGCTCAAATGTCACATTTGAATCTGCTGGAGGAACCGGTACAATAAAAGTTAACGCAATAAGTGAAATTACTGCTACCTCCAATAAAGATTGGTGTACCGTAAGCGTGAATGGAGATATTATAAATGTTTCTGTCATTGAAAATAATGATATGTCCGGACGTACGGCAGCAGTAACCATAACAGATGGTGAAGCATCCACTTTGGTTCCTGTTTCACAGGGTGGCTGTGTTATTCTGTATAATAAATCAGAATTGGGGCATGCTTTTACTTATGCAGGTGGTTCTGCTACAGTATCTTTCTCAACCACAGCATCTTATTCAATAGAAGTACCCGCCGAAGCCCAAAGTTGGTTATCATACACACTTGACGAAGAAAACAGAACTATAACATTTAATGTTGCTGCGAGTGCTGATAAAACCCCACGAGGAGCGGCAGTTAAAGTTACCGCAGGTAAAAAAACGATTTACTATCATCTTGGAGAGTATGAATTGAAAGACATCGCAGGCAAATGGAGAGTATCCTTTGTTGATGGAGATGATAGTACTCTAGCTGGAGAAATAGAAGTAGTTCAGGATGAAGAGGAACCTACCATCTTCTACTTGTCAGGTATTTCCAATTTCTTTGACCTACCGTTAATCTATAATGGAGAGGCCTTACTCACAATGGGAGGTCTTAATTTAGGAACATATGCTGTGAGATATAACATCTATACAGTAACATTGTCTGAAGGTGGATATGTCAGTTGGGATATGTCAACACAATATGTTGCTTATCCGTCATCCATCAATGGCAAATTTGCATTGGTATTTGGTGATAATGGTTCCTGGGATGGAGACGTAGTCAATGGCATTGCCTACTGGGCATTCTCCGGTGCTGCGGGAACAGGAAGTGCAGGATGGTTGGAGAAATTCAACGCTCTTACACTAAGCAAATAAGACGGCAAGCGTGCTTAGCTAAGTCTGTCTCTCTAACATGTATAAGATTTAGCTTTACATTAATTATTCATATAAAGGGTGTTCAACATTGGACACCCTTTACATTATCCTTTTCCATATAAAAAGCAATACAAAAGATGATGTTATTATTAAATTAATTCGTATCTTTCGGACACACAAAAAAGTTAAACCAACAATCACACATATGAAAATGATTCTTTTCCGACTAATATGTTTAAAGACATGCCTACTATTAATCCCTGTACTTTACGCACAAAACAACTATCGTCCGGGATTTATCATCACTGTTCAGAAAGACACAATATATGGAGAAATCGACTACCGTACAGATAAGATGAATGCTAAACGCTGCGTCTTTCAATCACAAGGTAATGATATCGAACCAGTAACCTATCATCCTTTCGAAATCTTGGGATACCGTTTTACAGACGACGGTAAATACTATGTCTCCAAGAACATAGAATTGAAATACGGTGTCTCTACCCCCGTCTTTCTCGAATATTTGCTACAAGGAATGAAAAGCTTGTACTACTATGAGACAGAAGATAACATACCAATCTATTTTGTTGAAGATAATAATACCCTTGTAAAAATAGATGCGCCCAAACTGTCCAAGCAGGCTACCAATATACAGTTTAAAGGCCAGACTGACCGATATATTCCCCTTCTTCATTACGCATTCAAAGACTGCCCAAGCCTGGCTCCCCAAATAGACCGGGCTCGTTTCAGCCGAAAGGAGATGATAAAAATCACAAAAGAATATCATTATGCAATGTGTACCAGCAATGAAGATTGCATTGAATTTGAAGCAAAAGAAGATAAACGTTCAATACAGTTAGATATAACTCCTTATGTAGGAGTTATTCAATATAATGTACCATCGGGTAGTTTGATCGGGCTCTATAGCTCACCCGAACTATCTTACCTGGCAGGAGTCACTTTAGCTATCAGCAATAGACGGTGGATGAGTTCACTCAGTGGTTGTTTTGATGTGTCTTTTTCCCGCATAACATCCTCTGCAAGATCATTGAATAATGAAAATTCATCCACTATATTTAAACATAGCGGAACAATGTTTTCGGGTAAGTTAGGAATACGCTATACCTATCCGAAAGGAATGGCGCGACCATTTGTTGAGCTTGGAGCAGACTTCAGTGGAATGATCAATGCCAAGATAAAGATAAATGATAAGAGCGAGAGATGGCTGGATGGTGTCTACCCTGGCTATTACGCCAATGCGGGAGTAAACTTCAAACTTTCGCGGAAAAACAAACAAATGATATGCATACGCGCTCAATTCAAAGGCTTAAGAGACATGATGGAAAAATCAGCCCTCGTTAATGGATGGTCAGGAGTGATAGGATATACATTTTAAGTACTGCATTATTCGTTTATATAGTACTCACACTAGGAAATCTCTTATAAAACCGTTTTTCTTGTTATACCCATATTCTACCCGACAATAAAACTCCCCTTATTTCAGCCTTTCGAATGAAATAAGGAGAGCCTTATATAACTGGGTTATCAGCTATTAATACTTGACTTCTCAGGTATTAATAACTGACGCGACAAGTATTAATACCTGAGAAGTCAGATATTAAGACCTGTCGTGACATATTAGAATGCTTGTACCAGAGTTTATTAACTACCGTCTTAGTAAGTCACCGTCAACGGTGTACGCACCTTCTGCGCATACTCAGCCATATACGCATTCCACGCATCAACCGTCTTGATAGCAGCCTTATCCCAGGCAGAACCCCAGTAATAAGTATATTCCGAGCCCGGTTCATACTCGCTGATTGCCAATACATGACCGTCAGCTCCACCGCGCAGCTCCTTCTTCTCCTTTTCCGGGAAAAGAACGGTCTTTGCCTCTTTTACCAGTGAAGGAAATGCAGCGCCGATAAATATCTTACCGTTACCGCCGCTTCTGTCGGTTGTAGGGTCTACATAGGTGATATAGCCGTTTGCAGCGTCTGCTGTAACCACACCGTCCGGTTCACGAAGAACGATTCCGGTAGTCACAGGCATCGCTTCTTTCAGGTTAGTATACGAAACAACGGTTTTGTTGAGATACGAACCGGCATCCAATGTGATGACACGCGTCTCCACCACGTTAGAATCGCCACGGACAGTCAACGGGTTAAATTCCAGCTTCACTGTGAAACGCAGCGGGCCATTATCAAGGATTTCCTGTGTCCGATAGCAATAAGGATAGATAATCGTATCACCCGCCATCAGAGCGGCTGTACCGCAGCCCAGCGTAGGACCTACGGCATAACAATCCATTCCGTAGCCGTGGTCAATGTGATAAGAGATGGCATTTTGCAGTTCGGCAGCCGCTTTAGGGTCTGTCTTTTTCAGTTCGGCAATTCTGGCACGCTTTTCCTTATCCAGTTCTTCAGCGTAAAGACTTTCAAGAATCGGTTCCGTAGTGTTATACTTCGTAAAGAGGTCGTAGCCGAAACCACGTTCACCACGCTTCTGCAAGGCAGGGCCATAGGCACGGTATCCGCCCAGGTCATTCTCCCATGCCACGTCGTCCAGACGTTCGGGATAATAGCGGCCGCAGGCAATTACATTATACGGGTCGGGAGTACCGGATTGGATAGTATAAGTGGCTGTGCCATTTGCTTTCACCGTAGCCGGGAAAACCACTTTCTCGTCATACGTCACTTGATAAGGTACTTGCTGGCCATCTTCACCAAGCACTACGATCTGAGCCGTATCAGCCAGCTGCAGCTTGGCTGTAACGTCACTCATCGGAACCTCAACCATTTCACCTGTGCGCTCCAGCGCCAGAGGATTGGTTACTGTAACCGTCATTGACTGCTTGCTGTCAGCACAAGAGGCAAAACCCATCAGGGCAATAGCAGCCAGAATAAATATCTTCTTCATATTATACACAACAAATAAGGGGATAGAATCAGGTAAAAAAACGAAAGGGGATAAATATAAACCGTAAACTATTCAACAGAAAAACGATAAGGTGACAGGCGGTAAAGAATCTCCTTACCACCCTATCACCTTATAATAATCTCTTGTTATCGTTATTTCGGCTGTTTTCCGATATAAGCCAGGATACCACCGTCTACGTAAAGAACATGGCCGTTAACAGCGTTAGAAGCCTCAGAAGCCAGGAATACGGCAGGACCAGTCAGTTCTTCCGGATCCAACCAACGACCGGCAGGAGTCTTGGCGCAGATGAATGAATCGAACGGGTGACGGCTTCCGTCTGCTTGTTTCTCACGAAGAGGAGCAGTTTGCGGAGTAGCGATATAACCCGGGCCGATGCCGTTACACTGAATGTTGTATTCACCATATTCAGAGCAGATATTGCGAGTCAGCATCTTCAGACCACCTTTGGCAGCAGCGTAAGCCGATACAGTTTCACGACCCAGCTCAGACATCATAGAGCAGATGTTGATGATTTTACCGGCACGCTTCTTCATCATGGCAGGCAACACAGCCTTAGAAACGATGAACGGAGCGTTCAAGTCGATATCAATCACACGACGGAAGTCAGCAGCTTCCATTTCGTGCATAGGAACACGGCGGATAATACCGGCGTTATTAACAAGGATATCAATCGTACCTACTTCTTTCTCGATAGTAGCAACCATTGCCTGAACAGCCGGTTCGTCTGTTACGTCGCATACATAACCGTGAGCTTTAATTCCCTTTTCAGCATAGGCAGCCATGCCTTTGTCTACCAACTCCTGGTTGATGTCGTTAAAACATACAGTAGCGCCTTGTTCCGCGTAAGCAGAAGCAATTGCAAAACCGATACCGTAAGAAGCACCTGTAACGAGAGCTACTTTACCTTTCAAAGAAAAATTCAAATACTGATTCATAATTTTTTGTTATTAAATGATGAAAACTATTGTAGTTGTTTATTTTAAATCTGTAATTAATGAGAAGTCCTGATCGCCATAATCGAGGTTTTCACCGCCCATACCCCAGATAAAGGTATAGTTGTGGGTAGCCGCAGCCGAGTGGATCGACCATTCGGGAGACAGAACCGCCTGATCGCCCTTCATCCATACGTGACGAGTTTCGTCCACCTCACCCATAAAGTGGCAGATAGCGTGCTCTTCGGGGATTTCGAAGTAGAAGTA
>OKRU01003198.1_pt1 | contig 13348 bp, 10 predicted proteins | sample 1601131 | NCBI WGS metagenome assembly OKRU01 (sample SAMEA3541558, study PRJEB24748) | human gut metagenome | biome: human gut; feature: human-associated habitat; material: faeces | place: China | collected 2012 | reverse complement strand
CTTCTTGTTTTCATATTCATGAAAACAAGAAGCTTGGTGGTTCCACCATATGCTGATTTGGATGAAAAAGTGCTTATGCAAGCAAGCTTGCAACACACTTTCTCATTCAAACCAGCGCATGGCTGAACTGTAACGTTAAATAAAAAAATAAGCTGCGCAGGGGACTGGATTTAGTTCCCTGCGCGTGTTAATATAGAGATGTCTGGAAACGGATATTTTCAGATCATAATTGTGAAGATATCAGCAGTTATTGAAAATCCAAAACTGAAGAGACGGACAAACTGCGCTGTCGGTAAATGGCGAAGCGGTTCCGCCGGAATGGAGAAAATATGGATATTTTAAACGAAGCGAAGAAAAATTTCGACTACATGGTAAGGATCAGAAGACATATGCACGAGTATCCGGAAAACAGCGGTGTGGAGTATGAGACAGTAAAATATATTGCCTCTGAGCTCGATGCGCTGGGAATCGAGTATGTAGTCGTTCCGGAAGGTGGTATTATCGGACAGATCCACGGCGGAAAACCTGGAAAAACCGTTCTTCTTCGTGCCGATATGGACGCACTTCCAATCAAGGAGAGCAAGACAAACCTCACAAAGGAAAAGGTCTGCATCTCTAAGAACGATGGAATCTCCCACGCCTGCGGACATGACGCCCACACAGCGATGCTTCTCGCTGAGGCAAAGATCTTAAACGAGAATAAGGAAGACTTAAACGGCAATATCGTCCTCCTCTTTGAGCGCGGCGAGGAAGCTGGCGGAAATATCAGAAATCTACTTCCGTATGCCGTTGAGACAATGAAATTAAAGATCGATACCTGTATGGCAACACATGTAAAATGGGATGTTCCGACAGGAACGATCTCCGCGGAGCCGGGCGCGGTATTCTCCGGTGCATACGGATTCATCATCAAGCTTCATGGCCAGGCCGGTCACGGATCCCGTCCGGATCTTGCCCACAGTGTTTTAGACTGCTTCAACAATATCTATAACCATATCAATATGATCCGCATGAAATATGTGGCTCCGACGGATATCCTGACCTGCTCCGTTGGTTTCGTAAACTGCGGAACCGTCCGCAACATTATTCCGGACGAGCTGACCTTCGGCGGTACGATCCGTACCTTCAATGTTGACGGTGCAGGAACTCCGTTTGTAAAACAGCTGATGGATGTAGTCGAGAAAGAATGCGAGCTCTGCCAGTGTACATATGAAATCCTTCATATGCCGGATCCGCTGTTCGAGTGCCAGAACAACGCAGTCTGCAGCGAGATCGCGAAGAACGCAGTAAGAAAATATATCGGTGAGGATGCTGTTACGGTTGCACAGCCGTGGATGGCATCTGAGAGCATGCAGGCATGCTTAAAGCTCTGGCCGGGTATCATCACCTTCACAGGTATCCAGAGCGAGGAGGCCGGAACCGGTGCAAACCATCACACACCGGAATTCGATGTGGATGAGCGCGGCATGATCTACGGTGTTGCAGCAGCACTTGGATATGTGAAAGATTTCTTAAATTACGATAAGGAGATCCCGTTCAAACCGTTCGAGGGAACCTTAAAGAATCTGGTTGAGAGAAACCTGTAGAAGTTGCAGAAATAGTAAAAAATTATCCATTAGTGGATAAAAAGGCCGAATAGCAATAAAAAGACCGGTGTATCAAGAAGAAATTTGATATGCCGGTCTTTTTACGCATCCGTGTGAAGATATCTAAAGAATGTTTTGTGAAAAATCATGCATAATTTTATTTGTCTAAAAAAGATATATTCACCAAAACATTAATCTAACATTAATCTTTTCGTAAATGAATCATCCACGCTCCAGTGATTTCAAGATAAGCCTGCAGATATTCGACATTTTCGCCATTGATCTTGCAGTTTAAGAGGTGACGAGTAATTAAATAACCGGTAGTGGTATGGCGCTGTACTTCACCTACGATCTTTGGCGCTTCAAAACCGCCTTTTTTTTAGCGGAATCTTAACCTCTCAAAACATACTTTTCTCACAATTCCCATGTTATACTAAACATAATTCGCCGGTTACAGGATCGTGGCGCTGAAAGCCCGCATATCCTGTAACGGCATCCCCTGTTCGTGAAATACCTGGCGGAGAGAACACGAATGTGGAAAGAAACCAAGTAACAGGGCGGATTTTGAGAGAATGGGAATGTCCGCCTCAAAAAGACAGGAGAGTGGAATATTGGGAATGACAAAAAAACTGCGGGAGAAGTGGAATGAGGCACTGCAGGCGGTACTGCCGATCATCGCGATCGTGCTGGTGCTCTGCTTTGTGATCGCGCCCATCTCCTCCAGCATCCTGCTCTGTTTCCTTTTGGGAGCAGTCCTTTTGCTTGCGGGAATGATGCTTTTTACACTTGGCGCAGAGCTTGCCATGTCACCGATGGGCGAGCGAGTGGGAACGTGCCTGACGAAGAGCCGGAAGCTTCCGGTGGTGATCGGGCTGTCCTTTCTCTTAGGCTTCATCATTACGATCTCGGAGCCGGATCTTCAGGTTCTGGCGAATCAGGTTCCGGCTGTGCCGAACATGACGCTGATCTTGTCCGTTGCATGCGGAGTCGGCGCATTTCTTGTCGTGGCCCTGCTGCGAATGTTGTTCTCCGTGGCACTTCCGCCGTTGCTGCTTGCCTTTTACGGCGTGGTGTTTGTACTGGCGATGTTCGTGCCGAAGGATTTTTTAAGCGTGGCCTTTGACTCCGGCGGCGTTACGACGGGACCGATGACGGTGCCGTTTATCATGGCACTCGGTGTCGGAATCTCTGCAACGCGAAGCGACCGCCACGCGGCGGACGACAGCTTCGGTCTCGTGGCGCTCTGCTCCATCGGACCGATCCTCGCAGTCATGATCTTAAGCATGATCTTCAAGGCGGACAGCAGCGCCTACACACCGCCGGTGATCCCGGAGATCGGTGATTCAAAAGAACTGTTCCTGCTCTTTGCAAGGGAACTTCCGGCCTACATGAAGGAGATCGCGGTCTCCTTACTGCCTATTATCTTATTTTTTATGATTTTCCAGATTTTCATGTTAAAATTAACAACAAGAAAATTAAAGAAGATCGCGATCGGTCTTGCCTATACATACGTGGGACTGGTACTTTTTCTTACGGGAGTGAACGTGGGCTTCATGCCGGCGGGAAATTATCTCGGACAGGTGCTTGCGAAGTCTGCCCACCCGCTGTTCCTTGTTCCCATCGCAATGATCATGGGATACTTCATCGTAAAGGCAGAGCCGGCCGTGTACGTTCTCAATAAACAGGTTGAGGAGATCACGGACGGAGCGATCTCCTCGAAGGCCATGGGAATGGGACTTTCCCTGGGCGTTGCGGTTTCTCTCGGACTTGCGATGGTGCGGGTACTCACAGGAATCTCGATCCTGTGGTTTCTCATTCCGGGATACGCGATCGCGTTGGGAATCTCGTTTTTTGTGCCGAAGATCTATACAGCGATCGCCTTCGACTCCGGCGGCGTGGCATCGGGACCGATGACGGCAGCGTTTCTGCTTCCGATGGCACAGGGAGCCTGCTCCGCTCTTGGAGGAAACATCGTCACAGATGCCTTCGGTGTGGTCGCGATGGTTGCCATGACACCGCTTATCACGATCCAGGTCATGGGGCTAACTTCGAGAATAAGATCGAAGCGCGGAGTGCAGGAAGGAATGTCCGCAGCTCATGGACAGTCCGAGGCATACGCGGCGTTTGAGCTGCTGGATGATGACGCGATTATTGAATTGTAGGAGGTTTTATGAGCGAATTATACTTGATGGCGACGATCAGCGACCGGAACCAGAGCCGGAGATTCCTCGCCTTCTATAAAGAATATGGGATTTCCGTCACATTTCTGACGTTAGGCCGGGGAACCGCGGCGTCGGAGGTGTTGGACGCCTTCGGGTTAGAGGCATCGGAAAAGGCCGTCCAGTTTGCGGTAGTGACGGCGTCGGAATGGAAAAAGGTAAAAAAGGGACTGGAACAGGAGATCAAGATCGATATTCCTGGAACGGGGATCGCCTTTGTGACTCCCCTGAGCAGCATCGGCGGAAAGCGGCAGCTTCGCTTTTTGACCGAGGACCGTGGATTTGAGAAAGAGGAGGAAAGCAGCTTGAAAGGAACAGACTACGAGCTTCTTGTAGTGATCGCAAATCAGGGCTATACGGATGTGATCATGGACGCGGCGCGAAAGGCCAACGCTACCGGAGGAACCGTGATCCATGCGAAGGGAACGGGAATGGAGAAGGCGGAAAAGTTTTTAGGCGTTTCCCTTGCTCAGGAGAAGGAGATGATCTTTATGGTCACGAAGACAAAGGATAAAAACGGCATCATGCAGAGCATCATGAAGGAAGCCGGGATCGGAAGCAAGGCGGGGGCGATCGTCTTCTCTCTGCCGGTGACGGAGACGGCGGGGATGCGTCTGATCGAGAAGAATGAGGATGATTAAGCTCCGTCACGCTGACCGCAGCGGATCATAGGCCTGAACGAACGGTGCCATTAAAAAAGAAATGCCGCGGAAACACCCCGAGACCATTGACACTGCATATAGAGTATTGTACAATCATTCATAAATCTTCGACCGGTCCGAACACAGAGCGGAGCGTGCGAGGAGACAAATCATGGACGAAGCCCCGGAAGAAACCGGGCGGCGTCAAATTTATAAAGATTTAGGAGTTGATTTTTTTGGATTCAGGGCAAGCCCTGCAGGGACTGATCGTAATTGGACTTCTGGCGTTATCCGCGTTTTTCTCATCGGCGGAGACGGCAATGATGACGGTAAATAAGATCCGTGTGCGGAATCTCGCGGAGGCGGGACTCAGCCATGCCGTTGTGCTGGAGAAGATCTTAAGCAATCAGCCCAAAATGCTTAGCGCAATTTTAATAGGAAACAATATTGTCAATATTTCAGCGTCTTCTCTGATGACTGTGCTGGTCACAGACATGCTTGGAAATAAATATGTCGGTATCGGAACCGGCGTTTTGACGCTGTTAGTCCTGATCTTTGGTGAGATCACACCGAAGACTTCCGCGACGATCTATTCCGAGACCCTGTCACTCAAGTTCGCGAAACCGATCTATTTGATCATGCAGGTCCTGACCCCGCTGATCGTGGTCGTTGATGTCCTCTCCAAGGGCGTTTTAAAGATGATCCATGTGGATCCGAACAAGAAACAGGACGCGATCACAGAGGATGAGCTCCGCACGATCGTGGAGGTCAGCCACGAAGAGGGTGTGATCGAGTCAGACGAGAAGAAGATGATCTACAACGTGTTCGATTTCGGGGATTCTGTCGCGAAGGACATTATGGTTCCGCGTATCGATATGACATTCCTCGATGTAAATGCCAGCTATCAGGAGATCATGGATATTTTCCGACAGGAGAAGTATACGAGATATCCGGTCTATGAGGAGACGACGGACAATGTCATTGGCATCGTGAATATCAAGGACCTGTTCCTGATCCCGAAAGACAAGGAATTTAAGCTGCGGGATTACCTGCGTGAGCCGTATTACACCTACGAGTTTAAAAAGACGACGGAGCTTATGGTGGAACTTCGAAAGACCATGAACAGCGTTGCCATCGTTCTTGATGAGTATGGCGCGACGGCCGGGCTTATCACATTGGAGGATATGCTTGAGGAGATCGTCGGAGAGATCCGTGACGAGTACGATGCGGATGAGGAAGACAGCATCAGGAAGATCAATCCGAAGGAATATGTGATCGAGGGCGCTATGAAACTTGATGATCTCGACGACCAGCTTGGTCTGGATCTCAAGTCAGAAGATTACGATTCCGTCGGCGGCTATATTATCGGCCTTTTAGACCATCTCCCGCAGGCAGGGGAGGAAGTCACAAGCGGAAATCTCCGGTTTGTGGTGGATACGGTGGAGAGAAACAGGATTGACAAGGTGCATCTGTATATTCTGGATGCGCCGCAGAAGAGCGAAGAAAGTGAGCAGGAGAGCAAACCCGAACGGTGAAACTACTGAACCGCGACAAAATTAGCGAAAAATGTACAGCTTTCGGTCTTGACAATTTTTTTCAAACCAATTAATATGAAACTATCCAAAAGGGGAGTAGTTGAAATGCACTGTCAACAATCGCGGCGGAAACGTCTGGTGGTGCATACCGGTAAAATGGTAACGAGACTTTTTGCAGAGAGAAATTTCTGCAGAAAGTCTTTTTTTGTTGCTCTGAGGATCCGAGAGCGATCCGATATGGCGGCAAAAAAAGACGGTCTGTAAAATTTCATGGAATCCATTGGCAGGGAAAGAGAAAAACCTGCGCATACTATTTTCAAGGAGGAGTTTTTATGGACTTTTTATGGAGTGGATTACTATCGATCACCTGGCAGCAGGTCGTCATGTATGTGGTAGGACTTTTACTGATCTACCTGGCGATCGAGAAAAATTATGAGCCGGCCCTTCTTCTGCCGATGGGCTTCGGTGCGATCCTTGTGAATCTCCCGGCCAGCGGTGTGTTAAACCAGTTTATGGAGGGCGCCGGTGAGACTCATGGAATCATCCAGTGGCTCTTTGAATCCGGCATTGAGGCATCGGAGGCTTTCCCGCTGCTGCTCTTTATCGGTATCGGAGCTATGATCGACTTTGGACCGCTGCTTTCGAACCCGAAGATGTTCCTCTTTGGTGCAGCATCCCAGTTCGGCATCTTTTTTACGATCTTTATGGCATCACTTCTCGGCTTTGATATCAAGGACGCTGCCTCCATCGGAATCATCGGAGCGGCAGACGGTCCGACTTCGATTCTGGTATCCCAGGTGTTAAAGTCAAACTACATCGGAGCGATTGCGGTGGCGGCATATTCCTATATGGCACTTGTGCCGATCATCCAGCCGATGGCGATCAAAGCGGTTACGACAAAGAAAGAACGCATGATCCGCATGCCGTATGAGCCGGGAAAAGTAAGCCGGTTCACAAGAATCGCTTTTCCGATCATTGTAACATTTGTCGCAGGACTTGTCGCTCCGGCGTCGGTTGCTCTTGTAGGATTCCTGATGTTCGGAAATCTGATCCGTGAATGCGGTTGCTTAAACAGCCTTTCCGAAACAGCGCAGACGACACTCGCGAACCTGATCACACTTGTTCTCGGAATCACGATCTCTTTCTCCATGAAAGCGGATCAGTTCGTAAGCTTACAGACACTGATGATCATGGGACTTGGACTTTTTGCTTTTATTTTTGACTCCATCGGCGGCGTCGTGTTTGCGAAATTCTTAAATCTGTTCAGCAAGAACAAAGTGAACCCGATGGTCGGAGCAGCAGGAATCTCCGCATTCCCGATGTCTGCCCGTGTCATTGAGAAGATGGGAATTGCGGAGGACAAAACAAACCATCTTCTGATGCATGCTATCGGAGCGAATGTATCCGGTCAGGTCGCATCTGCAGTTGCCGGCGGAATCATCCTTGGATTCTTTATGTAGGAGGTCTGGACTATGAATGTAAATACAATGCTTGCTTTGGGAATCATGTGGAAGGGAATGCTTGGAATCTTCGTTGTGATGGGGATCCTGGCGCTCGTTGTTTATCTCCTCACGAAGGTGGGAGACCGTTAGCTCACCATCCCGCCCGCCATTCCGCTCAATGTGCACATGGCGAGGACAGAGAGAAGTCTTTTGGAATCTTCCGTGACACCGTCCTTCTGGGCGAGGGACATGAGATATAAAAACAGAAAATAGAGAGTTCCGAGGACCAGGCCCCAGAAAAAGCGCCTGGTCCTCATTGTTTTTCCTGCGAGGATGCCGCCGAAGAAGCAGGAAATGACGTAGACGGCACAGACGGCGACGTTTACCTGATTTTCCGGGAGACGGAACTTAAAGAGGGCGAAGGAAAGCACCGCCAGAAGAATGCCGGAGAGGATATAAGTTACGATCAGGGCGCGTACCATGCGCCATACCGGGTTTGTCTGCATGAGAAAACTCCTTTCTTGAAGGATGTACTCCGGGAGTCTTTCCGGAACTCATAAAATCGGGAACAGAAAGATTCTGAGAGGACATCATGGTGTGGGCGTTTGCTTTATACAGGATATGTGAGGAAAGGCCATGCATATGCATTGCGCGGCTGATCTTGTAAGCGGTGAACCTGTTTGGCTGAAAAAAGTGGATCTCTGTAACGGATTTTCCTGCATCACGGCAATAAAATCCGTTGCATAATAGAAAATCGTATGGTATAATTTCATTTAAATTCGGGGTATTATGCCCACGATAAGAGAACAGGAGGAAATGATACCATGAAGCATGTAAAGACTTTAAGTTCCAACACTTTAAAGAACAGCATGAAGAAGGGCGGCTGCGGCGAATGCCAGACATCCTGCCAGTCTGCGTGCAAAACATCCTGCACAGTAGGAAACCAGAGCTGTGAAAACAGCAACCGCTAATGCGGGGCTTCGAATAAACGGAAGTTTTTAAAGAGACCCCTACGGTCGTATGATTGTAGGGGCTATTTCTTGTCTGATCAAAGAATCTGCCGGTGACGGGTTTCCCGGACAGCGATGCCGGGAAAGCCGCCACTGACAGACCACAAAGGGCAGGTAAGAAAGAAGTCAGGAGACCACCAGATTGTGACTGTAATCGGGAAGAGACGGAACAGTCACCTGAAAATTAAGACAGTAGGAGAAAGTTAGCTTTGATACATCAGTATATAAATAATGGATACCATATTGTTTTGGACGTAAACAGTGGATCGGTTCATTCCGTGGATGCGCTGCTCTACGATGCCGTGGAGGTTCTCGCAAAGATCGTCCCGGATATGGAAAAACCGATGCCTCTCACGGATGACCAGAAAAAAGCAGTGAGAGAAGCACTGGTCTGTAAGTACTCTGCAGAAGATATTGAGGATGCGCTCTCCGATATTCAGGAGCTCATCGACGCGGAGGAGCTGTTCGCTGCGGATATTTACAAAGATTATGTGATCGATTTCAAGAAACGTCAGACGGTCGTGAAGGCACTCTGCCTTCATATTGCCCATGACTGCAACCTTGCCTGCAAGTACTGCTTCGCAGAGGAAGGCGAGTACCATGGACGCCGCGCCCTCATGAGCTTTGAGGTCGGAAAGAAGGCACTGGATTTCCTGATCGCGAACTCCGGAAACCGCATCAACCTTGAGGTTGATTTCTTCGGCGGCGAGCCGCTTATGAACTGGAACGTTGTAAAACAGCTTGTGGAATACGGACGTTCCCAGGAGAAGGAGCACAATAAGAAATTCCGCTTTACACTGACAACAAACGGCGTACTCTTAAACAATGAGATCATGGAGTTCTGCAACAGGGAAATGAGCAACGTGGTCTTAAGTCTTGACGGACGTCCGGAGGTCAATGACCGGATGCGTCCGTTCAGAAACGGTAAGGGAAGCTATGAACTTATTGTTCCGAAATTCCAGAAATTCGCGAAATCACGCGGCGAGAAGGATTATTTCGTTCGCGGAACCTTCACAAGAAACAATCTGGATTTCGGAAACGATGTCCTCCACTATGCGGACCTCGGCTTTGAGAAGCTTTCCATGGAGCCGGTAGTTGCAGCTCCGGAAGAGCCGTACTCCATCCGTGAGGAAGACCTTCCGCAGATCATGGATGAGTATGACAGACTCGCAAAAGAGTTTGTAAAACGTCAGAAAGAGGGAAGAGGATTCAAATTCTTCCACTTCATGCTTGATTTAAGTCAGGGACCGTGTGTTGCGAAACGTCTGTCCGGCTGCGGTTCAGGAACCGAGTATCTTGCAGTAACTCCGTGGGGAGACTTATATCCGTGCCATCAGTTCGTTGGAAATGAAGAGTTCCTGCTTGGAAACGTGGATACCGGCGTGGTCAACACGAAGGTGCGCGATGAATTCAAACTCTGCAATGTATACGCGAAAGAAAAATGCAAAAACTGCTTTGCGAGATTCTACTGCAGCGGCGGATGCGCGGCAAATTCCTTTAACTTCCACGGCAGCATTACGGATGCCTACGATATCGGCTGCGAAATGCAGAAAAAACGTATCGAGTGCGCGATCATGATCCGTGCTGCTTTAGCGGAGGACGAGGAAAACAACTAAATCGATCATAGCGGTCAGGGGCAGAAAACCCCGGACTGTTATTGTAAGGATGACGGAGGCGGTGATTACGGCAGCCTCCGGAATCAAGAGGGACAAAAAGCCTTTTGAACCTCGAAATCATATCAAGAAGGAGATTTTATCATGAAGAGCAACAAAGGAAAGGGACTGCTCGGCCTCCTGGGACTGCTCGTTGTGCTCGGTATCTTCGGATTTTTCGGCTATGATACTCTTCAGAAGAGTAAGCTGGTCACCGATGAGAACGGGGTAACTTCCCAGAATGGCGGAATCAAGCTCGGTCTGGATCTGGCAGGCGGCGTCAGCATTACCTGCCAGGCGAAGGAAGAAAATCCGAGCGCCGAGGATATGTCCGATACCCAGTACAAGCTGCAGCAGAGAGTACAGAACTACAGCTCTGAGGCAGAGGTTTATCAGGAAGGCGGAAACCGTATCAATGTTGATATTCCGGGTGTCACAGACGCGAACAAGATCCTGGAAGAGCTCGGTAAGCCGGGATCCTTACAGTTCTATGATGAGAACTGGAATGTTGTACTGGAAGGAACCGATGTAGCTTCTGCGAAGGCTGTGATCTATAAAGACCAGCAGACAGGAAACAATAACTATGAAGTAGCGCTTACATTTACCGATGAAGGTACTAAGAAATTCGCAGATGTGACTGCAGCGAACGTCGGCAAGAAGATCGCGATCGTTTACGATAATGTGATGTACTCTAACCCGACCGTACAGCAGGCGATCACAGGAGGACAGGCCTCTATCTCCGGCATGACTTCCTATGAAGAGGCTGAGAATCTTGCATCCACGATCCGTATCGGTTCCCTTTCCCTGGAACTGGAGGAACTCCGTTCCAACGTGGTAGGCGCGAAACTTGGTCAGGAAGCGATCACGACAAGCTTAAAGGCCGGCGCGATCGGTTTCGGAATCGTATGCGTATTCATGATCGTAGTTTACCTCATCCCGGGTCTTGCGGCATCCCTTGCACTCTGCCTCTATGTGGCATTGATGCTGATTCTGCTCGCGGCCTTTGAGGTTACATTAACACTTCCGGGTATTGCCGGTATCATCCTTTCCATCGGTATGGCGGTTGATGCGAACGTCATCATCTTCACCCGTATCAAGGAGGAGATCGGTCTCGGAAAGACCGTTCATTCCGCAATCAAGACAGGTTTTGCGAAAGCGTTATCCGCCATCGTCGATGGTAACGTGACAACACTGATCGCAGCGGCTGTTCTTTACTGGAGAGGCTCCGGTACAGTTAAGGGCTTCGCTACAACACTTGCCCTTGGTATCGTTCTTTCCATGTTCACAGCACTTTTCGTTACAAAGTTCACACTGAACACCCTGTATAACCTTGGATTCCAGGATCAGAAGTTCTACGGCATCAGAAAAGAGAAGAAGGCGCTCAATTTCCTCGGAAAGAGAAATATCTGCTTTATCATCTCTGCTGTTATGATCCTCGCAGGCGTTGCGGGAATGGTAATGAACAAGTCTTCCATCGGAAACGCGTTCAATTACTCCCTTGACTTCCAGGGCGGTACCTCCACAAGCGTGACCTTTAATGAGGACATGTCTCTGGAGAGAATCTCAAGCGAGGTTGTTCCGGTAGTCGAATCCATCACAAACAGTGCGGATACGCAGACACAGAAGGTTGCGGGAACAAACGAGGTGATCATCAAGACAAGAACCTTAAGCGTGGAAGAACGTCAGGCATTAGACGAGGCACTTGTTGAGAACTTCGGCGTTGATGAGTCCAAGATCACCGCAGAGAGCATCTCCGGTGCGGTAAGTGCTGAGATGAAGCGCGACGCGGTTATGGCTACAGCGATCGCTACCGTATTTATGCTTCTCTATATCTGGGTACGATTCAAGGATATCCGCTTCGCTGCAAGTGCTGTTTTAGCCCTTGTCCATGACGTATTGGTTGTAGTTGCATGCTATGCCCTCGCAAAGTGGTCCGTTGGTTCCACAGCGATCGCCTGCCTGCTTACTATCGTCGGATACTCTATCAACGCGACGATCGTTATCTTCGACCGTATCCGTGAGAACATCAAGCTCATGGGACCGAAGGCATCCACCGTTGATATCGTAAATACAAGTATCACCCAGACCTTCACACGAAGCATCAATACATCCCTGACGACCTTTGTCATGGTATTTGTTCTGTTCATCATGGGCGTATCTTCCATCCGTGAGTTCGCACTCCCGTTAATGGCAGGTATCATCTGTGGTACCTATTCTTCCGTATGCCTGACAGGCGCTATGTGGTATGTTATGACTACAAAGAAGCAGAAGAAGGATGCGGTTGAAAAACAGGCAAAGAAGGATGCTGAGAAGGCAGCAAAGGAAGCGAAGAAATCCGGAAAATAATTTTCGGGACTAATTTATAAGGCAAGAAAAATATGAAATATAAGATTCTGGCAAAAGACGGACGTGCCAAACGGGCTGACGTAGAGACAGTCCACGGCACGATCCATACGCCGGTATTCATGAATGTAGGAACTGTCGCCGCGATCAAGGGCGCTGTGTCCACCGATGACCTTCGCGGGATCGGGACACAGGTGGAACTTTCCAACACCTACCATCTTCATGTCCGGACCGGCGACAAGCTGATCAAAGAGCTCGGCGGACTTCACAGGTTCATGAACTGGGATCGCCCGATCCTCACCGATTCCGGTGGATTCCAGGTATTTTCCCTCGCCGGACTCAGAAAGATCAAAGAAGAAGGCGTGTACTTCAACTCCCATATCGATGGTCATAAGATTTTCATGGGACCGGAGGAGAGCATGCAGATCCAGTCAAACCTTGGCTCCACGATCGCGATGGCATTCGATGAGTGCGCTCCGCATCCGTGTACCAGAGAATACATGGAGAATTCTGTCGCGAGAACTACAAGGTGGCTGGCGAGATGCCAGGCGGAGATGGCGAGATTAAATTCCCTGCCGGATACCGTCAATAAGGAACAGCTTCTGTTCGGCATCAATCAGGGCGGAACCTTCGAGGATATCCGGATCGCGCATGCGGATACGATCTCGAAGATGAACTGCGACGGCTACGCGGTCGGCGGACTTGCGGTCGGTGAGAGTCACGAGGAGATGTACCGCATCCTCGATGCGGTGGTTCCGCATCTGCCGGAAGAGAAACCGACTTACCTGATGGGTGTCGGAACCCCGGCGAACATCCTTGAGGCGGTGGACCGCGGCGTCGATTTCTTCGGCTGTGTTTACCTGTCATAAAACATTTTATTTCTGACTACCATATTTTTATTCATTATGTAATTTGAAACT
>OKRU01003196.1_pt1 | contig 13357 bp, 6 predicted proteins | sample 1601131 | NCBI WGS metagenome assembly OKRU01 (sample SAMEA3541558, study PRJEB24748) | human gut metagenome | biome: human gut; feature: human-associated habitat; material: faeces | place: China | collected 2012 | reverse complement strand
AGTATATCGGTTGAAGGATTCCATCGTTCAGGATAACTCATTCAGTATCAATGCAGAATTAGCAAACTGAAGGATGAAACTTATAGGTAATTATTGCTCTGAGAGTATACAAAGAAAAGAATATCTATACTCACTACCTACAACGATTGAATGAGCATACTCTTCCCTACCCGCACTGCTCCGTTTTCTTCCGAACAAACCGGATATGCCACTCCAAACGTTCCAATGAACCTAAGTCCAAAGCCCGTTGTCCGGTCAACATACTCGAAAAGAAAACAGGAGTACCTTCAAGGGACGAATTATTCACAATTCTGTACGTTCCAATCTCCTCGTCGAAACAAAAATCGAAAGCATCAGGATTGAATGCTTTATCCTTCATCCACCGTTTGGCATACACATTATTCACCACAAGCATACAGGGCTTTGCCTGCTCCATGATATCCTTGGTTATGGCAAACTGTTCCCTGACAAACTCTCTACCTACGGCATCTTCACACAACCCTTCCATATTCTTTTGGTTTGTCTCACGCACATAAAACAAATCCAGATGTGTCCAAGGCAAACCTGTTGCCTCGGATACATCTATAAATTTACGAAAGTATCGGTGAAGTTTTCCATTACCGGAATAGAAATGCCGTTCGTCCGTTCCATCTCCTTGATACGAGGGATTCAGACCGATAAACATCAAGGCATTTACTTTCACTTCGGCCGGAGCCGCATAACCGCGTTCACGAAAAGGAAGAGAGGAGTATCTCGCATCATCCCATAACCGATTCAAACGCTCTTCATAGCATTCTTTTACAGAAAACTCATTCATCATTTTGTCTTTTTTAAATTATTCTATCCATACTTTTGTTACTTCATTGCGTACTTTTACCAAATACCATCCTCTATTCATCGGTATTTCCAAAGCCGTTCCCCTATACGTAATCTGCCCTATCAGGTTGGTCACGAGAACTGTTTCTCCATCTGTCAATCCTTCCACTACGACTTTACTGCCGGATGAAGAGACCTTCACTTTACCGATATTGTTCACAGACAGGAAATTAGCATTTTCAAAGGTCACGTTCAATACCAAATCTCTTGTTGCAGTACAGGTATAGAAAGCATTGTCTTCCAAATCGGCGGTTATGTCCGCATCATTCAAAAGAACGTTGGATATCTTGTTGTCGGCACCCGGAAGGATGGTGAAAGAGACCGTTGTGCCGGACTTCACGGTACAGGAAGATACCGCTTCATTATTGATTCTAACCGTTCCCAACGTCTCATCATAAACAGCCGAAACCTGATAATACGTGTCAGGTACAGAAGCTACAAAGACCACTTCCAATGCCAAATCTTTCGTTGCAGTGCAAGTATAGCTGTTATTTTTCACATCGGCGGTTATGTCAGCATCATTCAAAAGGACTTGCTGCACCTCATACCCTGCCTCCGGAAGAATAGAAAAGTTCACCTGCGTGCCGGACTTCACCGTACAGGAAGCAAGCTCTTCATTGTTTATCTTAACTGTGCCTTTTGTCTTATCATATACAGAAGAAACCGTGAAATAGTTCCCCGGTATGGGGTCTACGAAAGTCACTTTAAGAACCATATCCTCTTTTGCCGTACACGTATAGAAAAGATAGTTTTCCAATTCATCCGTTATATCCACATCATTCAAGAGCACTTGTCGAGTTTCACAACCTGTATTCGGTAAGATAGAAAACAAGACTTCCTCACCTATTCGGGCATAGTAAGGATTCGATTCCTCATTATTTATTTTAACTACTCCCAGCACTTTATCATAATCGGCAGAGACATTTAAATATTTCTTAAATACCACTTTACAAACCACATCATTATCCTCATCGGGAGTTCTATTATAACGATAGCTATTCTCCTCAAAAGATACATTTTCACCATCAATTAAGATTGAATCGACATAATATCCCTCCTTAGGTAGAGCCTGAAAGTTTATAACTCCATCATAATCTTCCGGAATCGAAATCCGGTCTGTATCCTGACCATTTATGGTTACATCCCCCATTTCCTTGTCATAGACAACAGTTACATCATAGAATGGCTTTTTAAAAGTAACTTTCAAATCCAAATCATCATCCAGAGCTGCAATTGTGTATGTGTTATTATACAATTTCGCTGCAATATCTTTATTATTTAATAATGCTTCACCTATATAGGCTCCTTTACTCTCATCCGATAAAAATTTAAAAGTAATCTTTGTCCCTCTTTTCAAAGTATCCCTTTGCGCCACTGCAACATCATTCAAATAGATGTCACCATCGCCATTGTGAGTAACGGAAACGTAAGTTCCCCAACTCCCGTCCTCAAAATACCTCTCTTCCACCCGACTTTCGGCAAAAAGAGTTTGCCATACGTAATCCTTTCTATAAGCCGATTCTGAATTTATTGGTATATAGAAAATACACCCATACATAAAACTATTATTATAACAAACTGGCGGATTTTTACCTAATAAATGCACTTCACGCAATTCTTTAAGAGCATATTGACTAATCATAGTTACACTATTAGGAATAATCAAAGAAGTAAGACTCGAACACTTCGAAAAAGCATACTCACGAATCGTTGTTACACTATTAGGAAGATTCACAGAAGTTAGACTAGAACAATTCAAAAAAGCACTAGAACCAATCGTTGTTACACCATTAGGAAGATTCACAGAAGTTAGACTCCGGCACTCCCTAAAAGCACTAATACCAATCATTATTACAGAATAAGTAGCACCTTCATATTCCACTGATTCAGGAATAACAATATCTCCAACACTGCTCTTACCATCAGAAACCACTGCCGTATAGTCATCATACAGACTATACTCAATTTGTTCCAGCGTAATACTCCCCACTACCGTACTTGCCCTTACCCCAAAGCTCACCAATAAGAGCAAAACCGTGAGATAGACTTTAAAAGATAACTTTCGTTTCATAGCAAAAGAATTATGCTTCCTGTTCCCCTCCGGATAGCGTTATTATATACAAAAAGCGTGAGAACTGTTAATTTCTTATCTGCCTTAGAGGTATCGCCAAACACCCACCATACAAATAACAACAGTCTCACGCCATTCATGAATATACGAGTCCTCAAGGAGGTATATATACACGGAGCATGAGCATTTCTGTTGTATTACATTGTATGGTTTCGAAAATTGGCGATTTTCTAAGACAAAGTAATATCATTAAAACGCTCATAAACAATATGTCCTTCTGAAACGCTTAACACTATAAGCGACAGAATTGTCACAAAACTACAAATAAAAACAGAAGTCGCCAAAGATTTTACAAAGAATATATAGAAAGGATGCAGGAATGTTATTAAAACTTATTCTGTATCTTTGCACCATGAAAGAGTACAAACTGACGGATTGGTTACCTACCACCAAGAAAGAAGTAGAGTTACGTAAATGGGATGAACTGGATGTAATCTTGTTTTCGGGGGACGCTTATGTAGACCACCCGTCATTCGGAGCAGCCGTTATCGGACGTATTCTGGAAGCGGAAGGGCTACGGGTGGCAATCATCCCGCAACCCAACTGGCGCGATGATTTGCGCGACTTTAAGAAGTTGGGGAAGCCACGCCTGTTCTTCGGCATATCCGCCGGATGCATGGACTCGATGGTCAACAAATATACAGCCAACAAACGCCTTCGTTCTGACGATGCCTACACTCCTGACGCACGTCCGGATATGCGTCCCGAATACCCAAGTATCGTTTATACGCAGATTCTCAAGAGGCTTTATCCCGATGTACCCGTTGTGCTGGGAGGCATAGAAGCGTCCATGAGAAGACTGACACACTACGACTACTGGCAAGACGCGCTTCGCAAAAGTATTCTGATAGAATCCGGTGCGGATTTACTAATCTACGGCATGGGCGAGAAACCGATTGTGGAATTGGTAAAACGGCTGCAAAACAGTACTGAGCACACTCCCCTGCCTACGGATATTCCACAAACAGCCTACATATGTAAAGGGGAAATAGAGGCTCTCTCTCCCACAGACATCCAACTATTTTCACACGAGGAATGCCTGAAAGACAAGAAGAAACAGGCGATGAACTTCCGCCATATCGAAGAAGAGTCCAATAAATATGAAGCGGCAAGGATTATTCAGGCAGTAGACCGGAAAGCCGTCGTGGTGAATCCTCCCTATCCGCCGATGAGTCAAGAGGAATTAGATCACTCTTTCGACCTGCCTTATACTCGTTTGCCTCATCCCAAATATAAAGGGAAACGCATTCCGGCATACGACATGATAAAGTTCTCCATCAATATCCATCGGGGCTGTTTCGGTGGTTGCGCTTTCTGTACTATTTCTGCGCATCAGGGAAAGTTCATCGTAAGCAGAAGCAAGAAATCCATTCTGAAAGAAGTAAAAGATGTGATAGAACTGCCTGATTTCAAAGGTTATCTGAGCGACTTGGGAGGTCCTTCCGCCAATATGTACATGATGCGCGGACGGGATGAGAATATCTGCCGGAAATGTAAACGACCGTCTTGCATACACCCGAAAGTATGTCCCAACCTGAACAGTGACCATCGCCCTCTGCTGGATATTTACCGATCGGTAGACTCACTCAAAGGGATCAAGAAATCCTTTATCGGAAGTGGTGTGCGTTATGACTTGCTGCAATACGAAAGCAAAGACGCGAATATCAACCGGGCAGCAGCCGAGTATACCCGGGAGCTGATAGGCAACCATGTAAGCGGACGTCTGAAAGTGGCCCCGGAGCATACCTCCGACCGTGTGCTTACCATCATGAGAAAGCCTTCTTTCTTACAGTTCCAGCAGTTTAAACGTACATTCGACAAATTAAACAGGGAATTAAACCTGAAACAACAGCTTATCCCCTATTTCATCTCCTCGCATCCCGGATGCACGGAAGAAGATATGGCGGAGCTTGCCGTCATTACAAAGAACTTAAACTTTCATCTGGAGCAGGTACAAGACTTTACACCTACCCCGATGACCATGGCTACCGAAGCCTACTATACCGGGTATCATCCCTATACATTGGAACCTGTCTACACAGCGAGAAACCCGAAACAAAAACTTGCACAACGGCAATTCTTCTTCTGGTACCAACCGGAATACAGAAAGCAAATCATAGAGGAACTCCGCAAAATGGGCAGAAAAGATCTGATTGACAAATTATACGGAAAATAATACTCCGCTTACGCCTAAGGGAGCGTTGCCTTTCACCTAAGGGAGTGAGAGCTAACGCTCCCTTGGGCGTAAGGCAACGCTCAAGTAGATGTAAGACAACGCTCCCTTAGGCGTTTTTCAGTCAATGGTTGTATCGGGAAATATCCTACCCCGTCAATCAGTATATGGAATAAATCAACACATATAACAAGAAAAGTTTTGGAAGAAATAGTGTAAGCTCACTTCTATTTTGTATATTTGCTGCATGAATATAAACATCAAAGAATAATGGCAGCAATATTAGATACATTAAAACAACAAAGCAAGTCTGTTTTACAACTGAATTGGTGGACTTCATGGATAAACATTTTTGTGGGTTGCACGATACTGGCAGCAGGTTTCGTCTTCTTCATCAATCCCTATAATATAGTGCCGGGCGGAGTATATGGCGCAAGCATTGTGCTTCACAACCTGTTTCCTTCCATTCAGGTAGGTACATTCGGTTATATGTTTGATGTTCCGTTGCTTATCCTTTCGGTTATATTATTGGGTTCCAAATTGGGAGCACGCACTATCGTTGCCGCTTTATTCACACCGCTCGTTATGAACCTCTTATCCAGCCTGGTCTATCCTACACGGGAAGCATTGGAAAAACTAGACCCCGCCCAACTTCTCGGCGGCACTCTGAACATGACCGATCACTTGATGCTGACCTGTGTTATGGGAGCTACTCTTATCGGCATCGGTAGCGGTATCGTGGTGTGCAATCAGGCTACTACAGGGGGAACTGACATTATCGGAATGATGTTGCAAAAGTTCTTTCACATCCGTTTCTCCAAAGCCATATTGCTGGTAGACGCTGTTGTTGTCTGCTTCGGTCTGGTGGTAATCGGATTCGGTATAGGCAATGCAGAAGATACCACTCAACCTTCATGGTATCTTTCTTTCTATTCGCTTATCGCCATCTTCATCACATCACGGGTGATAGCTTATGTGATAAACGGAGCGAAAGACGATAAGTTGCTGTTTATCATCAGCGAAAAGGAAATGGTGGAACTACATAACTTCATCCTTCAAGATTTAGACCGCACGGCTACCCGCATCAAAAGTTCAGGTCTGTATACAGGAGCTGAAAAAGAGATGCTTTTCCTTGTGGTGAACCGCCGGGAAGTGACTTCCGTAAAGCAAAAAATTAAAGAAGCCGACCCACGTGCATTCGTTGTAGTCACCGATGCTTACGACACCTTCGGCGAAGGATGGAAACAACTTCCCTCTGCCAACGAGATACAACCGGAATAAATGACTCCCATAATTCAGGATTATTTCAACGGAGGAACAAGCCGAAACAATATTTCTACTGTTTAATCATATACTACTAAAAACTATTAAAAGAGGATGTCAAACACATCCTCTTCATTTTCATATGTTCAATACCCAGGTTCTTTGCCTTCAAAGTCTCTATATTGCAATACACCACACCATAACAGGATCGTCTCACACCTGACGCTTGCTTTTACATTATTACTTTTTTATTGTATTCAAGTATAAATTATCACTTTTATTTGGAAATAGTGTACACATTCTATAATTTTGATGGTTGTAAAACAACATATTATGAAAAAGACTACTTCTTTTTTGGGGATGCTGCTCGTATGCGTGTGGTTCCCATCAAGTATTCTTGCAATGGACTATTGTACGCAAAGTGTTGCCACTATCTCCGAGTCGACAAAACCTTCGCCTAAGAAACTGCAAGAATCGCCAAATCTCAGATTGAGCGAAAGCGGTAAGTTTATCAAAGTGGAAGCCTCCACAACTGTAAAAAAAGTCCGTTCAAGAACCGCTTCGGTAAGCTCCGCAAGCGAACTCTCAGGTAATTATGTACAAACCTACCAAACAATCGTAATTCCCGGTGCCGATGGTGGAAGAAGCGTTACGATCGAAACCGTCGATGGGAATCCCAACAGCATCAAGTTCATCAACTTCTACGACACGGGGGTGACAGTGACGGCAACAGTAGATTTTGCTGCAAAGACTATTTCAATACCCAACCAGCAGATTATTGAAACCCAGACTCTCGGTAAATTGGATATCGCCGTAGTTGAAGTTGGCAATGACGGCTTGCCGAAACCAAACCGTACCAAAGAAATAGAAGGAACAATCAACGATGACGGATCTATTTCTATCACTTCCTGGTGGGGCATCTTCCAAGAGTCTTCTAATTCGTATGTCGGGTGTTTCTACCAAACGGAGTTTCAAAAAGCCAATGCCACAATGTCCCAGACAAGGCTTGTAACCACAACTTCGCCGTTCACCGAAGAAGAACTCTCTTACAGCGTAATAGCCGAACAAACCTCACCCAACATTCTGACAGTCATAAACTTCGGAAACTACGGAATGACAGTGGAATTGGAATTGAGGCGCGACCAAACGGCTGCAATCGGTCAACAATTGGCACGTAAAGCCAACAATGGCGACAACTATTACACCAACGCCATCACCTACGACGCTTCGACAGGACGAATTACCGGTTATGCCGATGCTATCGCTACCGAAAAGGCAACAGACAAACGAAACATAACCTGGAAGGACTGGACAATGACAAATTCATCCAGTTATCTCGCAATCATAACTGAGGGCAAGTTGACTGTTCCGTTCGATATAAGCTATCCCACGATTTCCGTAAGCGATTTTGAAGGCGAAGGAACAGAAAACAGTCCGTATCTGATTAAATCAATTGACCATCTGATCTTACTCGGCGACAAAGTCAACGATGTTAAAGAAGCCGATTACAATTCAACCGATGCCGACGGAAAGAAATACAACCGGGCCTTTACAGGCAAATATTTCCGTCTGGAGAACGACATCGACATGGCAGGATACCGTTTTACACCTATAGGAAAGGATTGGTCTCACCATTTCGACGGAACATTTGACGGTAACAACCACACAATCCAAGGCCTCAACGTATCGACAGGAGGTGCCGGATACGCAGCTCTATTCGGTCATGCCGGTGAGGCAAGTGTAATCAAGAACCTCAACGCTGAAAATCCCGTAATCAGAGCTTCCAACTATTATGCAGCAGCCATTGTCGGCTGGTCTGACGGTATAGTCGACAAATGTCATGTTTCTGGTGCCGATGTGGAAAACTCCGGAAGAGCTACGGCAGGATTGGCAGGTGTAGTGAAAACCATCACAAACTGCTCTGTTACAAATAGCAATATTATCGGCTTGACAGGTAATGTTGCCGGACTGGCAAGTGAGGTCGATGAACTGATACAGAACTGTAATGCGACCGAAACAAACGTAATAGTTTACTCTTCCGGTGAGCTCAATTATCCCGCCGGAGGCTTAACAGCTCTATTGTATTACGCAAAAGCCGAAAACTGCTTCTTCTCCGGGATAGTCGACTGTCAGTCGTTAAATGCAAAAGCGGTATATGCAGGCGGTATCACGGGAAATTGTTATCAGGGCATTATCACGAAATGTTTCAGTGTCGGCACAATATTGGGATGCAACGACATCAATACGGTCGTAGGAGGTATCGTAGGCTTCCTTACAGGAGAGCTGAACGACAGCTACAGTATCGGCTCCATACAGGCTAAAGCCTCGAAAAGAGTCGGGGGACTGACCGGTTTCGTAAGCAGTTATACGGATGAAGAAAAAGCACAGAAGCAATCTGTTGTAACCGGCTGCTACACTTCCACACAAATATTTGCCGATACGTATCTGTACAATCCGGAGACAGAATCACGCGAAACGCTCGGTATGATACAGGACGGTTCCACTCCCGCTATCGACAATATCTATTTCGATAAACAGATTTCAAACTTCGGTTCCAAATATGCCAAAATATCAGGTGTAGAAACAGCCGACCTTACTAAGGTATCCGGTATTACCGGACTTAATGCCGCCGTATGGTCATTCACCGAAGGACAATATCCACGTCTTAAAGGATTAGACGACAACGAAACGGCTAAAATGGGAGCTTCAGTAATAAGTATGGCAAGCGGCAATTCGCTGGGAAAGATTTCAAAAGATGCCATGCTCAAACCACTTGGAAATACACAATATTCTCTTTATAAGGATAAAGGATACGGCACTGAAGGCTATTTCTGCTCTATTACCGACAGTAAAATCAAGATAGAGGAAAGTTTCGGTACCGATACTCTTGTTATAAAGAACGGGAACGTAAACTTCGCTTACTTCATCAAAATAGTACCTGTTCCTTTTGAGGGAGACGGTACTGAACTGAGTCCGTTCTTGCTGAAAACCAAAGAAGATTTAGTAGAATTAGGAAACATAACCAATGCTAAGATGCAACCGTTTGCCGACACATATTTCAAGTTGGCCAACGACATCGATATGGAATATACTACGGAATTTGACGGAATTTCATCTGTCTACAACGACAGTGAATGTCAGTTCTCGGGAACTATCGACGGTGACGGTCATACCATAAGCCGGATGTTGATTGACAGAGTTCTATGGAAAATCCGTCCGGAAGACACAGAAGACGGACTGGGTACGCCCGACAATATGAATAGCCGCAGTAACGGAGGTTTCATAGGCAGATTGGCAGTAGATGGTGTTATCAAAAACATCACGTTTGCTGCCGACTGTAAATTTGAATTCTGGGCTACATCCGGAACTTTCGCCGGAGATAACTACGGATTGATCAACAACTGTAAGAACTATGCCGATGTAAGAGGTTACAGTAATAATATAGGAGGTTTCGTCGGAACTGTTCGTAAAGACGGGAAAGTCACCAATTGCTACAATGCCGGAAACATATACTGCGGAGCCAATCAGGTAGGAGGTATCACCGGTATTAACTACGGATTCGTAGAAAACTGTGCCAACGCAGGAAATGTGGAGGTGAAGCAAATTTCAATGTTCCAGAAACTACAAAAAATGAGTAAGACTGCCGGAGGCATCACGGGTTCATCGACAGGTGGTGTAATCCGCAACTGTGTAAATGCCGGTACGGTATATTCTTGGGGTGAAAGAGCCGGAGGTATCGCCGGTCTCTACTCAAAGGTAATCATGACCGACGTTTCAGGACACAACGACATGTACAATAGCATCAACTTCGGTTCGGTATCGGCTGACGGAGAAGATAAAAACACCATCAGTGCAATAGCCGGTGAAGGAGGAACACAAGGTATTATCCAAAACAACTATTGGGATGCTCAGATTCTTACATTGGGCGCAATAGGTAATGCAGATATGGAGGGTATGAACGGCGTTGAAACACCAGTTCTTGTCTCCGGTACTGCTTTGGAAGGATTCGATACTTCCATTTGGGATTTCACCAAAGGCCAATATCCGGTATTGAAACAATTCGCCAATGAAGACAAACTGTCTAAAGCACGTAAAGTGATAGTAACGATGAAACCGGGTGTGACGGCTAAGGACATGAATCAGAATGCCAAGCTCACATTGATCGATGGTCTTACTTGGTCATTGGAAAAACACAAAGAGTTCGCTATCGGAGGCAGTACACTCTACTCTCCCGAAGAAGTTGACGAACTCACAATCGACAACTTAGTGGCTGATTTCGGTGACTATGTGAAGAAAATCGAGATAAAGAGAATACCAGCTGTACCATTGGCAGGTTCAGGAACAGAAGAAGACCCGTATCTGATTTCTTCTACCACTGACTGGAACAACCTCTCTGATTACATCGACGTAATTACAGAATCATTCCAAGGCAAATTCCTTAAATTAACAGAAAATCTTGATTTTACCGACACTGAGTTTAAGATGCTTGCAGCTAAAGGCGTAACACCACTACAGGCTTCACTTGATGGTAACAACAAGAAAATCAGTGGTATAAATCTGACCACTACGGCTACCGGACAAGCAGCAATACGCACCTTAGGTGAATCAGGCTCAATCTCCAACCTCACGATAACAGGGGAAGTAACCTCCAACTATGCCTCTACCGGAGGTTTCACAGGTTCCGTATATGGAAAGCTCATTAATTGTGTAAGTGAAATCAATGTCACCTCTTCCAAAGACAAAAGCACTTCAGGATTCGGAAAACTGTATGCCGGTGCCATACTGACCGATGTTGTCAACAAAGGAACAATTTCGGGTACCAACAACGACATTGCGGGCATAGCAGCCGAAGCTGAAGAAGGCGTAGAATTAGTGCGTTGCGGAAATGAAGGAAAGATCATCTGTAATGGAAATCAAAAATCCTATATAGCAGGTCTTATAGCAGAATCCGGTCCAATAACAATGGAAGAATGCTACAATAAAGGCAATATAGAAATCATCGACATCGACAACACTAAATACGTTGCCGGCCTTATAGCATACGCTAAGTCTACAAGTTCAAGGAAACAAACGATGACTTTGACAGGATGCTACAATGAGGGCGATATCGTAGGTTCGGCTGTGGTTGCCGGTCTGATTGCCAATACAGACGCCAGCGGAACGGTCACTAATCCGCTGATTCTCACGGAATGCTATAATACAGGTAACATCACGGCAAGACCTACCAAGACGCAATCGAGCACAGGCGCTCCTACTGCGGGATTGGTCGCTCTTTACACTCCCGGATCCAAATTCACGAACTGCCGGAATTCAGGAACTATCAGTACAACGAACATCAACACCGGAGGCATCACAGCCTACTATAAGACTACTCCTAAGGAAGACAATCCTGTCGTGATCAGTAATTGCCACAATACCGGGACAATCGAATCCGACGGTAATAACATAGGAGGTATAATAGCTTATAGCACTGACTACACGACTACCGAAAACTGTTACAACACAGCAGAGCTCAAAGGTTCTTTCGGGATCGGAGGTATTGCCGGATATATAAATGGAGTGACAAGTACTCTGAAGAGTTGCTGGAATTCAGGAAAGGTCACCATAGCAACCAACCGCGGTGGCGGACTTGTAGGTCTTGGCAGCAAAGGAGTAGTTGAGTCAAGTTTCAATGTAGGTGATGTCATTTCCCTAAGTACCGAGGTAGGAACGGATAAAACCTCCGGCTACGGAATCGGTGGTCTTGCAGGACAGGGCACTGCCGTATTCACCGACTGTTACAATATGGGTATCGTGACCGGAGCAAATCAGGTAGGCGGACTTGTCGGAGTTCCGAGAAGCGGACATACGCAAATCATCCGTTGCTATAATGCCGGTAAAATAGTTGCCCAATCCGATGAGTGCGGATCCCTTATCGGAGCTGACCTAAGCGATTCATATTGGAATAGTGAGAATAAAGTGGAAAGTTCATACTTCGTTACCGACTACGGTACTCATCACAACGACACCATAGGAACAACCATCACTATTGCCGAACTTGCAAAAACAGATATGGGCAACGGATGGACAGCAGGCGATGACTATACATTACCGATTCCAACAACACAGATTTCCGAACCGTACGCTTTGATAAATGCCGTCACGATTGCATTTGCCGAAGGCGATTCCAAAAACTCAATCACTAAAGATTTCTTTGTAGGCGCTCCCGAAGGAGTAAATTGGACATCTTCCGTTGCCAACATCTCATTCTCCGGTTTCAATGCCTTGTTTGACGACAAAGAGTGTATCGGTAAAGCAACGTTGACTGCAACGGCAGGTGAACTAAACAAAACGTTTGAAATCAACTGCAACAAGCCATCCGGGATCAACGACATTCTTAACGGCAAGATTGTAGTGAAAGAAGTCTATTATAATACTTACGGAATTGAAGTTCCGAAACCGACATCACATGATAGTAATGTCTACATGGTTGTCCGCACTTACGATGACGGAACAACGGATACTTTGAAATTCTTCAACGTGAAGTAAGGTTATTGTAGATACTCTCAATGCAAAGAGGATATATCCTTTGTCGGGATATATCCTCTTTTTTTGTTTATAATCAATTATTATAGTCACCGATGCTTACGACACTTTCGGCGAAGGATGGAAACAACTTCCCTCTGCCAACGAGATACAACCGGAATAAGTAGTTATAGATTATCTGTCAGATCTTAGCCATTCCAGTTAGTATGTAGTGGCCTTTCATGTTATGTTCAGTCATATAAATCCGCACTTCCAGTCGGCAAACAGATATTAGGTCATATCCCGTCAATCTCTCATTTATGGCTTTGATAAATGAATACTCCGTATCATTGTGAATAAAAGATATACGATGATATTCCATAACATAATATATTTTAAAGATCTATTGT
>OKRU01003193.1_pt1 | contig 13362 bp, 8 predicted proteins | sample 1601131 | NCBI WGS metagenome assembly OKRU01 (sample SAMEA3541558, study PRJEB24748) | human gut metagenome | biome: human gut; feature: human-associated habitat; material: faeces | place: China | collected 2012 | reverse complement strand
CATGGGGAGCCGAGGTAGGAGCTTCCCGCGCTGCGGTCGACGCCGGATACATCGAGCACGAACGTCAAATCGGACAAACCGGTGTCACGGTTCGCCCCAAGCTCTATATCGCCTGCGGTATCTCTGGACAGATACAACACATCGCCGGTATGCAAGACAGCTCCATCATCATCTCTATCAACAGCGATCCTAACGCACCTATCAATACGATAGCCGACTATGTGATCACGGGTACAGTCGAAGAAGTAATTCCGAAGCTGATCAAATATTATAAGAAAAACTCCAAATAAAACATATTTTCGATTCTGTCGATAAGACAAAGTCTTGCGACAAATCAAAGATAGAGAGTTAAATTATAATACAATAAATAATACAGAACAATGGCTAATTTTTATTTAGATAACAGTGATCTCAAACATCACTTGAACCACCCGCTCATGAAGAAGCTGGTGGCTTTACGGGAACGGAATTACTCCGATGCCGAAAAATACGACTATGCGCCCTTCAATTTCGAAGATGCCATGGATAGTTATGAAAAAGTGCTCGAAATAGCAGGCGAGATAAGCGGCGAAATCGTTGCAGCCAATGCCGAAGACGTAGACCACGAAGGTCCGCACGTTGTCGACGGACATGTCGTATATGCCAAAGGTACGCAAAAAAACCTCGACGCTCTGGTAAAAGCCGGATTGATGGGTATCTCTATCCCCCGTCGCTACAACGGGCTTAACTTCTCGTTGGTTCCCTACATCATGGCTGCCGACATGGTAAGCCGCGCCGATGCCGGATTCGTAAACATCTGGGGATTGCAAGACTGCGCCGAAACCATTTACGAATTTGCCAACGAAGAACAGAAGCAACGTTATATCACCCGCGTATGCCAGGGTGAAACCATGTCAATGGACCTGACGGAACCGGATGCAGGTTCCGATCTCCAGTCTGTCATGTTGAAAGCCACTTACAGTGAAAAAGACCAATGCTGGTATCTGAACGGAGTGAAACGCTTCATCACAAACGGTGATGCCGATATTCACCTCGTACTGGCACGTTCGGAAGAAGGAACACACGACGGACGCGGTCTTTCCATGTTCATCTACGACAAGCGCAATGGTGGAGTAAACGTACGCCGTATTGAGAACAAAATGGGTATCAAAGGCTCTCCTACCTGCGAGTTGGTATATAAAAATGCCAAGGCCGAACTTTGCGGTGACCGCAAACTGGGTCTGATCAAATATGTAATGGCGTTGATGAACGGTGCCCGCCTGGGTATTGCCGCTCAGTCGGTAGGATTGTCACAGGCTGCTTACAATGAAGCTCTGGCTTATGCCAAAGATCGTAAACAGTTCGGTAAGGCAATCATCGAATTCCCCGCCGTGGCCGAAATACTTTCTCTGATGAAAGCCAAACTGGATGCTTCCCGTTCACTGTTGTACGAGACAGCCCGTTTCGTAGACGTTTACAAAGCACTGGACGACATTGCCAAGGAGCGCAAACTGACTCCGGAAGAACGTGCCGAACAGAAAACATTCGCTAAACTGGCTGACGCCTTCACCCCGCTGGGCAAAGGCATGGGCAGTGAGTTTGCCAACCAGAACGCTTACGACTGTATTCAGATTCACGGCGGTTCGGGCTTTATGAAAGATTATGCCTGCGAACGTATCTACCGTGATTCACGTATCACTTCCATTTACGAGGGTACCACTCAGTTGCAGGTTGTGGCCGCCATCCGTTATGTAACGACCGGCGCTTACCTGGCCCGTATCCAGGAATACGAGAATATGCCGGTAGCTCCCGAACTGGAAGGCTTACAGAACCGTCTGAAAAGCATGGCAAGCAAATACGCGGCTTGTGTGACTCAAATCACAGAGGCAAAAGATCAGGAACTGCTCGACTTCTGTGCACGCCGCCTCGTAGAAATGGCAGCTCACATCATCATGGGTCACCTGATGGTACAGGACGCTTCAAAGAGCGATCTGTTCTCTGAATCGGCTCAAGTATATGTACGCTATGCAGAAGCTGAAGTAGAAAAACATATCAACTTTATCCGCAAATTCGATAAAGACGATCTGGCTTACTACAGAAAGTAAAGAGTTTACTCCAATACTAAAAAAGGGATTCGGACGACCGGATCCCTTTTCTTTTTGCATTACGGGAGGGCAACAAGGCATTTTATCCTCCGAAAATACCCAATTAATGTCAAATGATTTGGCTATGTGGCTGGTTTTTACGAATATTGCAACAAAATTAAAGAGATACCGGATTACGGCTCAATATGACACGAAAAACTTCAGTAAATAATCTATTAAAAGAAAAACAATTATGCGGAAAATCACGTTAGGTCTGATACTATGCAGCATGGTTACGCTCTGCTTTGCCGGTCAACGACCTTTAGAGGGATTTAAGTATGCCTCGGAAAAAGCCCCGGTGGGCAATGAATGGGAATCACCGGAGAACATTGCACTCAACAAAGAACAACCACGAGCCTGGTTCTTTTCCTTCCAGGATGTGGAAAGCGCACGCAAAGTGTTACCGGAGAACAGTAAATACTGGTTGTCACTGAATGGTGACTGGAAATTCAATTGGGCACCCGATCCGGATTCTCGCCCCAAAGATTTTTATCAGACTACTTTCGATGTTTCGGGCTGGGACAACATTCCCGTCCCTTCAAGCTGGAATATCTATGGTATCCAGAAAGATGGTAGCCTGAAATACGGAGTACCTATCTATGTGAACCAACCTGTCATTTTCATGCACAAAGTGAAAGTAGACGACTGGCGCGGAGGTGTGATGCGTACTCCTCCCACTAACTGGACTACTTATAAATACCGTAACGAAGTGGGTTCCTACCGTCGCGACTTCGACATCCCCCAAGATTGGGACGGTCGTGAAGTATTTATCAACTTCGACGGTGTGGACTCTTTCTTCTACCTCTGGATCAACGGCCAGTACGTAGGTTTCTCAAAAAACTCACGCAATACGGCCAGTTTCAACATCACCCCCTATCTGCAAAAAGGAAAGAACACCGTTGCTGCCGAAGTATACCGCAGTTCAGACGGCTCGTTCCTCGAAGCACAGGATATGTTCCGCTTACCGGGTATCTTCCGTACCGTAGCTCTCTACTCTACTCCGAAAGTACAGGTACGTGACCTCGTGGTAATCCCCGACCTGGACGAGACATACACCAACGGTTCGTTGGCCATCAGCGCCGACATCCGCAACTTTGGCAAGAAAGCAGCCAAAGGATACCAGATGGCGTATACACTATATGCTAATAAACTGTACTCGGATGAAAACACTCCGGTTACCAATGCCGTTGCTTCGGCCACTGTGAATCTGGTGAACCCGAACGAAACCGTAGAAGCGGAAAAAGCGATCATGAACGTACAGTCCCCCAACAAATGGTCGGCTGAATTCCCCCACCTCTACACACTCGTTGCAGAACTGAAAGACAAGAAAGGTAAAACAATAGAAACCGTTTCGACTACCGTAGGTTTCCGCAAAGTGGAAATCAAAGATACTCCTGCTTCTGCTGACGAATTCGGACTGGCAGGCCGCTATTACTACGTAAACGGCAAAACCGTAAAACTGAAAGGTGTCAACCGCCACGAATCAAATCCGGCCGTGGGACATGCCATCACCCGTGAAATGATGGAGAAAGAGGTTATGCTGATGAAACGTGCCAACATCAATCACGTACGTAACTCTCACTATCCGGACGATCCGTACTGGTACTATCTGTGCAACAAATACGGACTCTACCTGGAAGATGAAGCCAACATCGAATCTCACGAGTATTATTACGGAGCCGCTTCCCTGTCTCATCCGGTGGAATGGAAAAACGCCCATGTAGCCCGTGTGATGGAAATGGTTCATGCCAACGTAAACAATCCTTCGATTGTCATCTGGTCATTAGGCAACGAAGCCGGACCGGGAAAGAACTTCGTAGCAGCTTACGATGCACTGAAAGCATTCGACCTCTCACGCCCTGTTCAGTATGAACGTAACAACGATATCGTCGATATGGGTTCCAACCAGTATCCTTCCATCGGCTGGATGCGCGGTGCTGTGAAAGGCAACTATGACATCAAATATCCGTTCCACGTTTCGGAATATGCTCACTCTATGGGTAACGCCTGCGGTAACCTGGTGGACTACTGGGAAGCTATCGAATCGACCAACTTCTTCTGCGGCGGCGCAATCTGGGACTGGGTAGACCAATCGATGTACAACTATGACAAGAAAACCGGTGAACGCTACCTGGCTTATGGCGGTGATTTCGGCGATACTCCGAACGACGGTCAATTCGTTATGAACGGTATCGTATTCGGCGATCTGGAACCGAAACCTCAGTATTATGAAGTGAAAAAGGTATACCAGCACATCGACGTGAAGGCTATCGATGTAGAAAAAGGCCGGTTTGAAGTGTTCAACAAGTATTACTTCAAGAACCTTTCGGACTATGATGTGAAATGGTCACTCTACGAAAACGGCAAAGAAACACAATCGGGCCTATTGAGCATAGGCGAAGTAGCTCCGCGTACCCGTACGCAGATTACTGTTCCTTATCAGTTCAGTAAGCTGAAAGCCGATTCGGAATATTTCGTGAAGATTCAATTCCTGCTGAAAGACAACATGCCTTGGGCTGACAAGAACTTCGCACAAGCAGAAGAACAGATACTTGTGAAAGAGGCTACCGCACGTCCTTCTATCGCCACCGTAGCAGCCGAGGGCGACAAACCGGAAGTGATGATGACTAAAGCGAGCGATATCATTACCATCAAAGGCAATGGTTACACAGCTCAGTTCGATATCAAGACAGGTACTATCTACAGCCTGACATACGGAAACGAGAAGGTGATTACTGACGGCAACGGTCCGAAGCTGGATGCGCTCCGTGCTTTCACCAATAACGATAACTGGTTCTATTCACAGTGGTTTGATAATGGTTTGCACAACCTGAAGCATTCAGCTACCGGGTTCAATATGACTACCAAAGAAGATGGTACAGTCGTATTGTCATTCACAGTACAGTCTCAGGCTCCTAATGCAGCCAAGATTCTGGGTGGAACAAGCTCGGGCAAGAACAAGATTGAGGAACTGACAGACAAGAAGTTCGGCAGCAGTGACTTCAAGTTTACTACCAACCAGGTATGGACAGTCTACAAAGACGGTTCTATCGAACTGGAAGCAAGCATCACCTCCAATCAGCCGAGTCTCGTATTGCCTCGTCTGGGATACATGGTACGTGTGCCTCAGCAATATGCCAACTTTACTTACTACGGACGCGGTCCTATCGACAACTACGCCGACCGTAAAGTAGGACAGTTCATCGAGCAACATAAGAATACGGTTGCCGGAGAGTTCGTCAACTTCCCCAAACCGCAAGATATGGGTAATCACGAAGACGTACGCTGGTGTGCCCTGACCAACAATGCAGGCAACGGTGCCGTGTTTATAGCTACCGACCGTTTGTCGGCTTCGGCTCTGCCTTACTCTGCACTCGACCTGATTCTGGCTTCACATCCGTATCAGTTACCGAAAGCCGGTGATACTTATCTTCACCTGGATGCAGCCGTAACCGGCCTGGGTGGTAACAGCTGCGGTCAAGGCGGCCCGTTGGAACAAGACCGTGTCTTCGCCAACCATCACAACACAGGTTTCATTATCCGCCCCGCAGGTAAAGACCTGACTGTAACAGCCAATGTAGCCCCCGCCGGAGAGATGCCGTTGTCCATAACCCGCAACCGTGCCGGTGTGGTATCTGTATCATCACAGAAAAAAGACGCCGTTATCCTTTATACAGTAGATAAGAGTAAATCCAAAACTTATACCGAACCGATCGCACTACGCAATGGCGGTACGGTGACTGCCTGGTTCAAAGATGCACCTTTCATCAAGGCAAGCATGACATTCGACAAGATCGAAAGCATCCAGACAGAAGTAATCTACGCAAGTAGCGAAGAATCGGACGGAGGCGAAGCCAAGAACCTGACAGACGGTGATCCGAATACCATCTGGCACACCATGTTCTCTGTAACGGTGGCTAAACACCCGCATTGGGTAGACCTGGATGCCGGCGAAGTGAAAACAATCAAAGGTTTCACTTACCTGCCCCGTCAGGACAGCAGCAACGGTAATGTGAAAGACTATACCATCCACGTAAGTATGGACGGTAAAGAATGGGGTGAACCTATCCTGAAAGGTACTTTCGCAAGAGACCTGAAAGAGAAGAAAGTAATGTTCGATAAACCTGTGAAAGCCCGTTATATCCGCTTCACCGCCTTGAGCGAACAACGCGGACAAGACTATGCTTCGGGTGCCGAACTGACTATCCTGGCTGAATAAGCACAGGCAAGCATAAAAAACAGAGCCTTTATCAGGGCGGAACAGACACTCTGTCCGCCCTTGATAAAGGCTCTGTTTATATGATATAGAGGCTCCGGCCGAAACCATCGGGACCTCAGTATTTCAACACATGAAACAATCTTTTCACCAATCCTCCATAATGCCTTCTCTCTTAAAGACAATAAGCTGGTTCCGGAGCGAACTGATTTCCCTTCGCATGATTTCCATCCTTTCCAGCAAATGATGGATGGCATCGATACCTTCCATATTGATGGACAGGTCATAATACATACGGCTGTATCGTTCCACATCCGGAAGTTGCGACGCAAGCAGATAGTGCTCGCCTCCCTCGGTGCGTACCTCAATCAAGCCACCTTCCTCTAACAGGTCGATAAATGAAGGCTCAATATGACATTTGTGACAGTATTCACTGACAATTATTAATTCGGTCTGCATAGTGCTCTTTCATTATTAGTTCATACTCTGTTGTAACTCTCTGAACAGTTCTTTCTGCCTATCTGTCAGATTGGTAGGTATCTTGACTGAATAAGTGATGATCAAGTCGCCAAACTGTCCTTCTTTTTTATAAACGGGAAAACCTTTACCTTTCAGGCGCACTTTCGTTCCATTCTGGGTTTCGGGCTTTATCTTCAGTTTCACTTTACCTTCCAGTGTATCGATCACCTTCTCACCACCCAGTACGGCAGTATAAAGATCCATCTCCACATCCACATACAGGTCGTCTCCAAGACGCTTGAATACAGAGTCTTCGGCTATCTTGAAAGTGATATACAGGTCTCCTGCAGGGCCACCGTTGATGCCTTCGCCTCCGTATCCCTTCAACTTAATCACCTGTCCGTCGGCTACACCGGCCGGTATCGTAATACGAACCTGTTTGCCATTCACATTCAACACCTGTTTGTGGGTCCGGGCCGCATCGCGAAGAGACAGGTGCAATTCTGCATTAAAATCTTGTCCTCGGAAGCCTGCATTGCCTCGTCCGCCTCCTCCTCTATGTCCGAACATAGATTCAAAGAAGTCCGAGAATCCTCCGGCATCACCACCCGAGAACCCCTCTCCATCGGACGAGTACCAATAGGAACCGCCGTCTCCGCCAAAGCCGGAGAATCCTCCTCCGCCTCCACCGGCATGCTGCCGCGCCTTCTTCTGCGCTTCGAATTCGTCCGCATGTTTCCAATGTTCGCCGTATTCGTCGTACTTTTTCCTTTTCTCCGGATCGCTCAATACTTCGTTAGCTTCATTAATCTCCTGAAACTTATCCTTAGCGCTTGGGTCATTAGGATTCAGGTCCGGATGATATTTACGGGCCAATTTACGGAAAGCCTTTTTAATATCATCCTGAGAAGCATTTTTGTCAACTCCGAGAATCTTGTAATAATCTATATAAGCCATGTTTTTATATATTTAAACCTCTATATTAAGTGTATACAAACAACACGCCAACCTGAGTTTTAGGTTCAAATTTTAGCACAAATTAAGAGCCTATTTAGATTTTACCCGAATAAAATTTCATTGGAGCTTTATCGGTCCGCCTTGAGTTTCCTTTCGGTCTGTTCCACCGTTTGTATTCGTCACATAGCCCGGCTATACTCCTCACAAAACAAGAACATATCCTTGACAACAATACCGGGCCAGATCAAAACAGACCTTCAGGTCCATCCGGCAAATACTTCAAGAGAGTGGTGAATCAAATTCAACGGACAGGGCTTTCGAGCAGCATATCCTCTCTGACAGGAAGACGGAACCAGAAGCAGGAACCCTTTCCTTCCCGAGTCTCCACTCCGATCGTTCCTCCCAACCGTTCGATAATCACCCGGCAGATGGCAAGTCCCAGTCCGGTACCTTTGACAAAAGTATTCAGTTTGACAAAACGCTCGAAAACCTTTCCCGCCTGATCGGCAGGGATGCCGATACCTGTATCCTTTACAAAGAAATAAAGTTCGTCCTTTCGCCTGGTCAGCCGATAGCCCAAAGTAATGGAACCTTCGGAAGTGAACTTCATTGCATTGTTCATCAAATTCATGATGACCTGTGACAAGCGCAAACGGTCGGTATTGATTACGCAACCGGGTTCTTTTTCAGTAAACATGATCTGCACCTCCGGGCGTTGATTCTTCTGCTGCATCTGTAAACAGATGTCTTCCATCAGTTCATTGATATCCGTCGGGGCATAAGAGAAATCCATTGTCCCCGCTTCTATTTTCGACAGGTCGAGAATATCATCTATCAATTGCAGTAAAAGCTCATTGTTCGAAGTGACAATCCGGATATACTCCTCCTTCTCTTCAACATCGTCCGTCTGGCAAATCAGATCGGAGAAACCGATGATGGCATTGAGCGGCGTACGTATTTCATGGCTCATATTGGCAAGGAACGCCGACTTCAGCCGATTGGACTCTTCGGCCTTCTCTTTGGCTTCCTGCAACATACGTTCTACTTTCAGTTTCTCGGTAATATCTTCAAAGCGTAGCAGTCCGCCGATAATTTCGTTTCCCGTATCATCATAAACGGGGGTGGCGGTGATCTCAAAGTCCACATGATCCACATGGGTGATGTGTCTCACGATCTTACCGGTACCGATAGCCTCCCGAAAAGCACATTTCCCGCACGGTTGGGTTCCCTGCCCCGTAGTCCGGTAGCAAACAGTGCCGGGAGTATAATGGCGTCCGGAAACCAGATTTTTAATATTACCGGTCTCTTCCCATTGCACCAGATAGTTCCGGTCGATATAAATCAATCCGAAATCAATGCTTCTCAAAGCCAGTTTTTGCTTACGTACGGCTCCTTCCAACTGCTCTTTGGCAGCCAGCAGTTCTCTTTCGTACATTTTCAGCTGGGTGATTTCCCAACGGGCCACCAACAGCCATTTACCCAATTTACCCGAAGATATGATCGACTTCATCACAAGTGTATCGTGCACTTTTCCGTCAGCAGTGACATACCTCTCTTCCGCCTTATAAGGTATTCCGGCCCTGACAAGATCCTCATCTATCTTCCGGTACTGCTTCCCCCTTTCTTCACCAAAGATATCGACATCGGAGAAGCCGACGGCATCTTTGCGGCTGATGCCCGACTGTAACTCGGATTCTTTATTCCAGTAGGTATACTTGAATTGTTCCTGAATATCTTTCACCATGATAGGAAACGGGAGATTATCTAAAATATCAAACAGGAAACGACGATAGTCGTCATCAGCCGAAGCCGACTTACGAAGCAGGAAGTTCTGATAGAGCAGGAAGCAAACGGTCAGAAACAAAAGCAGGGATAATACATAAAGCCACAGACAGTCTGTTACTCCCGTCACCAATAGTAGTTGGGTTGTCATAATTGCATGTTGTGATGAATCGACAGTAAATATAGATATTATTCTCCTACTTTCAACACAAAACACAACAAAAGTACCGAAAGGAAGCAAAGTTTCGAGATGCTGACACTTATCTATCCCAAGGTATCTCCCGAAATCAAACCTGTAGTGAATCCTGCTCCTTGCCGGATTGCAGTTAGCCCGGCATTTTCAACGTATCCCCATCTTTCCGAACATCTCAAAGTCCTCTTTACGTAACCCGATGTCATCGTACGAACGCGGCTCGTTGTGGTCGTTCAGGTAAAAACGGGGGAACTCTGTATAGGACGGACTGGCCACCGATAATGAATCGTTTACATAGGTGGTGGTCACCCCGGCCAGATCGAGCACCGAATGGAACACCACCCGGTTCGAAGCAACAGATTTGTGACGATTCTTCTGTAAAGCGTCCATATGCTCAGGATACTTCTCCCGATAGGTGTCCGAAGTCCAGACAATGAACGGTACATGCAACTGATAGTAGGAAGGCACGGGAGACGCATGCAGGAAGAGGTGACGATGGTCGTCAAAAATATCTTCTCCATGATCCGAAGTATAGAGCATAGCCGACCCGGCATCCTGTCGCTGCAGCAGGCCGATCAGTCTTGACAGAAAATCGTCGGTATAACGGATGGAATTGTCATAGGCATTAATCAGATTATCCCGATACTTAAATTCGGCATCGGCAGGACTGTCGGGTTGGAAAAAGGCAGCTTCGGCAGGATAACGTTCCCGATAGTTGAAGTGTGACCCGTAGGTGTGCAACACGATAAACTGTTTGCGGTTTCCTTTCGCAAGTTCCTCTTGCACCAATGCCAGCAGATAATCATCCGAAAGATTCTGACCGGCAGTCAACGAATCTTCCTTGATGAAGTCACAGTGATCGGCTTCTTTTCCAAAGAAGTCGATAAAAGAGTTGTTGTAACGCTGATTGGAGAAGAAAGCTGTCTTGAAACCTGCTTCTTTGAAAGCGGTAATAATTCCTTTCTGATGATAGATGGAATCGAAATTCTCTGCCGAAACGGCAGACATGAGCATCGGAACACTCTTATGAGTTGTATTCGATTGGGTCAGCACATTCGTAAAAGCCGTCAGGCCGGATACCTCCGACAATTTGGGATTTGTCTCACGATCATAACCGTACAACGACCAATTGAGCGCACGGGAAGTCTCTCCCACTACCAATACGTAAATCTCCCGGTCTTCTGCCGGATGCGTGGCGGCGGCATTGAAAGTGAAATCCTTCGAAGTCTCTTCATAATCGAGAGTCCGGGCATTCCGCTCCACGGCAAGCACTACGTTATAGCACACATTGACCGGATATAAATCGGAAGTCATCTCGTACTTCTTATCCAACAGGAAGGCCGCTCCCAACGATACCAGACCTGCACCCAGCACAACCCACGCACGTCTCCGTTCCCTGCGGATAAAGCGGACAGAAAGCGTACGCTTACGGACAATGGAGATCATCCCCAGTATCAGGGCCGGGATGTACAGGATCACAATCGTAATCAAAGCCGGCAACAGGTTGTCGAGTAACTCCATGGCTTCGGAAGAATTGGTAGTCGCCAGGTTCAGGAACATATCCACCGCAATGATGGACTGCCCGAACAGATAGAGCAACACGATCTGAAAGGCCCCGAAGAATACGAAAAGGAATAAAATCCAGAGCATCTTTCCACAATTCCTGGAAAGGGTCATAATCAGATAATAACACCCCAATGGCAACAGGACATTGGCAATCTTGGCTACAAGCGGCAAAGGTTCGGTGAAACACAATACAACGTTGGGCACTATCAGCACAAACAGGAACAGGTAGAACAAATTCTCCTGATTACCGAACCATTTTTTTATACTATTAAAAAGCTTCATTGATATTAAATATAAATCCGGTCTGGCCTTTTCCAAACCCTAAATCCAATCGTACATTTACTCTCTTCTTAAACTCCCACCGATAGCCAAAGCCATAGTTGGGAAGTATATGTTTCACTTTGAATGAGGAAAAGTCGGGGAAAACATTTCCGGCTCCCACCCAGACGGCTACTCCGTTCCGTTTCCATACGTGCTGGCGGAGTTCCACCTGCATATCCACCACATTCTTATCGCGGTACCGGCCATCATAATAGCCACGCATGGAGTACGAACTTCCCAAGGTAGCCATCAGCCCCCAAGGCGGATTGCCGTAGGTCAGCAGGGTATGGAATTGTCCGGCAAGTATTCCGCCTTTCCACACCCGGCGATAGTAACTGGTGGTCAGTTCCGTACTACTGAAAGCGTAGTCATTCCCCAGAAATGCCGGACTGAAACGCTGGTCTATGCGCAGGTAATATCCTTTATAGGCATTCGTCAGGAAATCTCTCGAGTCGTACACCAGAGAAAGTCCCGCACTGACATTGGAGGTGCGGGCATCCATCCCTTGCCAAAGCTCGGGTTTCTCAAAATTCCTCCCATCGATATAGTCGAAACTTGCCATAGGCCCCAGATAGAAGTTTTTTGCCATCCGGAACATAAAGTCAACCTTTACCTGTGCCTGAAAGCGCTTGTAACTGCTTTCATTCTCGTCATTCACCGCATTCCGGTAGCCGACGCCCCAATACAGACTGGGGAAAGAATAGAAATAAAGGTTATAATTGAGCCGGTACTTGTCTTTCGGAAATATATGACTTCCGCGTACACCGAGCAGATAGAACCCGACAGTGGACACATCACCATACAGCGAAACAGTAGAGAGAGGAAGCAGTGTATCGGCACGGTCGGTACGGTATAGTCCGGCGGCTACCAAGCCCAGTCCGAGTTTGGTGTCACTGGAATAATGCGGGCCACCGATCACACTGAAGTCAAACTTTTTGTTCTTCTTCTCCTTGTTGGCATCATTGAAGTAGTCCAGGAATTTCTTGAAGAAACTACGTTTCACCGCGACAGAATCAGCAGTGACGGATACAGAAGCAGAGTCCTCTATCACAGGAATATGCGTAATCGGTGAGAGGCTGTCGTTGTGATTCTCTCCTTGTGCCAAAGATGCAGTCCACACGATGGAGAAGCATCCCAGTAATAGCCAGTTTTTGTGTTTAGGTCTCATATATTGTTCCCTCTTTAGAAAACTCAATTTGCAAAAGTAGTTTCATCCCGCCTTGTTACAATCATATTACATTCTCTTTTATCTTTTATTGCCTCCATTTAACACTTAATAAACAGAAAATGTTCAAAATCCAAGGTATGAGACCGTATGGCTCAATCCCAAAAACTTGTAAATAACCTATAATGTCAACTAATAAAAGCTCCCTGCTATTCCTTAAGTAAATTAAATCCGCTTTATTTGTATCATACAGCTTAACACATTCCCCAACCTTAAACAATGCTTCCATGATGCCGGCTGCACTACACCGGATATTAGAGACAGCCCCACTTAGCATTACAATAAGATAAAGGTTAGTTAAGAAAGCTATCATAATAGGTATTTAAGGTAGACAATCAATCCGATTGTTTTCAGTAAATGACCCGTCTCCCCCCCCAAGGAGAGCGTGGTTTGTATAACCTGAGGTCCGCCCCTGCGAAGGTCCGGACCTTTATTATGCCTTCTTGCCAAGGCAAGTTCCACTCTTTCGGAACATCAGTACGACGAGTTACCCATCCGGCAGCATACGAGTTGTGCAACT
>OKRU01003191.1_pt1 | contig 13368 bp, 17 predicted proteins | sample 1601131 | NCBI WGS metagenome assembly OKRU01 (sample SAMEA3541558, study PRJEB24748) | human gut metagenome | biome: human gut; feature: human-associated habitat; material: faeces | place: China | collected 2012 | reverse complement strand
AGGAGTGTTTTCCTTTTGTCCGTTTCAGACTGAACACGGCTTATCAGCCCTTGATTTTCCATTCTTTCCAGCATCGTAGTAAGAGATGTTATCGCTAATCCGCATTTAGTCGAGAGTGACCTGATTGAGATACCATCCTCCTGCCACAGCACATAAAGAATACGCCCCTGGGCTCCATTAAACGCATCAATATTCTTTTCACTGAGAATCTTCTCAAAAATCCGGTCTCCAAGTTGTTTTATTTTGGTAACAAGAAATCCGCCATTCATTTCCATGCAAAATCTCCTATATAGTAGTTTGTTTTATATTATACCATATAGGAGCTTTTTTGTCAAGAGTTTGTATGTCTGAATAAAGGTAAATACCGATTTATCGGGCAGATTAACCGCCCTCACAGACTCATTATACCACGCATACCACTTTTTTCAACCACTTTTCCAATCAAATCCCCATCGGCACAACCACATCAATATCCGCTTCACGCTTAGGTTTGGAGATCCCCATAAACTGCTTATGGCACTCCCATAAATCAAGCAGCTCCCCGAACGGCATCAGCCACACCTCTTCCGAAGCGAGGTGCAGCTGCGCCGTGCCGTAATAGAACAGCCGGGTGAATAGTTCTGCGTCATTCACCCGGCTGTTACTGCGTTTTTTGGAGTATCTTCACTTTCCACATTGCGCTTTGTGCCTTTCAGCATAGCTTCGGTGATAGCGTCCTTGTACTCGGCAAGCTCGCCGGGGGAGGTCAGGAGTTCCACGGTTTCCTCTGTGAGAAGCGGCTTTTTATCGCTGTTTCTGAGATTATGTATCTCAATGCTCTGATTGCAAAGCAGAGTAATCAGCCAGATTATTTCATCCAGAGCCATCTCCATATTTTCGGATTTCATCAGCTTGTCACCGAGGTTATCCAGTCCGCCGTAGCGGTTAGAAATTGCTTTTGTCGCTCTGGTGGTGAGAATCATTTCATACTGCTCACCGCCGATCGTTATTAAAGAACTGCGTTCATTCGTCATTGCTAATACCTCCGTTACTTGTCTGTTTCAGCGGGCTTTGCCGTGAATGTGGGTTCATACACAGACTTGTACCAACCCGTGATTACGCTGTCCGGAACGTTCTTCTCGCCCTCGGTGGCTTCCGCTTTCCACGGGTGATTTCCGCTGCCGTCCGGCTTGTTTCTGCGGAGAACCGTGCCCTCGATGGTCGGCGTGGAAAACGTGATACTGTCGCCCTTTGTGGCAAGCGAGGTTGACGGAATACCAAACTTCACTCTGTACAGCCAGAAATAACGGTACTTGCCGTTGGACTTCTTCGCTCTGAACCCGATAGCCACGGGCTTGCCGCCGTCCTCACTGGTGGAAATGACCACGTTATTGCTGTCGATAGTCGCTCCCGTCAGAATTGACGCGGCTTCGTTGCCTATATCGTCAATGCCGAGGGAGAGCGTACCGCTTTTGAACTCCTTGACGATTTCGGAAGCGCCGTCATCAGCGTATAACGTTGCTTCCGCAAGCTCCACGGAGAGGTCAGCCGAAATCGCCTTTGCAAGCGAAGCGGGAACTCCGTAGGTTTCGTTGCCGTCACTGTCCTCGGTTATTTCAGCGTAAAACAGCTTGTCAAGACCTATTGTTGCCATTTATATCTCCTCCATTTCATAGTTTTTCGCCGTGTCAACGGCATAGTGATGATAGCCCGTATCGTCCTCGTGACCGACATATTTTCGGGCGGTTACGGTAATATCCGCATTTAGCAGCGCTTTCACCAGCCTGATTACGGTGCGGGTGTAGTTTCCTTTTGTGAAAAGTGAAATCCGCACTTCCTGCACATCGGCAGTCGGCACATTGTCGGCATGGAGTTCAAAGCTGTCGTACAGCGGAGTGAACACCAGATATTCGTCCGGAGCGTTACCGGAATATACAGAAGTCTGCGCCGGGATTTTCAGCTTTTTGGCTATCGCAGAGAGTTCCGAAAGCAGGCTCACAGCCCCTCGACCTCCTTTTCAAATGCGGATTTCATGGCTTCCACGCACTGCTTTTTCACAGCGGATTTAGCGGGCTTCAGAAAGGGTTTCGCCGACTGACCGCTTGTGCCGTACTCGAGGATATTCGCTATTTTCGCATTGCTGCCGCCGTCCGTTCTCGGCTCGGAAAAGCCCACCTTGATGTCGTGATTTCCGTTTTTGTCGATCATAACCGGAGATAAGCCGAGCGCACGTTCAAGTTCTCCTGTGGAGCGGGATTTGCTTTTCGTTTCCGAACCTACAACGTATTTCAGATTACTCCGAACCTTTGCGAGAGCGACCTCGCCGCCTGCCTGCAAAACCTTTTCGGCAATGCTGTCGGTCTGCGCTCCAAGCCGGGAAATCCTCGAAAGGAATTCATCGGGCATTTTTACATCAGCTTTAGCCACTCGGCTGCACCTCCTTTGCAAGCGCTTCAATATACATTCCTCTGCCTTTCACATCTTCGACAGAGGTTATCTCTAATACGGAATCGCCGCAGAGCAATCGCATATCCGTGGATATTTTCACCCCCGGAATGGCGCGAAAACGGAACAGGTCGGTAGCTTCGGAAAAGGCGGCTCGGTTCGCCCATTTCTCACTGCCGTGCCTACCCTCACGATAGGCTCTGACTGTTGCTAGCCGAACAGCCTGTCGACCTCGCCCGCCTGGAGTGACGGCTGCCAGAGATACGCGCCGTTGTTGTCCTTCAGCTTGCGGAGCGCCGCAATAGTCTGGTCGTTCATGATGAACTTTGCGTTCTTGCGGTAGGGACGCTTGAGGGAGTACACGAGATTGATTATCTCATCGGCGGTTATTGCAGTTGCGCTCGCCGCAGTGACAGCGACCTCGCCGCCGCCCTTGTCGGAGAAAAGTCCGAGGGGCTTGCCGACACCGTCACCGTTGAGAAAAGCGTCCTCCTCCGCATTGGACAATGCCTTGCCGAACTGCTCGATTATGTAGCTTTCAAGCCCGAAAGCGTTGTCGTAGAGCAGCTCCTCGGTCACCTTGACCGCAACGTGCAGCTTGTGCGCGTCAAGATTGATCTGCGCAAAGGTTGCGTCACCGAAAGACAGTGCGCCGCCCTCGTCAATCCACGCAGCGGCGGGTTTTGTCGCGGCAATGTTTATCTTGTGTTCGCCGCTGGTGGTGATGGTGTGACCGAGCTTTCGCATGATATTTTCCTCGGTCAGCGTGTCTATAAGTCGGCTGTCGTACTCCTCGGGAACGAGATATCCGCCGTTAGCGTCAACTCCCTCGGAAAGTACATCGGACACCTGTCTGAAATTCGTGCGGAGAGCGTTCAGCATTGCCGCCTTGTACGCATCACTTGCACGACCAGTCTTTGCCTTATCACAACCTGCCATAGGCTTACCTGTGAGAGGGACTGACGTAGGTTTGGAAAGCTGCGCATCCATAGCCGCCATCTGCTCCATACGCTCGATTTCAGCGCCGTAGTCCTTTATCTTCTGTTCCATTTCAGCGTAGGAAGCCGCGTCCTCTGCAGACAGAAGCCCGTCCTTGTCGCGCTTGGTTTCAACGAAAGCCTTTGCGGCTTCCCACGCCTTGTTGCGCTTTTCGCGCAGTTCAATAATAGTCATGTATGTTACCTCCAGTGCTTAATCAAATCAAGCCGAGAAAATAAATCCTCAGCTTTGGTTTTATGTTCGGTTTTCGGCGCAATTCTGCATTTCTCCGCAATCCTGCCCATAAGGGAATTTACCACCTGCGCTTCGGAATACATCAGCGAATCTGCTGCAGGCGCTTCCGGCGGTTCTTCGCGGTTCAGAATATCGTCCGCAAAGCCGAGTTCCACCGCCTTGTTAGCGTTCATCCAGGTTTCAGCGTCCATGAGGTGCGAGATTTTCGCGCGGCTCATTCCGGTCTTGATTTCGTAAGCGTTCATAATGCTTTCCTTGACCTCGGACAGCATTTCGATTGCTTTCTGCATTTCGGCTGTGTTTCCCATCGCAACTGTCATTGGATTGTGTATCATCAGCATTGAAACAGGGGACATTAAAACCTTGTTTCCCGCCATTGCGATAACGCTTGCGGCACTCGCGGCTATACCGTCAATCTTCACGGTGACGTTGCCCTTGTAGTCCATCAGCATATTGTAGATCTGCGCTGCCGCAACGCAGTCCCCGCCGGGCGAGTTAATCCAGACGGTAATATCTCCGCTGCCGGACAACAGTTCCTCCTTGAAAAGCTGCGGAGTTACATCATCGTCAAACCAACTTTCATCGGCGATAGTGCCATTGAGGAACAGCGTTCGCTCCGGGGTTTGCTCCTTCGTTTCCTCGTTCTTCACTATCCTGTTTGTCCATTTCCAGAACTTCTTCATTAGAATTGTCCTCCTTTCTGTCAGCCGCCGCAAAGATACCTGCGTCAGCCAACTTAGTCATATTGCCGTTTATGAGGTATAAATCGCCGCCGTGCTCAGCAGGAATACGGTCGAGGTTTTCAAGCTCCCGAATGTCGTTTGCAGACATCCAGCCGTTCTGCCTTGCGGTAGCATACCCGCTCATGCGGCTTGCATAGTCGCCGCGCAGCAGTCCGTCAACGTTGAATTTTATGAAATATTCCTGCTTTTCGCTTGGGGTGAGGAGCGAACGAATCATGCTTTGTTCCCACCGCACAAGCCAGGGTTCGAGGGTGTATTTCACGAATTCAAGGGACTGCTGCTCAATATTGGAAAAGCTCGATTTTTCAAGGTCACCAACCATGTGCGGCGGTACTCTGAAAATTCGAGCTATCTCGTTTATCTGAAACTTTCGGGTTTCAAGGAACTGCGCCTGCTCGGGCGAAATACTGATGGGAGTGTATTTCATGCCTTCCTCAAGCACAGCAACCTTTCCGCTGTTGGAACTCCCGCCGAACTGCGACTGCCACGCTTCACGAACCTTAGTCGGGTCTTTTATTGTTCCCGGGTGTTCAAGTACGCCGCTTGGCGCTGCGCCGTTCGCAAAGAACTTAGCGCCGAACTCCTCGGTAGCGATGGCAAGCCCGATAGCGTTCTTCGCCATTGCAATCGGCGAGTAGCCAACAAGCCCGTCAAAGCCAAGTCCGGGAATATGCAGAACATCACCTGGCGAGAGAACGACCTCGTATTCCTTGCCGCGGATTGCTTCATCATTCCCGCGATAGTATTTGTAGTACAACCGCCCGTTCTCGTCACGGTCAACGGTCATTCGGTTCGGCATAAGCGGGTACAGAGCAATGACCTCGCCTTTTCCATTGCGGATAATCTGCGCATATGCGTTTCCCCACAGTAACAGGTGCGTCATAAGCGTTTCACGGAAAACAAACGAGGTCATTTCGGGGTTCGGTTCATCGTGGAGCAGGCGGTAAAGTGAATGCGTGACCGCTTTTTCCTTGCCACCGTCTGAACGGTATTTGTAGACGTGCAGCGGTAATCCCGCCACGGCTTCCGACAGCACTCTAACGCAGGAATACACCGCGGTCATTTGCATTGCGGAGCGCTCGGTGACGTTCTTTCCTGCGGTAGAACCACCCATGTAAAAGCGGTAGGCGCTGCCGGCAGTGCTGTTTTTAGGCTTATCTCGTGAATGAAATAAGCTGCTGAAAATCTTCATGTAGTCAGTCCTTTCGTAAAATGGACATAAGAAAAGCACCTGCCCATAGACAGATGCTTGAAATTTGCTGATTGTTAAAAGTTTATGCCATCAAGTGAAAAAACGCATTGCTTACTCGTCCAGTAGCCAGTCAATCAGCCTTTCTGACTTAATTCCATCGTATGAATTATCAAGTCCCGGGTCAAGTGACAAAACGATTTTTTCATAGTTATCGCGGATTTTCTGCAAGGGTGCGAGTTCTCTTTTGCGAACGTCCTCGCTTTGCATGGATTCTGTGACCTGGATATACTTTTTGTCATCCGCAGATGTGGCAATGAAGTCTACCTCGGCATTATCGATTTTACCGATTGCTACATCGTAACCGCGGCGCAGAAGTTCAAAGTACACGATATTTTCAATCGCGTGCCCGCTGTCCCGGTTTCGGAAACCAAGCAGATAATTCCGAAGCCCGATATCAACGATATAATACTTGCCGAGGGTACGAAGGTACTCCTTGCCCTTGATATCGAACCGTTTTATTTCATAGAAGAAATAGCTTTCCATCAGCGCGTTTACATACGCTTGAACCGTGTGTACGCTCGGAGTTCCTTTCCGTTTACCATCTTCCAGCAGCCCCTCGTTCATCAGGGTATTGCCAATGGATGAGATTGAAACGCTGCTTCCAATGTTGTCAGCAAGAAACAGAATGATTTTACGAAGAAGCACCGGGTCTGTAATCTGTCTTTGCCCACGCCGCTTCTCACGCTCAAGAATATCCCGAACCACGACAGTGGAGTAAATTCCGTCAAGAAGCGTCAGTGCCTTTTCCTGGTCAAGACCCACATCGGCAATGCCCGGCATTCCTCCGAAACGCATAAAAGCGTCAAAGACTTCCTGCACCTCGTATCTCTCGCCGTTTTTATCAAATACCTGTCGGTGAAGTCCTCCAAGTGCGCTCTGTGTTTCCCTGACCTCAAAGTCATGAAAAGACAGGAATTCTCTGAAAGACAACGGGAGCATTTTTATTTCCACGCACCGTCCGGAGAGATAGGTGGAGTATTCTGATGAAAGAAGATAAGCATTTGACCCTGTGACATAGATATCGCAATCCAGGTCCACACGAAAAGCGTTGATGGCGTCCTCCCATTTCTCAATTCTTTGCAGCTCATCGAAAAAAAGGTACATACGCTTGCCGGGTACAGTGCGCTCTTTTACATAGTCATATACATCATCTGAGGTCATATTTCTGAAATCGTGTGATTCGAAATTCATCTCTACGATATGTTCCGGTGCAACGCCGATTTCCTTGAGATGAGCGACCATCAGCTTTAGCAGGCTGGACTTTCCGCAGCGTCGAATGCCTGTAATTACCTTAACCGGTTCGGTATCCTGAAAACTGATCAACTTTTTCAGATACCGATCCCGTTTTTTCAGTTCGTGGGATCCTATCATGGCACATTCCTCCTATTAGCATTAGTATAGCACAAACTTTTGAAAATATCAAGTCTTTGCTATCAAATGCAAAAACTTTTGATTTTCAACGAGAATTGCACACAACTATATAAACAATAGCCCTCTGTCATCATACACACTCGCCCCGTGGTCGTTCCCACAGCGGATAGCACGATCAAGCGCCATAATTGTTGCTACAGCGCCGTCAATCTTCTCGGTGGATTTTTCCTTGTCAGCCTTGATGTTTCCGGCGGGGTCGGTGCGAATGTAGATGTTATCCATGTTCCACCGCAGAACCGGGTGACCGCCATGTGCTATCTTCTGTTCAAGAACCAGTTTCATCAGTTCCTTTGTCGGAGGTGACATATCCTTGAAACCCTGTCCGAAAGGCACGACTGTAAATCCCATGCCCTCGAGATTCTGAACCATCTGCACAGCACCCCAGCGGTCGAAAGCTATCTCTCGGATATTGAAGCGCTCGCCGAGCCTTTCTATGAACTGCTCGATAAAACCATAGTGAACCACATTTCCCTCGGTGGTCTGCAAATAACCCTGTCGCTCCCACACATCATATGGAACATGGTCACGGTTAACACGCAGGGTCAGATTGTCCTCGGGAATCCAGAAGTACGGCAGAATGATGTACTTGTCCTCCTCGTCAAGCGGTGGGCAACACGATGTTGCGAAGCCGTCCCCCAAGCGCGGCACGGACGCCGCGCCACCAAGGGACGGCGGAAATACGAGAACAAAAGAAGTAATATCTGTTGTAGAAGAAAGGTCAAGCCCACCGTAGCAGACGCGTCCCTCCAGTTCGTCCTGTTGTTATAAGGAAATACAGCGGCTGCATTCTCGCATCACCGGAGCCTTTGGTCATTACATCAAACAGCTTGCGATTCGGCTGGGTGTGCAGCTCATCAAATACAACACCATGAATATTGAAGCCGTGCTTGCTGTACGCTTCTGCGGACAACACCTGATAGAACGAGTTCGTTGGTGTGTATATGAGTCGTTTCTGCGATGCTAAAATCTTCACTCTCTTTGACAGAGCAGGGCACATTCGCACCATATCCGCTGCCACATCAAACACAATAGCTGCCTGCTGTCTGTCAGCGGCGCAGCCGTAAACCTCCGCGCGTTCCTCTCCATCGCCGCAGGTGAGAAGCAGCGCAACAGCGGCGGCAAGCTCGGACTTGCCCTGCTTCTTCGGTATCTCAATGTACGCCGTGTTGAACTGCCGGTAACCGTTCGGTTTCAGCGTTCCGAACAGGTCGCGAATTATCTGCTCCTGCCAGTCGATAAGCTCGAATGGTTTTCCCGCCCATGTGCCTTTGGTGTGGCAGAGGTTCTCAATGAAAGCCACGGCGTAATCAGCGGCGGATTTGTCGTATACCGAAGTTTTCAGTTTGAACCGTGTCGGTTTGTATTTCTTTAGCTTTTTAATGACTATCCATCTCCTTTAGAACAAATAATCTGGTATATTTTTGTTGCGGTTTCATAAGGACTTAATGGTGTAGTATCAATAACAAACGCATCCCTGTAATTTTCAGCTAGAAAAAGTTCATTAATATCTTTCCATTCTTGAGCAAAAAAAGTATCTCTTCCGCTACATGAATTAATGCGTTGTAAAAGCATTGTTGTTTCTGCTGTTAGGATAAAGTGAAGGTGTGGAGTGAACAAGAAATGCTCAAATAAGATCTCTTTGCATTCATTTTGAGTCAACGCCATGTCTATGATAATAAAATCTTTCTTCGTTGGGGGACTCCCCAGTATTGTGCATCGAGCACCCTCCATGAGAGGGAGAAACCGTCTGCCAGTATCTCTCCGGCAGCTGTCCATTTCTCACATCGAGGAACAGAAACGCTTTCGTCTTTGACCCGACACAGGCTTTCGAGGACGCAGCGGAAGTCCTCGCCCTTGTTGGATGAGAACGCTCCGGGGACGTTTTGCATCATTCGCCATGGCCTTCTCCATGCAGGTGAAAGCGTCAAACAGGAACTGATAGAACTTCTCGTTTTCGAGATTGTCGTTCTTGATTTTTCCCGCCGAGCCCTCATAATTCACATTCGTGTGGCATGACTGGCACAGCGACATCAGGTTGCTGAAATCATTACTGCCGCCGTGCGACACAGGAACGATATGATGTACCTCCTAAACCGGAGTGAGCCGACCCTCTTTCAGACACATCTCGCACAGCGGGTGAGCCGTTGCATAACGCTTTCGTATCTCTCGCCACGCTCTGCCGTATTTCTTGTTGCTGTCAGCAGGGCGAACGAGTTTATTGTAGCGACGGTTCATCTGCTTTGAGTGTTTCTCGCAGTACTGTCCGTCACAACGGTTGGGACAGCCGGGGTAAGAACAAGGGCGCTGTGGTCGTCTGGGCATGGGGGTCATCTCTTTTCTTTTTTGCTGATTATATCATACCACAAAGGGGCTACTGTAAAACAGTTGATTTTACTGTAAAGTTTCAGGAACAACAATCTCTCGCATTGCTTTATGGTGCATTTTGTAGATGTTATCTATGCCGTATCCCATCTGAACAGCTATCTGCTCCCAGGTCTTGAAGCACAGATACCGAAGTTCAAGAAGCGTCTGATATTCGAGATTTGAAACACCGCGAATCACTCCGGCAATCTCCTTTTTGAGGTCAACCAGGCTATCTATGTCAGCGTTTATCTCGCTTTCCATATCCACGATTTTGATTATAACATCTTCCATACGGTGGATATTTCTTGTGGAGTTTCCGGGCATATCGCTGAAAACCGTTGTCGCTTTCTGCGCAAGCAGATTCAATGAAGCTATCTGCTCCATCTTGCTGTTAATACGCTGGTCTATTCTGTATGCCTGTCCGAGATATTCCTTTGCCGTCATGCCGAAACCTCCTCTTTGAGCTTTTTCAGAAGCAATTCTCCGTTCAAATCCGAAAGTATCGAAAACCAGTTTGAACGGAAGAATTTCTCTATACTCCGCTTATCGTGCTGCGCCGATTTGTCGTCCGGTGTATATCGCAGACGCTCCACGGCATCACGATAATCCTTGACCGCTTGTACGATTATGGCATTTGCCAGTTCCTTGTATGGATTCATTTATGTACCTCCGCTTTCACTGCGATAATAAGTGCCGCCTGCGTTGTGTCCTTTGCTTTTAGAGCTTTCATGATCTGCTCGTCAATCGTGCCTTTTGCAATTATGTGCTGAATTACAACCGTGTCGGCAGTCTGTCCCTGCCGCCAGAGTCTTGCATTTGTCTGCTGATACAATTCAAGGCTCCATGTAAGCCCAAACCACACAAGCGCCGAACCGCCGCTCTGCAAATTCAAGCCATGACCTGCGCTAGCTGGGTGGACAAGAGCCACGGGGATTTTTCCGCTGTTCCATTCGGAAATATCTCGGCTAGACTTGATTTCACGGATTTCAAAGCGTTTTCGGATACGCTCCAAATCGTGCTTGAACCAGTATGCCACAAGCAGCGGTCTGCCGTTCATACTCTCGATTATATCTTCCAAAGCGTCAAGCTTTCGGTCGTGTATCTCGATTACACTCTCGTCATCTGAGTAAACTGCGCCGTTCGCCATCTGCGAGAGTTTGTTTGAAAGCGATGCCGCATTTGCCGCAGTTACTTCTTCGTTGTCCTCGGACAAAACAAGGTCTTTTTTCAGCCGTTCGTATTTCTCCCGTTCCTTGTCGGAAAGCTGAACCACATATTCCGTACTCACAAGTTCGGGCATTTTAAGGTGGTCAGCAGCTTTCATGGAAATGGTGATATCCGAGATTTTGTCATATATCTGCCGCTCGGCGTTGGGCAGAGGCTTATAGCTGTAAATCACCATTCCGTTACGCTTGTCCGGCTGAAAATAGGCGTTTCGGTACTGTCCGATGAACCGCCCGAGCCGCTCGCCCATATCCAGTAGTTTGAACTCTGCAAATAAATCCATCAGACCGTTGCTTTCGGGCGTACCTGTCAGCCCGATTATACGTTTCAGCTTCGGTCGGATTTGCATGAACGCTTTAAACCGCTTCGATTGGTGGTTCTTGAATGAACTTAGTTCGTCAATTACCGCCATATCGAAATCAAATGGAAACCCACTTTCCTCTACAAGCCACTGTATATTTTCGCGGTTGATGATGTAGATATCTGCGGGAGTGCGTAGGGCTTTCAGACGCTCCTGCTCCGTACCAACCACTACGCTGTAACGCAGATTTTTCAAATGCTCCCACTTTTCGATTTCAGCGCTCCAAGTATCTCGAGCCACTCGCAGCGGAGCAACCACAAGTACCTTGTGAACCTCGAAACTGTCGAAAAGCAAGTCGTTTATTGCCGTCAGCGTAATGCTTGTCTTGCCAAGACCCATATCAAGCAGAAGCGCCGCAATCGGGTGGGTGGTTATGAACTCTGCCGCATACCGCTGATAATCATGTGGACTGTATTTCATCAAGAATTTCTCCTATCTGTTCTGCGCTGTCAAGAACATACACCTTAAAACCCAGCTGATTCAGAAGCCTGTGTCGTGCCAGCTGAAGCTGTCTTGGCTTTTCTCCGGGTGCCTTAACTTCCACAAAGCCGATTTTACCACCATGCAGAAGTACGATCCTGTCAGGCACCCCATCAAATCCCGGCGATACGAACTTTAATGCCAGACCACCGATTTTCTTTACTTCCATCAGTAATTTATGTTCGATTATTTTTTCTCTCATAAGCTGCTCCTTTTTGCAATGGTGCAGGTCTGAACAGGTCTATTCATAAACTTTTATATAGGGCTATTTTTTCTATAAAAACAGCCCTAAAGGGGGTTTTATACCAAGATCTACAAAGACCTACACCCTTGAGGTTTATTCTATGAAATCAGATTTAAGCTGAAGCCCCATTATTACATAGCCGGACTTGGTTTTCTTTCGCAGAAAACCCGCATTTTCAAGAGCCGTATAGAACTCGGTCGTGCATCTGGTAAACTCACCGTTTCTCGCACAATACGCACGATATTCCTGGTAGAACTCGCCCGATTTCTGTATATAGGTTTTATCTACTTCGCAGCAATCCTCAATGAAAATGGAGAACCAGTCATTACTGTCACGGTAGCGGCCTATTGCGTCTTTTACAACACCCGGAACAGGTATCTTGAAATTATTATTGATGGCTTTCTGAGCGCCCTCAATAATCCAGGACAGAACCGCTCCACCTGCGTTTTCATACAGATAGTCCGCATAGTTCTTGATATCCGACTTGCCATGTATTTTAGCGCCAAACGGTATGACGATAAGCCTGCGCCATGTTCCGTCATCATTTGCGCCGACGCGGGGAACTGTATCCGCTGTTCCGAAAAAGAATCTAGCCGCATCAAGCGCCTGAGTGTCGAAATACGGAAACAGCGAATTTACCTGCTTTTTCATTTCGCTGTATATTGCCGGGGCGCTGACATAATCAATCGGGAAAAGCACATGGAATTTAGGTCTTGCAGCCTTTCCTTTCTTCGCTTTGTTATTTGAGCGGCTGTAATGAACGGCGAATGAAACACCGGGGAAAGCGTTTGCTACATCTTCGGGAGTCACCCAGTCTTCCGGATTTTCTGAATGGTCGTTATCACAGTCCACAGGCAGGCAATCGCTGCCGATGAAGTTGCTGTTGCTGCGATAACTGTTTTTATACTCGGCGCAAACATAATCGGTCAGGACAGCGGCTTTCAGACTGCTGTCGTCCGTGACATGATGAATGTAGGGGTATAAGCAATTTGACGGAATTCCTGCTGTGTCTGCGCTGTAAATCGTGAACATCAATCGTTTACCTCCTTGATTTCTTCCGTGAAATATCTGATACGGATTTTTCGCTGCTTAGCTTTTTCGATTTCTTCAGACATTCCCGTGGTTATTGTTCTTCCGAATACCCACAGTTCCCTGCACTTGGTAAGAAGAACGTAATTCATGAACATTGCCGTTTCTCTTTCATTTTCCTCATTCATAAACTGCGGAAACAAAAGGTGCGGCGCAAGGGGTATGCAACCTTTGTCTACTGCGTATCTGCAATAGCGTCGGGCATTCGCTGTATTCAGCCTGGTGTTGCCCGAGTAAGGCGAACAGATATACACCACAGGCTTGACGGATAAGACCATCAGCATCAATAAGACTGTCCAGCGCATCTATGACAAAAAGAAGGGCGAATCCTATCTTCACATCGGCCCGCCCAAAACGAAAACTTCTGCAAGGACGATTCCTGTTCCGTCTCTTCTGATGAACATCATTAAAAAGTTCTACACAGATAGCCCCAACCACTACTTCTTGACTGGCAAAACAAAGCCGACGGAGCCTCGTACTTATCGGCAGTTCTTCACCCGTTTTCTGAAACGGAACGGATTGG
>OKRU01003187.1_pt1 | contig 13387 bp, 18 predicted proteins | sample 1601131 | NCBI WGS metagenome assembly OKRU01 (sample SAMEA3541558, study PRJEB24748) | human gut metagenome | biome: human gut; feature: human-associated habitat; material: faeces | place: China | collected 2012 | reverse complement strand
AATATACATCTACTGGAAGTGTTTCACCTCTGTAATCAGCCTGCTCCTCCGCTTTGGTTTTCGTTTCAATCCCATGGCAGTTGCAGATGTCTTTCAGGATCTGGCGCTCCTTGTCACGCCATTTATAGAATGCCGTAATTCTATCTGTGTAACCCATGCAGGCAAGCGCTCTCTCGAAACCCAACTGCTTCTCCGGACCTTTCTTGTAACCCTCTCCAATCGGCACGAAATCAATGTGCAGGTGCGGAGTTCCGTGCCACTCGTCATTGTGCATTACCGAATACGCAACGGCAAAATTCGGATTGCGTTCCTCAAATGACAGAAGCTCGAAATCGGCTTCAACATCTGGATTATCAACCCTTTCAAGGCGCTGATTTATGCCATTTCCAACCTTGTTGTAACGACCGCCCTTGTAGTAAATTTCAAGCATTTCACGAGCCTTTTCAGCCTTTGGATTAGCAATCAGAGTTTTGCTATTTGACACAACATTTCCGTCAACATCGTAGTAGTTTCTGCTCGATTTATCCCACTTAATTTTATTGCCGTTCTTGTCAATAAAATTATCGTACTCGTCCCTCATGAAATTCCCGAACTCCTTGCAATCGCCAATCTGGACAACCATTTCATTAAAAGACTTCACCGAATTCTTTCCACGCCTGTTGGACATAAGTACTCCGTTAGCTTCTACTGAATTAGGATCAGCGCCGAACAAATATTTGAAATAATTGTCCTTGGTATATGAAACCGTGATATTGTTGTCCGTGACAAGATTACGGATATAGACGGCAGAGAGCATTACGAAATCAACAAGAAAGAAACGGATTTAGCGCAGGAAAAGGCTCGGCAGATGAAAGAAGCCTTTAGGACTTGGCTGTGGAATGACCCTGCCCGCCGTGAAAAGTACGTTGAACGGTATAACAATCTGTTCAACTGCATAGTAGGACGAAAGTTTGACGGCTCTCATCAGACCTTTCCGGGAATGTCCCCGTCAATCAGCCTTAAACCTCATCAGCTTGATGCTGTTATGAGGGCGAAATTCGGCGGCAATACTCTGCTTGCCCACTGCGTCGGCGCTGGTAAATCCTTTGAAATGGTTGCCGCCACAATGGAGAAAAAGCGGCTCGGTCTGATAAACAAGGCTTGCGTTGTCGTTCCAAAGCACCTTGTGGGGCAAATGGCGAACGAGTGGCTGCGGCTCTATCCGCAGGCGAAAATCCTGACAGCAAGCGAAAAGGATTTCGACAAAAACCACCGACAGAAATTCATCGGTCGGTGCTGTACGGGCGACTATGACGCAGTTATTATGTCATACGAGCAGTTTGAGAAGATACCGATGTCTATGGAATACCGCAGGGATTTCATTCAGCGTGAGATTGATACTATGCAAAGCGGTATTGACGAGTTAAGCGGCGACTACCGTTCACGCTCCAACAACCGCAGTTCCATAAAAGACCTTGAGCGTGAGAAAAAGCGGCTTGAAACACGCTTGCAGAAGCTCATAGACGGCGGCGGTAAAACCAAGGACACCTCGCTTACCTTTGAGCAGCTCGGTTTTGACAGCCTTGTTGTTGACGAAGCCCATAACTACAAGAACGGTCTTGTGGTATCGAAGATGAGCAGGGTTTCGGGAGTTCAGACTACTCCTGCTCAAAAGAGCGAGGATATTCTTATGAAAACGCAGTTTCTCAACGAAAATTACGGCGAGAAGAACATTATTTTTGCCACGGGAACGCCTGTCAGCAATAGTATGACGGAGCTGTACATAATGCAGAGGTATCTCCGTCCGTCCTTGCTCCAAAACGCAGGATTGCAGACCTTTGACGATTGGGCAAGCAACTTTGGCGAGGTCGTTTCAAAGGCAGAGCTGAAGCCCGCAGGCAACGGCTACCGCACCAAAAAGCGATTTGCCAAATTCAACAATGTTCCCGAACTTATGCAGATGTACAAGGAGTTTGCGGACATACGGACGCAGGATATGCTCAACCTCCCAGTTCCCGAAATGGAGGGTGGCAAGCCGCAGACCATTGTGGCAAAGCCAAACGAGGTGCAGACAGCGTATATGCAGGTTCTTGCCGAGCGTTCCGAAGCAATTCACAGCGGAGCTGTTGACCCCTCCGCCGACAATATGCTCAAAATCACAAATGAAGCAAGACTGCTCGGTCTGGACGCACGGTGTATCGTGCAGAACTCCGAAAACTACCCCGACAGCAAGGTTAATCTCTGCGTTGATAAGGTTATGGAAATCTATCAGCAGACCGCTGAGCAGAAAGGTGTGCAGGCTATTTTCTGTGATATTGCCGTAAACTCCGACGACGGACGGTTTTCCGTCTATGACTATATCAAGGAGGAGCTGGTGCGCCGTGGTATCTCCGAAAACGAAATCTGCACCGCAGGCGACGCTGAAACGCAGAAACAGCGTAATGAGATGTACGCACAGCTGCGTTCGGGTACGAAGCGTATCGTTCTCGCAAGTACAAGCAAAATGGGAACAGGTGCAAATATTCAGACGAAGCTGGCGGCTCTGCACAATTTGGATATACCGTGGAAGCCCTCGGATGTTGAACATACCGAACGGAACAGAGGACGACCGATAATTCGACAAATAATGCAAATAAAAGAAACTCTCCCATAAAGCTCACCTGCAATAAGGTCAACTTTTGAGAGAGTTTCATTTCTTGATGGCTCATTTACCCCAAACGATAATTCAAATTACCGTAATGGCGTACTGTCGGCGCGCCAGCCTTGTTCTGTTTTAACAAAACTGTAATCGGCATATTCCTTTTCATACTCATCATCTTTGGCTGAATCATAAATCGGTTCTTCACCAATATTGACATGCCAAGTTGTACGTTTCAGAACGATTCGATCATCAGTTTTGTCTGTCACTTGATATTCAGTTTTCACTACTGATGTATCACCCCCGCCGCTGACAGCTCCGATCCACAGAGCACCATCGTAAGAGTATATTCTGCTTGCTGCATCAGATATCAATTCATCTGCTTTTTCCTGGGTAAATACATCAAGCAGTGCTTTATAAAAGCTGTCATAACTTATTCCGGTAAAATAATAACGGTAGAATTCACCTCCCGATTCTGATACATCAATGCTTGCCGATTCAGTCGATGCGCCAGTACCGTTGGGAGTCGGGAAATCGCTTATTCCATAACCCAGCCATAATGCCAATGATTGAGCGCGCTTATAGCAATCGCCAATCTGATCGCAGCCGCTCTCTTTCAAGAAATCCGTATCAAATTCCGCCAAGGGGGTATATTCAAACTCCGACAGCTTTGCTCGATCATATATCCCATTTTCAGTCACTGTATAGGATTCCGCTATTGATGAGTTTTCATCTGTAGATGAACCAGAACTGATGTTGCTGTTCACTTGAGCGCTGTTTGTACAAGAGCATAAAACAAGGCTTCCAAATAGAACTGCAATAATGATCAGATTTCTTTTCATATCAAGTAACCTCCTAGAGCGAGTAATTATGATTTCTTAAAGACGACACATAAGCCTTGGCTTCAAGTTCATTTTTTATAGTATTGGTGTCCATAATATGTCCTCCTTAAAAGTGTGTTGATTACATACTGTTCTTTTCATGGCAATTGATTAGATTGCCACTTCTTCACTGTAAACCGTAATAGTTTCAGTCTTTCCATCGTTTGCGGTAAGCGTGAAAACTGTTTCAATGCGATAAGTTCCGCTGGACAACCCTGATTTAGTATGCAACATTGACAAATGATTTGAACTGTCTTTATCAGTCCAAGTTGCACCGCTTACAGTACTCCACGTCCACAAAAAGTCCCTGCTTTTGAAGTGTTTGTTTTCCAACAATTTTCTGAACTTTTTCCGCTTCTACAAATGAATAACACGAAGCTTTGCCGCCGCTTATACTTAAATCTGTATATGTGTTTGCTTCAATTGAGTATCGGGGCTTTACCGTTTGTGCATATGATAAAGATTCGGCAGCAAATGAAGTATAATTCATTGCAGAAAAGGTTAATATTGAAGCTGCAAAAAAAGCCGTAATAACTTCTTTTTTCATTTTTGACCCTCCTTTCTATTTTGGATTTCAATTATAACATCTTTTTTGGCAGTCTTTTGTTATGATAAGATTTTAATTTTTTGTAAGTTTGGTACTATTAGCTAATTCTTCTACTGCTTCTTTATTCAAGTTGCCAGAAATGGAGAATATATAATCATCATTTACCCAGACAATTTTGTTTAATACAGAATCCTTATTTTGAGATGTCCACCAAAAACCGTCGCAGCCGTTTATTGTTACGCGTTCAATTTGCCTTTTTTCATTGTCAAAATGAGAATTGAAATGTGCTTTAGTATATTGGTAAAAAATTATGTAAGAATCAGAGTCGCTATTACTGAATTCTCGCATTAGAAAATTGTCACCGATATTTCCAATATGCTTTACTAATTCATAGCCATCAGGAACATATCCCAGCGAGTATTCTTGCTCAATAATATCTGGACTTCCAGTTACATCTGAAGCAAACATATGAATATTATCGTTGTGAACATTTCCTCTAAAGCCCGCTATCCGATACACCATCAGACCGGCAGTGATTAATGCCAGAAAGATCATTACTGCAATAACTAGCGCGGTTCGTCTTGTAAGGCGCACAGGTTTGTACTTAAAGCTACATCCAGAATTGAATAATTTCTTCATTGCCTTGCGATGCCTTATAGAAAAATGATGCATAGGAACATTGCAAAATTCTGAGAATTCTTTTTCATGGAGTTCATCTAATATACTACCAAGGTCAAATTGATTCATTTTAATTCTCCTTTTTCAGAAATTCGGTAATTGCTTTCCTAGACTGAAATAATCTTTGCCTAACAACATTTTCACTGATTTTAAGTTGATTGGCTATTTCAGAATTTGACATTCCGAATGAAATACGGAGTTCCATAATGTCACGCTGAAGCTGCGGAAGACCAACAATAAAATCCATCAATCGTTGTTTTTGCAGAGAACCTACAATTATATCCTCAAGCAGCGGAATATTCTCGTCATATTCTGGAAGCTCTTCTGGAGCATTCATTACACGGTTTCTGAACATATCTACTGAAACATTTCTGATTATAACATCTGTATATGCAATCATTTTGTTATGGCTGAGAGAAAAAATGTTTCTGGTTTAGATGCAATTCGGGAAAATGCTTCCTGAACAGCATCTTCAGCAAGATTTCTATCATGTAATTTTGAATAGGCAATAGCATAAAAGCGGTTTTTGTACGTTTGGTAGAAATCAGAAAGTGTATTCCGTTGCTCATCAGTTTGAAGAATGGCTAAAGCAGTATTAATCATAATATTACCTCGATAATTTATTAATTACAGTATATCACATTTATAACAAAAGTACAAGATGTGTCATTATGGGGTATATGCTACTTCATTCTCTCCACGGCAGATTATCCTGTTTATACCCCTCCAAGCTGGATTTCACCGCTTCCGTCACTTGATTAAGCATAAACTGCCTATAAGCCATAGCAAGCACCTCTTTGCGTTTTTCATCGCCGAGGTCAACATAATTCTCCCAATCATTTTCCGAACCGGTAAACTTTTCAAAACAGCGGAACAGCGAACCGAGTACACTGGACGCTTCATCTTCTCCGCTGTAAAACGCATAGTCCTCGCAAAGCTCCTTGAACAGATGGTTGATTACAGACAACTTTTCGTAGTCCCTATTTTCCACAAGCTCCGAAAGATACTCTGCTGCCTGGTCGGACAATCCCGTGAAATCGCACACGGTTTTCATCTTTCCTTTCTGCGCTGTTGTGTTCGTTCTGCCAATAAGGTAGTCTGCGTTCACATTCAGTACATTAGCAATTCTCGCAAGTATCTCAATATCGGGCATACGCTTGTCATTCTCATAATAACCCAGCGTGCTTTTGGATATACCCACCATATCTGCGAACTGCTCGATGGTGCAGCCATGCTCCTTACGAAGCTCTTTCAATCTTTTTCCAAACACCTGTTCGCAGGTGTTTTTTGTTTCCGGTACCATAGTGTTCCTCCTCGTAATGTTATTAAAAAGACTATATTTGTGGAATTAAAGACGAATATCCACAAACATCTTGACAGACCTACCGCGGAATGATATAATCACATCACCGCTCACAATAGTCATCTTTACAGCTATGATACCACAATGGTGATTATATGTCAAGCGAAAATTTCAAACCTGAAGTATTTTTTCTTTCAGTTTTGCGAAAGGAGGTTCTGCAATGATAACATACGAACCGTTTTGGGATTACCTCGACTGGCACGAAATATCGACCTACACGCTGATCACCAAGCATCACGTCAGCAGCAGTACGATAAACCGGCTGCGACATAATCAGACGGTCAGCACAGCGACAATAGACAAGCTCTGCGAAATCCTGAAATGCCCGGTCGATGATATTATTATGTATGTCGAAAAGGCTAAATCGAGCGATTTTCGCTCTGGTTGAAAGCTCGACTACATGGCGATTCTGCCGGAATTTGCGTGTGTTCCACTCGCCGACCATACCGCAGATTTCCTTTGAAAATCATAACGGGCATTCTGCCTAATATAACGTTTTTTTAGAGGGTCTTAGGGGGATATTCCCCCCTAACGCAGGCTATTTTGCTGACAAAATAGGTAATGCGTTATACCTATTCCGCGGAAGCTTTCAAACGCGTCCGGAACGACAAAAAAATAGCCGAAATCGCGACTACAACCGCATTTGCGGCTGCTTGAAAAGGAGTGAAAAATGAGCAATGAAACAAAAGCGCTGTCGATTTCTTTTCGTTCAGACGACGGCTGCATTGAACATAACAACCGGGATTTCTTCACAGACAACGTGGATAAATCCCGAACGCCGAACAACATAACATACATAAAGTGCGACCTGCGTGAACTGTACCACGAACTTTTTGACGAAGCTCTCGCCAAATACAACGCAAGACAAAATCGACCCGACCGACAAATCCAAGACTACTATGAGCATATCCGAAAAAGCAAAAAAGAAAAGCTGTTTCAAGAAATAATCGTGATGTTCGGGAATTCCGAGAATTGCGGCGTCGGTTCTGAAAATTGGGAAACAGCGAAAATCATGCTTGAGGAATATATGCGTGATTTTGAGAAAAGAAACAACAGCTTTATTCTCTTCATCGCTTTGTCCTCTTGTGTCCAAAAGAACAAACTTGTTTTCCGTTTTCTTGCCAAGCATGTAATCTGTGCTACAAATACAAATATCAGACATTGCAATAAGAATTTCAAGACTTGGAGATTTTTCTCCACTTTCATATCCTGAGAGATATTTTTTTTCTTTTTGCAATGGTTACTTGAGAAGATCCATATTTTTCTTGCAAAAGTTTCAATCGTTCGTCTAAGCCGTTTATCATTCTTAACACTCCACTACATAATTTTAACGTATATATGTTCACTATTAGAAAAATACCATTTCTCTTGCCATTCCTCTAATAGTGTTTACACCTATTGCAAAATATAATGTACATGAATAAAAAATGAACACACAAAACCTCCTTGTATTTCAATAGAAGAAGTGTTATAATTTATACAACCGGAATGGAGGGAACGCAAATGATCGAAGCTGCGCTTGCTGTGCTTGAGAATGACAAACAAAGGAATGAACTTGCTACATTTTACGAACAATATAAAAATCGCTTTTTCAGCATAGCATACTCAAAGCTACATAATTCTGAAGAAGCTGAGGACGCTGTACAGGAAGCTTTCCTGCGAGTAGCGAATAATCCAAACAAATTTTTTGAAATGTCAGATCAGGAACGGGTGCGTTTTGTTGACGGTATTGTTAGACATGTTTCAGTAGATAATTTTAATAGGAACCATAAAATCAATGCTGTTTCGATTGATGATATTGACGATAATATAATGAGCGATACGATTTCTCCAGAAGAAAAATACATTACAGACGCTTCTGCGGACGAACTTGTACGGTTTGTTCTTGCTCTTCCCGAAAGCCAACGACAAGCGCTTTTTATGTATATTCATGAAAAGCTGACCTACTCTGAAATATCCAAAATTCTTGGCATTTCAGAGAATTTGGCTCGAAAAAGAGTTTCAAATGCAAGAAAAGCAATCAAGGATTTTGCGGAAAGGAATAAAAAATGAACGAAATAACATTGGACGAAATTTTAGTCGCGGCGCATGACGTCGAGTTTGCACAGTATGAAAATGTCCCCGAACACATTTTTTCCCGGAAGAACAATCGTACAATGAAGCGAATTTTCAAGGCTTATGAAAAGCAAACCGCATTTTTACATAGCGATATTATGCACAATAGAAGCGTAGTATCACATTTCAGGTGGAACAGAAAAACGGTTTTTATTATGTTAATGTTGATTTTCCTGGCTGTTTTAGTGGGCTGCTCAGCAATCGTATACTTTCTCGGTGGTTTCAAGACGGATGTCTATATTGACAATACACAGCTTTTCCCAATCACCCTCACGGACTGCCCGCAGAAGATTGAGGAAGTATATTATTTATCCGAACTTCCAAGCGATTTTGAATTACTGGAGGAAAGCATAAGCGATACCAGTGTATATACTTCATATATCAACAGCACAGCAGGAAAAACTATTACTTTTCATCAATCAATAAAAACAGCTTTTGAACCACACTTTAATACCGAGTATTCTGACCTTGAAGAAATTTCAATAGTCGAGCATAAAGGAATAGGTCTTGAGGGTAAGATAGACTACATAACTGCTTGGGATAACGGAGATTATATCTTGGAAATATGGGCTGATTTGCCCAAATCGGAAGTAATAAACTTGGCGAAAAGTGCCAAAGTTTTAGAAAAATGAAATTTCTTGTTCACAAAAAGCTATAAAATTCGATTTGCATTATGGAGGGATAAATCCTCAAAAAATGCTGAAAGGAGGGAATTCCGATGTGTCTAAAAAAAATCTTGTCGGTGCTTATGGTGACGGTTTGCTTGTGTACATGTCTTTGTTTTACGGCTTATGCGGAAGAAAACAATCTGTACATATCCGATGAAATTGTCCCTGCTTATGAGATAGCACAAAACCCGAGTTCTGTTTTGACCATACGTGGAACAAGTGCGACGTGTGAAAGCAGTGCAAAAGGTGATGACTGCGTAAGCATAACTGTTACGCATACTCTGCAAAAGTACAGTGGATGGTTTTGGATATGGGATAATGTCGAAAATACGACGAATGAAAAGACCGTAAATACAAACACGATTATGCTGTCAACCACCAAGGGCGGACTTGAAAGCGGAACTTACCGATTAGAATCCACTTTTACGCTTACAAGCTCGTCTGGCAACGTTGAAACCATAACCATTTACAGCACGGAAAAGAAGGTCAAAATTTAACGCAACTTTAGCAAAGAATATTAAGCGGTGTCACAAGAAAGGAGTTCGATAAGGAGATAGTAATATGAATTTATTAACCTTAAATCCTATATCTTCATGCAATCTAAGCTGTGAACATTGTCCCAATAAAGAATGGACATATCCCATTGATGATACCGAACATAATCGGCTTAATAATGAAATTATATTTCAATGGATGGCAAAGTATACCAACCCTTATGAATGGTTTCTGGAAATAAGCGGCGGTGAGCCTGGGTTATATCCAGGCATATCCGAATTGGTTCAAGAGCTATCAAGATTAGGCTATTATGGAATAATAAGGACGAATGGCACAATGCCTATACCGAAAACAGACACATTCATTCGTCTTGCGGGGTGGCACAAACAAATTAGGCTATCCACACCTCCGAAAAATTGTGATGTTATGCTTATCACCAAAAATCCCAAAGATTGTTGGCAAGATAAAGCCAAATACTGCCAAAGCAACAATATTCTGTATAAATGTATAGAGTACAAGCGTTTCGGCGATGCGGATTTTATTGACGATGCCGACTCCAGTCGGTATGAAAGCAAAACCAACACTTTCTTTACGCATTGGACGATAGTAGGCTCTTCGGGCGTACAAGGCTATTGCTATGCAAGTTGGGGTGAAGACAAGGATAATATCTGCAATATGTCCCCTCCATTGATGAAGGATATGACACAGAGCTGTCCAACCTGTGCTGGTACTCTTGGACTTTTAGACTTTATGGATGATTCGCTGAGACAAAAGCTGGCGGTTAGAAGAGACCGCTATGTATATCACAATAGCGTCAGCGAAAAATAAATTACAAGAGGAATACATATGACAAACTTACAGTATAAGGACGCGGTTTTAAAGGCGTTGGAATCGTTGGATAATTCAACGAACTCCGTAGACGAGGTACGGAAAATATTAAGCGGTTGTGATGTGGATTTTCCGTATGGCGAGTGCGAGGGCGTATTTAACGCGCTTTCGGACAACACTTTCGCTCAGTGGAGTGAGTGCTCGCCGGATAACGCTATAAAATTTGCCAATGACGGGATACCTACCGTTGGTATCTGCAAGGAAAAGGTTATGGTTATCATACCCGATGGCGAAGACACTGCCAAAAGCGGGATTGTTCGCGCCGCAAACAGCTTAACGGCGGACGAGCGTGAAAAATATCATTTTTTTTCAAACACGAACGTTCGCGCGGTAAACGGCTGGACTTCAGAGGTTCCTAAAAATCAAACTACAGATGGTTTTGGGGGATGGTATTACCGCGCGTGTTGGGCTAAAGGAGTAGCAGGACGCGTGCCGAGATTTGTTCAAATGAATTGGGGTCCGTGTCTTACTTATGCGATAATGTCGGGGAGTTATAATTTAGACCATAGTACAGAAAATGTAAACACATTTTTTAATAACCGTTATACAAACGGTTATGAGAACACAAACGGTGCATTATGGGAAAGTTTCGCCGATGCTATTGTTTTTAACCGAGCAACAATGAAAGAAGAACTGGATGCAGAGAGACCTGTTGTGGTATCCGGAAATAATAACAGCGGCACAAGGCATTTCGCTTTGGTCGTTTCGTATACCGGCAATGGTACTCGTAATAGTGACTTTACCGTGATTGACCCTTGGCATGACGCGCCATTTCCCACAACATATGATGAATTCGTGACTCGTTTTCCCAATGACGCAACAATTTCTTATTATTCAACGGGTAAAAAAGTTGATCGTCCCATGCTTATTTTTAAGTGATTTGGACAATCGTTTGATTTTTTATACTTAAGGCAACAACGTGCTGCCTTTGTTTGCTTGCACATTTTCTGTCAGATTGTATAAATTCTCCTTGAAATATGACAGTATTTCTGCGTCGAATTTATACAATCTGGCTGCGCAATCAAACGGCAATATTTTCGCGATATCGTCTTAAGCTACATACTTTTCAAAGGGGAAACCAATATGAAGAAATTAATCGCAAGCTGTGTTGCTTTAGCCATGCTCTTATCTTTTTCCGGCTGTGAAATAAAACAATCGGCAGAAAGCATTCCGAATTCTTCGGGAGAAACCACATCAGAGGCAAGCACCGATACAATCCCCGAAACAATCGCTCCTGACGGTATAGATGAAAGTACGGAAATCGATGGCGTAATGAGTTATGAAAAAAACATTGAAACAGAAAGCGAAAAAAAACCGATCAACCTCAAAGACACCGTATACGAGCTTATCGGAGCATACGCTGACGGCGAAAACAAAATTCGGGTCGATATATCCGGCTGGCAGGTATCCGAGAACTATGACCTGTTCAGACAATACTTTTTCGGCGAATGGAATGCTCCCGACGGCTCTTTCATTATTGACGATTCTGAAAACTTCTTTGGAATGCAGCAGCACATTTATTATTTCAAAGAATTTTATCAATTGAATGAAACGGTGCTGGCTTTCTCAATGGGCAGCAACGCTGAGGGATTGATTTTCTGGCTGGAAACCGATGAGCCTGACATAATGTATATGATGGGACTTGAATGGTCCGGGTGGCTTTTAGTCGATGACCCAAGCTTTGAGTATACCATTGTCAAAACGGACGCTTCAGCGAACGATCCAACCAGCGGCTTCTTAAGCATTTTTAAGCTTCGCGAAATGGCGCGTGATCACGGGATTGATTTTGATTTGCTTACAAATATTGATTATGGATTTATAGATGGTAAGCATTTTCACCACACCGTGACATATGATTTCTATCCCGTGTATCTTGTTTCCGAAGCCGATGATAAAATCGTGCTCAGAACGTCTATCGGGAACATCGGCTATACCGATCTGAAACCAATTGAGGTTATCTGCACATTTGAAAAAACAGACGGCGAATGGACTCGGACGTTGGATTTTGCCAATACGTCAACACTGCAATAGGAGCGCAAGTCTATAATAGAACAGGCAATCAAAAAATTGCGGCATCATAGAGGGATGGAATGGCAGCACAAGATATATGGCTCTGGTTGTGGCATGTAAGCTGTGGCGGTAATGCTTCTCAATATGTTGTTGATCCGTATCACAGTACCGCATTCCCATCAAAACTTTCAGATTTCTTTGCAACATATTCTGCAACTAAGAAAATTGGCACCTTTAATGATTAGGTGTAACATTAGGTGAATCATAATTAAAAAAAGGTTTACCCTACAATTTAACATGGCAAGCCGCATCAAAAGTGTGTTGAGTGAACAATGAGGAATTAGTTTCCCCATTGTTCACAATAATATCTCATGCTGATCCAAAGGCACGGAATAACTTGCAGCTTTTAATTACATTTGAGCCTCTCAACGAACCGGATGGTAATTTCCTGAGTATATTCAGGCTTCGTGAAATGGCGCGGGAATACGGGATCAATACTGATTTTCTTGTCAACATAGAATATGAAAGCGATGGGACGACACTTTATCACAATGATTGGTACCAGCTTTACCCTATGTACCTTGTTTCCGAAGCCGTGGATAAAATCGTAATCAGAACATCAGTCGGCAATGTTGGCGATATCGATCTAAAACCAGTCGATGTAATATGCACATTTGAAAAGGCAGAGGGTGAATGGAACAGGAGTGTTGAGTTATTTTGACACCTTTTTTATTCAAATCGGCTTGTTTGTTTTCCGATAGTATGCATTAGGTCATCAATTCAAACAGTCCTCAGCAGACAACCGCTGAGGACTGTTTGATATGTAGTGCACTGACGCTACAACTTAGCAAATACTACTCTATTCTAAATTAAATATCCAATATGCGGGTAAAATATAATCCGAATTACGGCTAATCACTATAACAAGCCTATGTTTGCCCTGTTATAATATTAAGTAACAGGGGGTGATATTCTTGAGCGTGGGGGCAAATAGGCTACGTGAATTGCGAAAGAAGATGGGAAAATCGCAGGAGATTGTCGGCGGTCTGCTTAACATTTCACAATCAAGAATTTGCGGCTCGACAAGATTACGGGCAGGCACATTCAGCAGTTTATCAACGACCT